>Ga0256404_1000179_pt1 | contig 155919 bp, 131 predicted proteins | sample RumenRJG_01DNA_FD_185990 | JGI IMG/M metagenome (GOLD analysis project Ga0256404, IMG submission 185990) | Bovine rumen microbial communities from Lethbridge, Alberta, Canada - RJG_01 | ecosystem: Host-associated > Mammals > Digestive system > Stomach > Rumen | place: Canada: Alberta...
TTTTTACTCCCTGAGAATCGAATATCCTGGCAAAACACAGAAAAATCAGCCGCCTGAAAAATATCGCATTCTCAGACGGTTGATTAGCAAAGAGGGTGAGCCATAACTGAATTATGACACACCCTCGTTGGGGGTGGGGTTTGACGCACCAGGCGTGCACAACCTCCATGCAACATTAGGGACGGTTCTTTTTGATGCATTTTTCCCAATTATGCAACATTAGGGACGGTTCTTTTTGATGCATTTTCTCAATTATGCAACAAAAAGAACCGTCCCCTTTGTTGCATCGACACACCAGGCGCAACCCCGAGCTCCGCCGGACGGGCGTAATCGCGCCAAGCGACTGGGGTCAGCAGCCTATCAGAGCACGGCCGCGCTCGGTGAAATAGGGCATCAGGGCACTGTAGGGAATGGTAAGATGCGTCGCGCCGGCCGCAAAACAGGCTACCTCGTAGGGCTGGAACGAGAACACCACGCCCCTGCGGTCCAGCCCCAGCGACGGCAATGTACGCTTGTCGGTGATGTTGCCCCGGTTGTCATAGACCGGAACACCGCCATCGATGACAACGTCCCAGTAGACGCAGGCCTCATCGCGCTGGGCTGCCTCCTCGACCAACTCCATCACCTCCTGGCAAGCCTGAGGCTTGAACAGATAGTTCCAGTCAACCTCCTGACGGTGAATAGGGTCGTAGGTGATAAGTCGCTCGGAGTAAATGCCATGCGCGCCACCATAATAGTCGCTGATGTATAACTGGTAAGTCACAAAACGCGGGGTGCTGTGAGCCACCCGCAAGCTCAGGTTGGAGTACAGCTCGGCGGGATAGTCCTCAGGATTGTTGCCATAATCCTCCCTGACCGACTCAAAATAGTCCCGGGCCAGGAAATCGAACAGCGCGACACTGTCGCCAGGCTGCCCCTTGTAGGCTGTGGGCATGCCATAATTGTGCCGCGCATAGGTGGTATTGGATCCGAATGCAACCTGCATCTCGTCGCCGCCACACGCCAGCATGAGGCGGGTCAGCCACCGGGCAATTTCTTGCCGGTGCTCGACCGTCGGACCCGGGTAGTCCACCTCGTGGCAATAGAGCACAAGACCGTCCAAGTCGCCCGTCTGATGCCGGCTGTAGCGCTCATAGCCCGCCGGATGCTCGGACAGCAACGACAGCTGCGTCCGGCTCGCAGGGTCGCCAAAGTCAACCATCACACTGCGCCCGACGGTCGAGACCTTGACGTGCGAGCTGTCGTCTTCTGACCAAAACAGCCCCAGAGTGGGAGCCTCGAGCAGCACACTGTCGCCCACATAAATCACCGAACGCGGCATGTCCTCGATATAGGCATAAAAATAGACACGGCCGTCCGCGACACAGAGGGTATCGGCATCCCAGTTGCCGTCAGGCTCTAGCCGAGTGACCGCCTCGGGAATCACCAAGTCCACACTGCCCGTGTTGACACCGTCGGCGCACTGGTCAGTGCCTGTCGGCTTGCACCCGCACAGGGTGGCCAGCGACGACACCACAACAATCATTATGGAAAGGTGCTTCACGGCTGTTCGGTTTTGTCCAGTTGGTTAAACGACTCATTGACCAGGCAGATGTTGGCCTCCATAAACGCGAATGCCTGGCTGCACTCGTCAATCTGCGCCTTCAGCTCGTCAGCCGGCACCACGTCGCCGTCGAGCCACACCGGCCGTGTCGAGATATACGGTCCCCCGTCGTTCCAGTCGCCGTCCACCTGGTGAAAACCCTGCACCACATCCAGCGCAATGTCAAACATGTCATGGTCCATTGCGTCATCGAGCGGGTCGTAGACCTGCGCGGCAACGAAGTAGTAGGGTCTCCCCTCCTCGAGGCCGAACGCCAACATCATCGGCACATACTCATATTCAAACGAGTATAGCCCATCTTTGTGCTCTAGCTTGATGCCCAGCTCAGCGAAGGCAGCCAGCAAACTATCACTCAACATGGCCACGAGTTTTGAATCCGACAACCATAACCACCATCACCTCGCAGCCCAGGCCCGGCACCCCATTGGTGCCCACCACCTGGTCGATATCGCTCATCGAGTCGAGCAGCGTCTGCATCGGCACGAGGCTGGAGGCCATCAGGCCGCTAGCCGTGTCAAACATCAGCTGCACCGCCATGCCGGTGATCACCATGTCGCGATGCGCCGCCACCAGTGCGCCCAGGCCTTGCAGCACCAGTTCGCGCACCTCATCCTGCCGTCCCTCCAGGCGGCATCCGTCCATCACCTCGCTGTCTTGTCTGATGCGGTCGATGTCATGCTCGTCAACCATGATCAACTGCTTATGCGCAAGCAAGTCCTGCGCAATCATCTGTTCCAATTCGTCATGTGTCATCTTCTGTAAGTTTTTATGGGTTAAATAATGTGTGTTTGTCTATCGCTCAACTATTACCCCTGGCACGGCCGTTGCCGGTTAAAAAGCAGCCGCCATCCTTTACGATGACGGCTGCGACGCCTTCTTGCCATGCCATGGCGTAATCAACATGTGTGTGCTTTCAGCAACACAACCATGCAACAATCATGCCAACACTCCACCACCCAATGTAAAAAAACCAACAGTCACAACCTTTTTCAACCGCCTCGTGCAAAATGAGCGAAAGCTCATGCGCATTTGACCACACTAAGTACGGCAACTAAACAGGAGGGAGGTTGGGAGAGGGTTAGGGAGAGGGGGACAGGGGGTGGGAGAAGTCCCTCTCCCCTGATAGGGGAGAGGTGAGGGGCCATCCCCACACAAACAACCTTGATGTCGGCACACATAAACGCCAGGCAGGAACTCCCCTCCCCTTTCCCAAAGGGGAAGGTGAGGGGGAGTGTGTAAGCCAACTTTTTGACACAAAAAGAACCGTCCCCGATGGGTCACCATTCACTTCTTTTGGCGGATTTTGCTAAACCAGCCGATTATGGGGATGCCTTGCCGCGGGGCAGTAGCTGGTTTTGCTTTCCTCGCCTGGTCCAGCGCCAGGATGATGGGGAGGGCGCGGATGTTGTTTTCGTCCTGCAGATGCACCAGCGGGTCGACAGCGTCGACCGTGGCGTTTGAGGCGATGTCAAGGTGGGCGCGCGACTTGTCCTTGAGCAGCATCTTTCGCTCATCCCTGGTCTGCCGATTGTCGTCGGTGTCGGGCGAGTTGACGGGCTGGCGGTCAAAAAACCTCCACTCCTTGTCGTTGTCCTCCAGGGGCCGAAAACCCATGAGCAGCCGCTCGGTGACCCACCGGTTGTGCTCGGTCTGCGCCAAGCGCTTGAGCAGCGTTTGCTTGCCTTCGATCAGCGCCCGCGCCTGGTCGGCCGGAGGCTGGTCGATGTCGCTGCCCGCAGCCCGCAGCTTTTGGGCAAATCCTTGCACATAGTAGATCGATGACCACTTGTAGGCGATGGCCACCTTGTGCCACTCCTGCTCGACCGCCTTGTCATTGATGCCCAGTTGCTCGGCCAGGTCGCAGACATGGTCGATGACACAGCGATGTCCCTTCTCGAAGTCGATGGACTCGCCGTGCTTGGCGCGCTGATAGAAATAGTTGGCCAGCTTTGCCCGGTAGTCGTCCAGGGCATTGTCGGTGTAGCAGTCGGCCAGCATGCCGAAGGGTTTGAGTTTGCGGAACCGCTTCCACACATTGTCGCCTTCCGACAGCAGCTCGGCCAGGTCGGGCAGACTGCGCTGATAGACGAGCACCTGGATGGCGCGCTTGAGCACCGCCTCGGGCAGATAGAGCGCTGTGGCCAGCGCCTGCTGGGGCTGGCTCTGGCAGCAGGCGATGGTGCATATCCTATTATTGTCGGACGCGATTTGTGTCAGATATTCTCTGACATGGGGCGACGCGGCGTTGCCCTGGATAAACTCGCACTCGATGTCGATGAAGTTCGGCGCCAGGTGATGAAACCGTCCGTTCCCCTTGCCAATAGGGTCGACCCACTTAGTAACGTTAATGTCTTCGATTGTGGCACCAGCGGCCACAGTGCGGTGTCTGGCTAGGGCAAAGAAGTTGGCATAGCGGCTCTTAAAGATCTCGCCATCGTCGACGGCGTTGGTGTCGATAAAGGTGATGGTGGTGCGCAGATTGTTGTCGCGCAAGTAGTTTGGGAAGTGCATCAGCTGCATGGCCTCGGCGGCCAGCGCCCGCCCCATCTTGTGGATGCCGATGATGATCAGGTGCACCCGCTTGTCCGAATCATAGTCGATGGCCTTGCGGCGACGGTGAGCGTCGGTCTGGTCCCAAGTGCCCAGCGGCTTGTAGAAGAACGGGTACTCATAGTGTCCGTAGGCCGCCTCGAGTTCGTCGGGGCTGAGCTGGTCTACGGTCTTCTTAGTCTTGGGCTTGTCGTCGTTCGAGGCCTTAAGTGTCTTCTCGGCCATGCGACGCTGCATCGGCTTGAACCGCTCCTCGTATTCGCGACCGGCGCTGCCCTCGACCAGCACGCGCCGCGCCCACACCTCGTAGACGCTGAACGGCAGGAACTCGACGTGCACGTGGGTGTCTTTGCCCACACCGGTGTGCTTATACACGCCGTAGGTGCTGTGATACTCAAACGCCACATGGCACTTGAGTCTGTCCTTGCGCGAGGCGATGCACTCGTTGATGAGCTTGAGGCTCTTGATGTTGAACGCGTCGTGCGTGGCGGTGTTGTCCTGCTCGACGCTCTCGCCCAGGATATAGACCTCGCGGGCCTTGCCCAGCTGCAGCTGCCCGATGCTCTCGGCGGCCGTCTGCAGCCCGTGATAGATGACCACACGCCGCTCCACGCGCGCTGTGAGCTGGGTCTCGATATAGCTGCGGAACTGCTCGACATCGCGCGAGGTCAAGATCAGCACCAGGCACTTCCTGTCGCGCGCAATCGAGTGCTTGATGATGGTCACCACCTGCTCGTTGGCCCCGATGATGACCACATGGCGGTTGAACGTGCGGCGGTAGCGCAGCAAGCCTTTCTTCCACATGTCCACGCGCTGGTTCATCATGCTGACGATGACCGATGTCGTGAGGCCGGTCATCAGCACCACACCCATCACCGCCGCCGTCAGCGCCACGGCACGCCCGCTGCGCGACGCGTTGCCCAGGCTTCCGGGGTCGGCATACTGCGAGATGATGGCCCACGTCAGGTCGTCGGCCTTGTCATCCGACAGGATGTTGCCTGCATCCACACCACACACCACGGCCACACCCACCAGCACAAACAGGCTGGAGACGATGACAAGCACCAGCGCCACCAGCTTCCACAGCGACGACTCGTGCGCCAGCGTGCGGTCGCGCATCACTGGATGGTGCACGCAAAGCCAGAGCAACGCCGTGAGCACAAGCACAGCAAGTGCCACCACCCATGCCAGCCCCCCTGCACCACAGATTCGCTCCTGCAACCCCTCGCTGCGCCACGCCATCAGCACCGCAAACAGCACGACGAACGAATAGGGGAACACCCAGCGAAAGCATCGCCGTGCAGCCTCTATAACATTCTGTTTTTTAATTTTTTTAAAACTACAAATCTTAATCATGAACCTCACAAATTATATTTCCTCATGTGCCTGTCATCTCCCGACCGCCATCACGCTAAAGGCCTATGCTGCTATGCCCGAACTGCGGGCCGGGGTGGCTACTTCTTGTTGCGGGGGCGTCTGCTGTACAGGCGGTAGAACTTGAGGCCGACAAAATGAATGCCGGCGATGAGCAGGACGACCAGGAAGATGGTCGTGGCAACGGTGTCGCATCGCTCGGGCAGGCCCAGCTTGTGCAGCACCTCCATGCCGTCGTTGGTGGCCGAGAACATGGTGAGGACTGTCAGGATGACGGTGAGCAGCGCCTGCCAGTACTCCTTGCTGGCGTCGACTTGCTCCTTGCGCTCGATGCTCAGCTGCTCGACCAGGTCGTTGAGGGTGTCAAGCTTCTGCTCGACCTCGGTGTGCAGCGCGTCGATGCCGAGCACGTCGACGCACTGCTGATAGAAGAGGTTGTGCTGGGTGTAGTCGCTGATGATGCTGAAGCGGTTGTTGACGGTGAGCTCGCTCATGCGTCTGACAGCACGACGCACGCGGCGCAGGGTCTGCTCGGTGTCGCCGTCCAGGTCGACGTTGATGAGCCAGTTGGTCATGTTGAGCAGCGAGTGCCGCTGCATGAGCACCATCACATAGATCCAGAGGTAGCGCTGCTGCAGCGTCTTGGTGACAAACTCCTTATGGTGCTGCGGCGAGTCGCCGTCGACAATCGTCATGATGGCCCCGCCAGAAACCGTCGAACCCATAAACACATCCTCGATAGCCCCCAGCTGCATCACCCGCCTGACCAGCGACGACGTGACATCATAACGCTCGCTGATGGCCATGGCCAGCCGCGTGAAGTGGGTGGGGATGTCGGGATCCTGCTTGTAGACTTCCGGGGCGATCTCGATATAGGTGAACACGTGCAGCATGTCATCGTTGAACCGCGTGTAAGGCACCCCCCGCATCATCACCCCAAGCAGGCGCGAAATGGTGAATGACGGCCTGTCGCCCTCGGGCACATCAAGCCCCAGGGCCTCGGCCAGCTTATGGTCGCTGCCATCCGAGCACTTGCCGTCGCTCTTGGCCGGCTTGCGATAGTTCCTGTTGTCCGGCGAGGTGTCAATGGTGATGCGGCACGCCTTTGCATCGGTCTTGTGCAGCAAGTAGTTGAACCGCACCATCAGGCTGATGTCGGGATGGTCGCCCAGATCGGGGATAATGGGCAACACGAGCAGACCGACGGCCGCGTTGGGACACACAAACAGCTTGGGCGAGAGAAAACTGGCCAGCTTTCTTCCGACCGTGAATGCCATGCCCTGCTCCGTCACCAGCCGCTGATTGAACACATTGCGCAACACAGGCGCCTTATCGCGCAGGGTGTAGACGCGATAGTCACAGTCACGCAGACAGTAGTCGGCCCCGGGCGCGGCATACATCCGACTGACCTTCTTGCTCACCGAGGCATGCAAGAAGCGCTGGATGTGGCCCAGAAACGCGCCACGGTCCACACTCATCTGCGCAGGCTCCCAGCAGGCATCATCAGGCATGACAAAGTCGGTCATGCCAAAGTCCTCCTCGCCGCCGCTGAGGGCGAAGGGCATCATCATGAACGATATGGCATTGTGTCGATAGTCTCTCATGTGTTGTCGCGTTTAACGCCACAAATTTAAAACAATTCTGCCGAAAACCGCACAGTTTTCCCCAAAAAAGCCGCAAGAAATGAGAAATGTTCCCCCTCAAAAAGGGCAAATCACGCAATATGGCGACATCAGGCTGTCAGGTCACGCTCATGGTCGAGGTGCTTGATGACGCGTGCAGGCACGCCCGCCACCACGCAGTTGCTGGGCACGTCCTTCACCACCACAGCATTTGCCCCGATGAGCACGTTGTCACCGATGGTGATGCCGCCAATCACCTTAGCGCCGCAGCACACCTCCACATTGTCGCCAATGACGGGAGCCCTCAAGTCATGGTCATATCCTATTGTAACCTGCTGGTATATTTTGCAGCGCTTGCCTATGCTCTTGGCAGAGATGATTGTGGAAAAACCATGCTGCACTATCAAACCGCCGCCAATGTCATTGGTGATGATCTCGAGGTTAGTCTTCCCTCTTAGCCACCAGCTGGACAGCAACCTCAGAAAACGCACCCGCTTGTAAAACACCGAGCGAAATTCGGGGTAAGAACCCAGCAGGAACGAAAAACCCCACAAGTTGCAGGCAGTGTGCTGCCACACCGACCATTGCCACAGGTCGGCCATTACCAGTTTTCTGGCCGACGATGGCATCAACAACCAATAGACAACAGCCAGCGGAAATGCCAGCAGTCCATACAACCTATTTACTAACAACCTCATGACACTTCTCTGTAATGATTAATTATATGTAAGTCCTAGACCGGAATAAGGGCGCGACAAACTGGCCTAGCACGCTTGCGCGCCAAAGTTATCTAAAAAATTTGAGTCGGCCATCATCGAGGTTCCACTTTTATGCATGGCCATACGAAGATGGCTAAACTTTGAGGCAAAAACAACCGTTCGCAGCACCTCACGCCCATCCCCTGCCACCGAGACACCGAGCTCCCCTCCCCTTTTATTTCGCCCCTGCCCGAGGAGGGAGGTGGAAGAAGTCCCTCTGAAACTGTATCATAATTAGCGCACGCGTTGCGTGCGGAAATCTATCAAAATCTTATTCAAAATCTCACAATCTATTAAATTACTATAAATGAGAAAATTACCTGTTTGACTTTGTTTCGGATTTTGAAAGATTTGCTGCGCTTCGCTGGCCCTTCGGGCTCCCGTTCGGTCGCGAGCACTTTGTGGTTTCCGCCCGTAAGGGCGGCTAAATCTCAGAATCGTAATTATGATACAGTTTCAGAGATTAGGTGAGGGGGCATCCCCACACAAACATCCTTGATGTCAGGACACATATATGCCAGGCGCGCACGACCTCACCTTTCCAGGGGAGCTGATTACCAAAGACGACGTTCAACCCCTCCCCTGCCAGGGGAGGGGAAAAGAACTCAGCCAACTTTTGTCACAAAAAGAACCGTCCCCTTTGTGCCATCAATTCGATAATTCGAAAATTCGTGACTGCCAGGAAGCGACCGCGACCGAACGGGAAGATAATCGCTGAACACTATAGGGGGCACTGAAACTCTTAACTCCTTTTAACTACTTATGCACCGAGGGTCATTAGAATAATTAGTATCTTTGTTGCCCTTTTACATTTATTCTGAATAATTGACTATTTTAGATATGAGCAACGACAACCGCTATTGCGTGATCATGTGCGGCGGCGTGGGCAGCCGTTTCTGGCCCTACAGCCGCGCTTCGCGTCCCAAACAGTTTCTGGACTTCTTCGGCACGGGCCGCAGCCTGCTGCAGATGTCGGTCGACCGCATGGCCGGCATCGTGCCCAAGCAGAACATCATCCTGATGACCAACGAGCAGTATGCCGACATCATCAGCGAGCAGCTGCCAGACATCGGTGCCGACCAGATCTTGCTTGAGCCCGCCCGGCGCAACACCGCCCCATGCATCACTTGGGCCGCGCTCCACATCATTCGCCGCGACCCCGAGGCCCGCATCATGGTGGCCCCGAGCGACCACTTGATTCTCAAGACCGACGAGTTCCGCACGAGTGTGCTCAAGGCCTTTGACTTCATCGACCGCCACGACGCTTTGTTGACACTGGGCATCCGCCCCAACCGCCCCGAGACGGGCTATGGCTACATCCAGGTGGGCGAGGCGATGGATGCCGACTTCAGCCGCGTGAAGACCTTCACCGAGAAGCCCACCGAGGAGCTGGCCCGTGTGTTTCTGGCCTCGGGCGAGTTTTTCTGGAACTCGGGCATGTTTTTCTGGAGTGCACGCACCATCCTCAGCGCCATTGCCGCATACGCCCCCGACATCGAGGCTGTACTCGACAAGGGTGCGCCATACTATGGCACGGAGCAGGAGCAGGAGTTTATCAACGCCAACTACGCCGCCTGCCCCAACATCTCGATTGACTTTGCCGTGATGGAAAAGGCCCCCAACGTCTTTGTCGAGTGTGTTGACTTTGGGTGGAGCGACCTGGGCACCTGGGGCTCGCTCTATGACAACGCGCCTCATCACGATGCCGACGGCAATGTCACCCAGCACGACCAGAACCTGCTCTACAACAGCCACAACAACGTCATCGCCGTCAGCGGCGACAAGGTGGTGGTGCTGTCGGGACTCAACGACTATATCGTTGCCGATGTCAACGACGCACTGCTCATCGTACCCAAGGACGAGGAGCAGCGCATCCGCCTCTATGTCAACGAGGTGCGTGCTCGCTTCGGCGAGAAATATCTGTGACGCAACTTCGTGCCCGAGTCAACTCCACAAAGGAGTTATCAAGTTGTTTTGAGTTAAAAACGAGTTAGCGCGGTGGTTTTGCAAAAAAACGCCGCGCTAACTGTGTTTTTTTTACCCAGTTAGCGCAGTAGTTTTGCTTGTTGAGCCAACTCGAAACAACGGCCATCACAGCTCCCCTATCCCAAAGGCACATTCTCCGAGCTCCCCTCCCCTTTGGGAGAGGGACATTCTCGAGCTCCCCTCCCCTTTTGGAGAGGGACATTCTCCGAGCTCCCCTCCCCTTTCCCAAAGGGGAGGGGGTTGGGGGTGGGGTTTGACACACCAGGCGTACACAAGTTCCCCTTTCACAAAGAATCTCAACAGGTTAAGATGATGGTCAGCTATAACGTTCAACCCCTCCCCATGCTAGGGGAGGGGAAAAGAGTTCAGCCAACTTTTGGCACACTGCAGGGACAACTCCGAGCTCCCCTCCCCTTTCCCAAAGGGGAGGGGGGTTGACTCTCCGCGGACAGTTCTTTTTGTGTCAAAATCTCAGAAAATGCAACAAAAAGAACCGTCCCTTTTGTGTCATTTTTTCTCCCAGGGGTAGAGGCCCTGCGTCTCAGACTTGATGATGACAGGCATGCCCACGTAGGCATAGTTCTCCTTGAGGGTGATGATGTCCTGGTCGCGCAGGCGGATGCACCCCTCGCTGGCGCGGCCGGGCACCGAGCTCTCGTTGTTGGTGCTGCCATGGATGCCGATGCCGCTGTGGCCGGGCGTGAGCAGTCGCAGGAACCAGTGTCCGTAGGCCTTGATGCTGCCCCGGCCGTCCTTGAAGTCGTGATGCCAGCTGCTGGCGTCCTGTATCATTGTGATTTTGAACGGTTTTCCCTCGGGCGACTCGGGGGTGCGCATGTCGCCCTTGCGCTGCTTGTTGCCCTTGTTCTTGCTCAGGCAGCAGGGATACTCGGCCAGCAAGGTCGAGTCCTTGTTGTAGACGCGCAGGTTGAGGTCGCGCTTTGAGATGACGATGAACGCGCCGCTGTTGCGCGGCGCCGCCGTTTTAGCGGCCTTGGTGGTTTTGGTGGTCTTTGCGGCCTTGCGTGTGGCGGTCTTTTTTTGCGCTGTGGCTTGGATGCCCAGGCCCATAGCCAGAACACACACCATCAGCAATGATAATGCTTTCTTCATCATATTGACAGTTCTCTTGATTTAATCTGCTCAATAGAGCATGTTGATCACGTTGTTATATTGATACTGGCTGTTAAAGCCCTGGCGCATGAGCAGCTGCACCTCGCTCATGACCTCGTCCAGATAGGGTATGGTGGGCGTTGTGGGGTTTTTCTGTCCCTTCTCGAATGTCTTGTGGTAGCCCAGCTTTTTGAAGGCCTTCTGGAAGTCTTTGTAGGCCTCGCTCTCACTGCCCTGTGTGGCCCATCGCAGCTGCTCGAAGGTGTGCTTATACTTCTCGAGCATCTCGCGGATTTCCTGGCTGTACTTGCCATAGTTCTTGACCAGGTCGCGGCGCTTGATCACGTCCTTGGTCTCCATGGCATCAAAGCGAGTCAGTGCCTGCTCGACGTCCAGTTTGTCATATTGGCTGGCCAGCACGGGCAGGATGTCCTGCTTATAGATGAGCTCATCGCGGTCCTCGACGGTGTTCTGACGCGTCTTGTTGGCCTGCTTGATGCCCTTTTCCTGCTCCTTTTTGAGTCGCTCGAGGTCTTTGATTTGCTGCTTGAGGGCCTTGACCACGGCATTGGCGCTGTCAAGGCGCGACTTGAGCTGGGTGATGTCCTGGTCGAGGATGGCAATCGAGTCTTGCATGTCGAGCACCAAGTCCTCCTGCAGCTTGATGTCCTTCTCGAGCTGGGTGATGTTGGCCCCGGTCGTGGTCTGAGCCATGGCGGCAGCGGCAGTGATGGCGAGTGCCACCAGTGTTAAAGCGAGTCGTTTCATGAGACTTATTTTTTGGGTTTGGGAAATCTAACGGGGATGGTGATGGTGGCCTCGACGGGCTTACCACCCAGTGTGGCCGGCTCAAAGTTGGGGAGCTTGCGGCAGATGTCCAGCGCCTTCTTGTCGAGCTTGGCATTGACTCCCTTGGCGACCACGGCTTTGACGACCTTTCCGGTGGTGCCGACGGTGATGTCGACCATCACGCTGACGGGAGCCTTGGTGGTGTTCCAGCCGGTCTTCTTGTAGATGTGCTCGCGCAGGGCGTCCATGCCGCCCGGAAACTGCGGCCTCACCAGCCCGTCCTGCTCGGTGAGCTCGCGCTCGGTGACGGTCACCGTGCCCGCCTGCGCCACAGCCTGGTTGTAGTTTTTGAGATACTCGGCCGTCTCGTCGCGCATGGCACGCACCTGTGCGTCGTCGGGGTTGAGCTGCAGCGCGCGGTCATAGTCGGCAATGGCCCCCTCGAGGTCGCCCTGCTCCGAGCGGATGGCCCCGCGGTTGCGCCAGTAGGACGCCTGTCGGCCATCTTCCTTGATGGCCAGGTCGATCTGCTGCATGGCTGTGGTGGTGTCGCCCAGCTCGAGCAGCGCGAAAAACCGCTCCTGCCTCACCCAGGCCCGGGTGGTCGAGTTGGTGTCGTCAAACAGTGCGGTGGCCCGTGCCAGCACCGGTTCGGCATCACCCATGCGTCCCAGCAGCCGCAGCGAGGCTCCCTTATAGGCCAGTGCGATGCTGTTGTCGGGGTTCTGGGCCAGCGCCTGGTCGAGCCATTCGACGGCCTGCTCATAGTTCTTTTTGTCATAGGCGATCATGCCCTTGTCGAGCGCGGTGGGCTGCTTGCGCGGCACGCGTGCCATGGCAGTGGTGGCGGCGAAGGCCATCAGCAGCACGGCGATAATGGTGATTCTTGCCTTCATAGTTTCAAGAGTTTTGGTACATTTGGGGGCAAAGGTAATACTTTTAATTGAAAATTGAAAATCAAGAATCGAAAATCGTGGTTTTATGAGTCCCATCCCACCAGGGGACAATAAGGACAAGCGCACAAGTGTACACCACATAATAATATAGCCAATGAGTGAGACAAACTGGGACATAGCCGAAGTCGAACACCATAAAACAAAACCACCTGGCAGAAGTCCAGCCAGGTGGAAACTATGCATTACGCATCACAGCCTGTGGCTCTTGTTGATGGTCTTTGTTCCATCCCGAGCCTATACAGCCGACTAGTTCTTGCCCAGTATAATGTTGACAATGGCGTTGATATCGCTCACATCCACCAGGCCGTCGCCACTGACATCGGCATCGCCTGGATGGTTGGCCGGGCTGTCCTTGCCCAGCATAATGTTGATGGTAATGTTCACGTCCCACACATCGACCTTGTCATCGCCGTTGATGTCGCCGAGCAGACGCCGCCCTAGTAGACGTAGGACTAGCTGAACGGGATGACCACCTCGGTGCCCGCCGTGGGGTCGATGGCGCCCTCATAGACCACAGTGGCTCCTGCCGTGCCGGAGTAGGCCGACAGGGTGGTGGCACCCACCTCCTTGACAAACACCTGGAAATTGGCATTGCCCCAGCCCGACTGGAGTGCCGCACTGATGTACCAGGTGAGCTGCGTGATGGTGCCGCCATCCATTGAGGCCAATTCGGCCGCGGGGATGACATACTCACATTTGAGATAATTGTCAACGTATTGACCAAAGATGGGCACATTGCTGTTAGTTGCATCACCGTCGCACACGGTCAATGTCTGTTGGGCAAGGGCCGGCAATAGCGCCCCCATCGCCAAAACAAGACTGAAAAGTAGTTTTTTGCACATAGAGCTGTAACTGTTCACCGATTCTTCTTTCCCCCCACCTGGCAGGGCAACAAACCAGTGAACAAGGTACTAAATAGGCTGGTCGAAGGCCAGCACGACCCCTGAAGGGGGTCGAACTGAATTGAACCCCACGTCGCGCTCGTCGAAGACGTGTGCGACGTGGGGTGAATAGCGTATTCCAGTATTGGTCCTCGAAGAGGGCCAACATCGTCATGTGGGCACTGCGTGGGTGTTGTTGGCCCTCTTCGAGGACCGGAGTTGCTCTTGATGTTTGGCCCCACGTCTCGTTCGTCTTCGACGAGCGAGACGTGGGGTTAGCTTAGTTCGACCCCGTCGGGGTCGCGCTGGTCTTCGACCAGCATTCACAATTATGATACACCTTCAGGGGGAAAGAGGAATCGGTGAATAGTTACCGATTGTGGTGAATACTTTAAAAATACGTAAGGAATGTTGGTGAATTGTTGCTACCAAAGTGATACAAAACAGAGCCGTCAACGGTTGCCTCAAAAGATGAGCTGCAGCAGTGCCACGTCATGGTAGTCGTGGCCGCGCTTCACCCAGGCACGCAGCCGGCCGGCCTCGACAAAACCGAAACTGACAAACAGGTTGAGGCAGGCCTGGTTGTCGGTGCGGATGTAGACATAGAGCTGTCGCAGCCCGATGTGATGCTCGGCATAGTCAGCGATGAGCTGCAGGGCCTGACGGCCAAAGCCTTGTTGCCGATGCTCGCGGGCGATGAACAGTCCCAGCTCGGCCCGGTTGTTCAGCGGGTCGAAGTTAAAGAAGTCCACTGTGCCGATGGGTGTGTTGTCGTCGGTGCGGTCGATGATGAGTCGCAATTGTCGCGACTTGTAGATGTCGGCGGTGTTGTTCTCAAGGTATTGCCACAGCACCTGGCGCGAATAGGGTGCAGTGGTGTCGGTTGCCGCCCACAGTGTGGCATCGTTCTCCCAGCCATAGAGCAAATCGAGGTCAGTCGGCTCCAGTGCCCTTAGCCTCACGCGCTCGCCCGTCATGAACTGGCTCATGCTTGACTCATTTTGGGGGAAATAATCAGTTCGTTGGCCGACGAGAAGATGTGGAACTCCACGCCGCGCCGTGCATGGCTCGAGATGATGTTGACGATGTCGCTGTAGCTGTAGGTCGCATCGTCAATCAGCACCTGTGCCGGTCCGTCTTGCGGGATGACGGTCTTGAAGTGGTTCAGCCCGGTGGCCATTGTCACCTTGGCCCGGTTGTCGCTCAGGATGACCCAAGGTGCGTTGTTGGTGGGGTGGGGGCTCTTGTTGGGCAGGATGCGCTGCACCAGCCGCTTGAGCATGGCCATCGACGCGCGCACGGCTACGCCCAGTTGCACAATCGGGTAGCAGATCCAGCTGTAGCGCGGATAGTGCTTGCGGTAGAAGATGAGCATTGCCTCATAGAACACACGCACATAGCGCATCGAGTCCTTCTTGGTGCTCTCGCCCTTGTAGTGGATGATCTCGACGGGCAGATACCAGTTCTGTTTGCCGGTTTTGACCATGCGGTAGCACAGGTCGATGTCTTCGCCATACATGAAGAAGTCCTCGTCAAAGCCCCCTACCGACTGCAGCAGGTCGGTGCGGCACATCATGAATGCGCCCGACAGGATGTCGACCTGGTGAGCCTCGCGGTCGTTGAGATAGCGCAGGTGATATTTGGCAAACACGGGCGAGTTGGGAAACAGCTTCGACAGCCCGAAGATTTTGCAGAACGACACCCAGGGAGTGGTGAACGCGCGCTTCGACTCGGGCAGGAAACCACCGTTGCCGTCGACCATGCGCACACCCACGGCACCACACTCGTTGTGCTCGCGCATCCATGCGATGGACTCATGCACACTGGCGCGTGTGACCACTGTGTCGGGATTGAGGATGAGCGTAAACTCGCCCATTGCTGCGACGATGCCCTGGTTGTTGGCTCGCGCAAACCCCACATTGTTCTTGTTTTCGACAAACCTCACCCACGGGAACAACCGGCGTGAGTGCTCGATCGAGTCGTCGCCCGAGTTGTTGTCTATCACATACACCTCGGCCTGGAGACCCTCCAGGGCCTCCTGCACCGAGCGCAAAGTCTGCTCCAGGAAGTACTTCACGCGGTAGTTGACGATGACAATCGTTAGGTCAATCACAATATAAAATAACGAGAAAACATGCACCTTATTTTCTCATGTCGAAAAAAACATCTAATTTTGTCGCATGATGCATGAGCAGCATTCTCTAAACACTTAACTATAAACTCAAAACTCAACATAGCATGGGATTAGTTATCGGAATCGATGTGGGTGGCAGCACCACCAAGATTGTGGGACTGCGCGACGGCATGCGATTGTGCAACCCATTGTTTATCACTGCTGCCGACCCCATCACGTCGCTGTTTGGGGCGTTTGGCAAATATATCTATGACAACGGCATCGCGCTGGCCGACATCGAGCATGTGATGATCACAGGCGTGGGCAGCAGCAGTGTCGAGACGCCCATCTACGGCCTGCCCACGACCAAGGTCGATGAGTTTCAGGCCGATGGACTGGGCGCACGGTTCGACAGCGGGCTGCAGCGGCTCATCGTGGTGTCGATGGGCACCGGCACCACGCTCGTGCGTGCCGATGAGAATGGCATCAAGCACATCGGCGGCATCTCGATGGGAGGAGGCACGTTGCGGGGGTTGTCGCACCTGATGCTTGGCACGAGCGACATCAGCGAGGTTGTCGAGATGGCATCGCATGGCGACATCACACACATCAACCTGCAAATCCGTGACATCAGCCAGAACGATCTCGAGGGGCTGCCAATGCATGCCACTGCGTCGCTCTTCGGCAAGGTGCGCAACGCCAATGCCACCCACGAGGACATCGCTCTGGGGCTCATCTGCATGGTGGTCGAGACCATCGGCTCTTGCGCTGTGCTGTCGCAAATCAATGGCGGCATTCCCGACTTTGTGTGCATCGGCAATCTGGCACGACTGCCGCAGTGCCGCATCGTGTTCGACATCATGGAAGACCTCTACGGTGTGCGCTTTCACATCCCCGAGCATGCCGAGTACTGCACCGCCCTTGGTGCCGCTTTGGCCTATTGATTAACAAGTGGCGCAGTGAGGATTCCCCTCTACTGCGCCACTTCTCCTTCGTCCTTCTGCTTGAGGCGGCGTATATAAGCCTCGCGGAAGCGCCGTAGCTTGAGCTTGTGGGCTTGGGCCTTCTTGGCCTGTCGCGCCTGGTAGTCTTGCATTTGCTTGTCGATGTAGTTGTCGGCCATGTTCGGTTGCTTTTTAGTAGTTAAGTTGTTTTTGGTAGCGGGGTGTTTTTGGGGGTAGTAGAGTAGTGGAGTAGTAGGGTAGTAAAGCCGTTACTGTCGCCTGGTGTGCATGCTTTTATAGATTATGAATTAAGAATTAAGAGAGAGTAAAGCCGTTACTGTCGCCTGGTGTGTATGCTGCGTGCCGCATACCTTATATAAATTATGAATTATGAATTATGAATTAAGAAAGTAGTAGGGTGGTAAATCATCGAACTCACGTTAGCTATTGGTCGCAAACGAGTCGCTGAACAGGGTGCGGTTCAGAATTGACCGTCCCAGGGTCAGCTCGTCGGTATACTCAATCTCGTTGCCCACGCTCACACCGCGTGCCAGCATGGTGACTTTGACGTCGGGGTAGGGTGCCAGTCGGCGGAAGATATAGAAGTTGGTGGTGTCGCCCTCCATCGTCGGGCTCAATGCCAAGATAACCTCGCTGATGCCTCCAGCCTTGACGCGCTCGACCAGCGAGTCAATCTCGATATCCTGTGGCCCGATGCCGTCCATGGGCGAGATCAGTCCGCCCAGCACATGATACAGTCCGTGGTGCTGCTGGGTGTTCTCGATGCTCATCACATCCTTGACATTCTCGACAACGCACACTGTGGCCCGGTCGCGGTTGGGGTTGGCGCAGATGGGGCACACGTCATTCTCGCTGATGTTGTGGCACACCTGGCAGTAGCGTATCTCGCGGCGCAGCCTGATGACTGCCTCGCCAAAGGCTGTCACCTCGGGTTCGCTCTGCTTGAGCAGGTGCAACACCAGCCTCAGCGCCGTCTTGCGGCCGATGCCCGGCAGTGATGCAAACTGGCTCACAGCCTGTTCGAGCAGCGATGATGCAAATTCCTGGTCCATCAGTTTCTGAATTTTTGCTGCAAAGTTACAAACTAATGGCCACACTGCCGCGATTAATTTGCGCCATTGTCTGTCCGATTCACAATATTTAAACAACCATGTTTGGTCGGGTGGGCTAATTGCAGTAACTTTGCGGTCTGTTTCCGAGGAATTGTATATAAACAACATAACTCATTAAAATTTAGACAGAAATGGCTTTTTTAACTAACGACAAGCTCGTCATCGTCGGTGCTGCCGGCATGATTGGCTCAAACATGGTTCAGACTGCCCTGATGATGGGGCTGACAGATGATATCTGCCTGTATGATGTGTTCTCGCCCGAGGGTGTGGCCGAGGAGATGCGTCAGAGTGGTTTCGGTGATGTCAAGATCACTGCCACCACCGATGCCGCCGAGGCTTTCACCGGTGCCAAGTACATCATCAGCAGCGGTGGTGCCCCCCGCAAGGCCGGCATGACCCGCGAGGACCTGCTCAAGGGCAATTGCGAGATTGCCGAGGGGCTGGGCAAGAACATCAAGCAATATTGCCCTGATGTGAAGCATGTGGTCATCATCTTCAACCCCGCCGACCTCACTGGGCTGGTCACGCTGCTCTACTCGGGCCTGAAGCCCTCGCAGGTCACCACACTGGCTGGCCTCGACTCGACCCGCCTGCAGAGCGCACTGGCCAAGCACTTCGGCGTGATGCAGAGCAAGGTCACCGGCTGCACCACCTATGGTGGCCACGGCGAGCAGATGGCAGTGTTCGGATCGCAGGTGCGCATCGACGGCACTCCGCTCTACGACCTGATTGCGCAGGGCAAGATGACCGCTGCCGAGTGGGAGCAGATGAAGGTCGATGTCACCAAGGGCGGCGCCAAGATCATCGAGTTGCGCGGACGCAGCTCGTTCCAGAGCCCGGCCTACCTGTCGGTCGAGATGATTCGCTCGGTCATGGGTGGCGAGAAGTTTGTCTGGCCTGCCGGAACGTTTGTCAAGAACGACCGCTACCAGAACATCATGATGGCTATGGACACCACGCTCGACCAGAACGGCTGCACCTACAGCATGCCTAAGGGCACCGACGAGGAAATGGCCGCTCTCGACGCCAGCTACAAGCACCTGTGCGACATGCGCGACGAGCTGGTCGACCTGGGCATCGTGCCTGCCATCAGCGAGTGGAACAAGGTCAACCCCAACCTCTGATTGCTCGACACGGCACGTCAAACCGTTAAATAATAGCCGGCATCCTCATGAGCAGGATGCCGGCTTTTTTAGTGTCGCATGGGGCGATGTCAGAACTCAAGGATGAGCGTGCCGCGGGCGGGCAGCGTGATGTCGCGTGTGAGGTCGACCTGGCGACCGGTGGGCACATCGCGGGCGGTGTCGGCATCGCCGATGACCTCGGCATAGCGTGCCACAGGCATTGTGCGCGGCTCCTCGGTGCCGTTGACCACCGTCATGATGGTGGTGTGGTCGCCCAGCTGGCGGCTGAGCACATAGATGCCGTTGTAGGGGATGAACTGCTTCTGCTGGCCCTGGATGATGCACAGGTTGTCCTTGCGCCAGTGCAGCACGGTCTTCAGCCACTGGAACATGTCGTTCTCCTCGGCTGTGCGGCCCGCCTCGGTGAACACGCTGCGCTTATCGCCCGGGAAACCGCCCACCATGTCCTTGCGCACATAGCCGTCGGTGACGCGCTTGGTGCCATTCATCAGCACCTCGCTGCCATAGTAGAGCTGCGGGATGCGCTTGACGGTGAGCAGCAGCGCCAGGGCCTGCTTGAGCTTGCGGGCATCGTGACCCTCCTTGAGGAAACGGTCGGTGTCATGATTTTCGATGAACGCCATCACACTCGACGGGTTGGGGTAGAGGTAGTCAAACACCAGGCTGTTGTAGATGCGGTTGAAACCGCGCCACTGCCCGTCGGTGGGCTCGATGCTGGCCGAGTCCATCATGGCATAGAACGAGAAGTCCATCACCGTATTGAGGTATGAGTTGTCCTGGGCAATCTTGCTGTCGCGCTGCCAGGCGGCGGTATAAGCCGGGTTCTCAAACCACGTCTCGCCCACGACGTTAAAGTTGGGATACTCGCGGTCCAGCGTGCGCATCCAGCGTGCCATCGGCTCGGCGTAGGCGTAGGGGTAGGTGTCCATGCGGATGCCGTCGATGCCCACCGTCTCAATCCACCAGATGCTGTTCTGAATCAGGTAGTTCATCACATGCACATTGTTCTGGTTGAGGTCGGGCATGGTCGAGACAAACCAGCCCTGTACGGTCTCCTGCAGGTCGATGTCGCTGGCGTAGGGGTCAAGCACCGGTGCCAGGCGGTAGCTGGTCTGCTTGAAGCTGGTGCCGCGCGAGTCGCTGGTGCCTTTCGACTCCTTGAGCCACTCGTGCAGGTTAAACCAGTCCTGGCTGGGCATGTCGGCCACCCACGGATGCTCAAATCCGCAGTGGTTAAAGATCATGTCCATCACCACCTTCAGTCCACGGGCATGCGCCTCGTCGACCAGTCGGCGATACTCGGCGTTGGTGCCGAAACGCGGGTCGACGCGATAGTAGTTGGTGGTGGCATAGCCATGATAGGTGTCGTTACACATGCCCACGGGCGAGTCATTCTCGAGCACTGGGGTGAACCACAGTGCCGTCACACCCAGCTCGTTGAGGTAGTCAAGATGCTGCCGGATGCCCTCTAGGTCGCCGCCGTGGCGCACACTGGGGTGCGAACGGTCGCAGCGGTCGCTGCGCATGCCTTTGACCACATTGTTGGTCGGGTCGCCGTCGGCAAACCGGTCGGGCATGAGCATATACAGCACATCGGCGCTGGTGAAGCCATAGCGCTCGCTGCCGCGTTTCTCGCGCGCCTTGAGCTGATACTTCACCGTCTTCTTTTGCTTGCCCTGCTTGAAATTCAACTCCATCACACCGGGCTGGGCACCGCGTGTGTTCAGATACACCAACAGATAGTTTGGCGAGTCGAGGCGCACCAGACTGTCGATACTGACGCCGGCATATCCAGTGGTTACCTCGGCATCACGGATGCCCTGACCGTAGACCATCAGCTGCACCGACGGCACGGCATTGTCCAGCCCAACATACCAGTCGGTGGGCTCGATGCGGTCGACCTTGATCGCCGCCTGCATGGTGGCCACTGCGGTCACCAGCATAAGTAATATTGCCTTCTTCATCGTTTTGAAAAATAAGTGTTCAATAATGCAGATTTTGAGAGAAGTGAACCCTGTCATCACATGTCGTCGGTCGATAGGCCGCGATAGGTGACAACCCAGTCGCTATAGTGTTTTGTCGTTTGCATGCATTGCTCAGCCTTTGCTCGCAAGATGGCGAGGTCGATATTGCGGGCATTACGCTTTACCTCGATGAACTCAACGCTATGTGTCATTTCGTTCTCGGCGATGATGTCAATCTCGTTCTCACCATGCCGATCCCACCAGCTGGCAATGCGGGTGTATTGTTTCGTTTCAGCCAGCTTCTGCTTGAAATATTGTTCTAATGCCCAGCCACTGAATGTGTCAAAATCACGCTCAATGATGGCTCGTAGCTGTCCATACGCTTTGATCTCAACCAGGTGGGCATACTTGTAGAAAAACCTGAACCAAAACTTCAAGAAGTTGTCGCGGACTGAATATTTCATGTTCTTGTTGCGTGCGGCATACAGCGGCTGCAAGCGTGCGATTAGCGAGTAGTCATTCTCTAGGCGGCTGAGGTAACCACTGATTTCTTGCCCCGTCATGTCCTCGAGTTGCGACCGTGTGTTGTAACCTTGGGCAATCAGTGACATGATGGTGAAGTAGATGGTGTAGTCTCGACCAAACTCCTGAATGAGCAGGACTTTGCCCTCGTCAACAAAGTTGCATTCTGGCTGGCACACAAAGTCTAGCATCTGAGCACTGGTGAGTGCGCGGTTGTCGATGAATTGCTCGACATACTTGGCCACGCCGCCAGTGACAGTCCATAATGTTAACAGGTCTTTGTTGCAGTAATCGTTGCCATGCAAGCTCATGGCTTGTCGCATAGTGGACGTGCCAAAAGGCTCAAGCATCATGAACCGTGTCTGTCGCCCAAACAATGGCTCCTTGCTGTCGCGGAATATCTTGGTGAGCATTGACTGCACCGAGCCGCAGACAATCAGACATATGTTTGCACCTTGTTTCAGCAAGTCCCAGTAATGCTGCATTTGTCCGAAGATGGCAGGATTGATTCTTGCAAATTCCTGAAACTCGTCAATCACCAGTGTGATATGTCTCTGGTGTGACAAGCGCATGATGTACTCGAACAGTTGTCCGAAAGAGTTTACTTCGCCCAGTATGGGGGCATCTAGTTTTAGTTTCAGCTCCTCGGCAAAGTCCTTGCACAAAGACCTCTCATTGGTGCGGTTGACGAAGAAATAGAGCATTTCTCGGTCATCGAATGCTTCCAGTAGCAGCGAGGTCTTGCCGATGCGCCGCCGGCCTGTCAACACGACAAACTGGGGTGTAGATTGCGATAATGCGTTGATTTCACGCAGAATACGCAATTCGTCTGTGCGGCCTATAAATTTCATATCGACATTGAATCTTTAGTTGAGAAACCAGCAGTTCCGAAACCGTGGTTTCGGAACTGCAAAGATAGGTTTTTTTGCTCAGTTCGACAAATATTTTCGGTACGAAACCATCAGTTGTGGAAGATGAGTGCCGACTGTGCCGGAACGGTGACACTGCTGCCGCTGAACGTGTCCAGGCCGATTTGCCTGATCTGGCCGTCGCGGCACACGATGGTGTAGGTGCCGTCGGGCACAGTGACGGTGCGAGGCTGGCGGTTGGCGTTGAGCACGACATAGATGTCCTGCCATAGGTCGCCGCCGGCATGGCCCTTGAGCCGATAGGCCACCACACAGTCCTGCGTGGGCAGGAACTCCAGGTGGCGGCGCACCAGCTCGGCATCACCCAGGCGGAAGGCCGGGTGCGCCTTGCGCAGCGCAATCAGCTCGCGGTAATAATCCATCACTTGCGGATAGCGCTTGAGGTTGTTCCAGTCCAGGTGGTTGACCGAGTCGGGGCTGTTGTAGCTGTTGTGCACCCCCTTCTTGTCGCGCAGCATCTCCTCGCCGCTGAGCATGAACGGTATGCCCTGCGACGTCATCACAGCGGTCTGGGCCAGCAGGTCCAGGCGGATGAGCTCGTCCTGCGTGATGCCCTTGACGCTGGCGCGCAGACGGTCGACCAGGCACATGTCGTCGTGGCAGCTGACATAGGCAATCATCTGTGTGGGCTGGGTGGCCCACGCGGTTTTGCTATAGTTGACACGTGTCATGTCGACTTGCGGATGCTCGATGGCACCGGCGATGCCAAACTTCACGCTCTCCTCGTTGCCCTTGACACCGCCCAGAAACGCGGCCTTGTCATCACCGTCCCACGGACCGCGCAGACCGTCGCGCATCTCGTCGCTGAAGGCTGCGATGCCCGGCATCTGGCTGATGTTGGCCTTCATGGCCAGTTGCGACTGGGGCAGGGCACAGCTGCCAGCCGACCAGCCCTCTCCATAGATGATGATGTCGTCAGGCAACTGCTTGCGCAGCAGATTCATCGTCTCGATGTCGTGGATGCCCATCAGGTCGAAGCGGAACCCGTCGATGTGATACTCCTTGACCCAGTACTTGCAGCAGTCGATGATGTAGCTGCGCATGCGGTAGCGCTCGCTGGCAGTCTCATTGCCGCAGCCGCTGCCGTTGCTGTAGCTGCCGTCCCGGTTCTTGCGGTAGAAGTAGTCGGGCCTCGTCCGCTGGAAGTTGCTGCCCATGATGTCGAACGTGTGGTTGAACACCACGTCCAGAATCACCTTGATGCCCGCCTGATGCAGACTCTGCACCATGCGCTTGAACTCATGGATGCGGGTCATGGGATTGGTGGGGTCGGTCGAGTAGCTGCCCTCGGGCACCCAGTAGTTGACCGGGTCGTAGCCCCAGTTGTACTGCGGCTCGTTGAGGCGCGTCTCGTCGACCGACGCGTAGTCATACGACGGCAGGATGTGCACCGCGTTCACACCCAGCTTGGCCAGGTGCTCGTAGCCCTGGCGCTCGGTCAGCGCCAGGTACTTGCCGGGATAGCTAAAGCCGCCCGAGGGGTCAATCGAGTAGTCGCGGTGGTGCATCTCATAGATGACCAGGTCCTTGCTGGCGATGGCCGGCGAGCGGTCTTTGTTCCAGCGCTTGGGGTTGGTCTGCTTCATGTCGATGATGGCCCCTCGTTGTCCGTTCACACCCACGGCCAGCGCCTTGATGCCGGGTGTCTCACCCAGCCACTGGTCGTTCTGCTTGACATTGAAGGTGTAGAACTTGCCCTTGAGGTCTTCATTGATAATGGCGCACCACAACAAAGACTTGTCGTTGATGATAGGACTTTTGCAGAGCTTGAACATGGACTCTGTCCTGATCGGTGAGCCTCCCAATGCAGTGTCATAGATATTGACCTTTACCTCCTGGGCGTCGATGTCGGTCATGAGCTGGAAGCTGGTCTTCTTCTTCGAATACTTGACCTCATGGTCGTGGAACTTGGGCTCGTCGGCCATCGAAGGCATCATCTGCGCCCCGGCTGGCAACAGGGTCAGTAGAGCCAACATCAGTAATATGCAATGTTTCATTCTCTCGTTTTTTTGTTTCTGGGAATTCTGGGAGTTCTGGGAGGCCTGGGAATTGTGGGAGGCCTCCCTGAATTCTGAGATCTCTGAGTTTTCTGAGTTTTCCGAGTTCATGCAATCATCGGGCGGCGTTGTGCACCAGCTCACGCACCTTGACGTTGAAGGCGTCGGCCGCCATCAGCTGCTCGATGCTCAGGTGCATGCGCCAGCGCCAGTAGTGCCGCGGGTTGGCGGGGATGTTGATGCGTTCGCCGTCGGCATCGGGCAGGCGCAGCCCCTCGTCGATGGCCAGCCAGTCTTGCAGCGACAGCAGGCACAGCATCGACGGGCAGCCCAGGTGATTGGCGACGATGTCGCGGGCCAGCCATCCCGGCATGGGATGCGGGGCGGCGTCGCCGCGCCACAGCACGGTGTTGTAGTAGCGCTGTGCGCGCTCCCAGTCCTCGTCCCACCACTGCCGCAGGGTGCTCATGTCGTGGGTCGAGATGGTGGCCACCGAGCGGTAGGGGTTGTTGTTCAGGTTGCCGAACACCAGCTTGTCGTCCTTGGGCATCGACTGAATCTCGAGGCTGAGGATGCGCAACTCGTTCATCACCCAGGGCACGCAGTCGGGCACCATGCCCAGGTCCTCGGCACACACCAGCATGCGCGTGGCCTCGACCAGGCGTGGCAACTTCTTCATCGCCTCGTGATACCAGAAGTCGTTGTTGCGGCGGTAGTAGTAGTCGTTATACAGCCGGTTGAATGCCTCCTTGTCACTGTCATACAGGGCCTCGTAGATAAAGTCGGTCTGGACGGCGATGCGCGGATGATAGAGGTTCGGATCCTTGCGGTCGCGCACAAACAGCACGTCGCTGATCAGCGCATACAGCCCGTCGCGAATCCAAATGGACTCGTCGTCGGTGCGGCCGGCAAAGGCTTTCTCAACCTTGCGCTGCGTGTCATACTCTGGACGCATCCGGTAGATGTCGTCGTGCACGGGCACCACATAGTGCTCACGCACCTGCTGGGCATGCGGCCCGAAGATGCGGTCAAGCACCCAGTCGGCAATGAATGGCTCGGTCATCAGCTTCTCCTGGAAGTTCAGCCCGTAGCTCCGAATCTCGTCGGCACTCATGCCCTGCGAGGGAGAGAACTGTCCCAGCAGGCCGTGCACGGCATCGATGGGAATCTCCCAGATGCGGAAGAAGCCCAGCACATGGTCGATGCGATAGGCATCGAAGTATTGTGACATCTTGCGGAAACGCTTCACCCACCACGAGCAGCCATCGGCCAGCATCGCGTCCCAGTCGTAGGTCGGGAAACCCCAGTTCTGGCCGTTGGCCGAGAAGGCGTCGGGTGGCGCACCGGCCTGTCCGTTGAGGTTGAAGTAGCGCGGCTCGACCCAGGCCTCGACACCGTCGCGGCTGATGCCGATGGGGATGTCGCCCTTGAGAATCACCTGCTTGCTGCGGGCATACTCGTGCGCGCCACGCATCTGGCGGTCGAGGCAATACTGGACGAAGTACCAGAACGACACCTCGCGGTAGATGCGCGTGCGGCCGTTGCTCATCGCCGCCACCTCATGCTCCTCGAGCGTGTGGTGGTCGGGCCAGTCGTTGAAGCAGGCCGTGCCATAGAGGTCACGGTAGTGGCAGAATGCCGCGTATGGCACCAGCCAGTCTTTGTTGGCCTTGAAGAAGGCTTTGAACTCGTCGCCCTTGAGCACCGTGCTGCCCTCTTGAGCGAACACCTCGCGCAGATAGCTCAGCTTGGCCTCGTTGACGCGCTCATAGTCGATCTGTGGCAGGGCGTTCAGCTCCTGGCGGAGCGACTCGTAGTGGGCTGCGCGAGCCGGGTCGGCAAGCGGTGGCAGCTGATTCAGGTCGCAGTACTGCGGGTGCAGGGCATAGATGCTGATGCTGTTGTAGGGATAGCTGTCCTGCCATGTGTGCGTGATGGTCGAGTCGTTGATGGGCAGCACCTGCAGCGCGCGCTGGCCGGTCTGCGCCACCCAGTCGATCATGCGCTTGAGGTCGCCAAAGTCGCCCACGCCGAAGCTGTGCTCGCTGCGGAGCGAGAAAATCGGCACCACCGTGCCGGCAATCTTGACCGGAGGCAGCGCAAAATAGGCCTGCTGCAGCTCATAGGTCACCACGTCGCCGGCGCGCATGGCTGGCAGCACGACGGTGCGGTTGTCGCCGTTCTCCCAGATGCCCGGCGCGTCATCGCCCACGATGACAAACTTAAACTCGATGAACTGCGAGCGCAACTTCACCACATCGAGCGAAACGACCCACTCATTGCACTGGTGCTCGGTCATCGGCACGGCTTGGCGGATGTCCCAGTCGCCCAGCAGCACACCGCTGCCCACCACTGCCAGATGCTCGCCACGGCGCAGTTGCGGTGCGCGCACCTTCAGCTGCACGGTCATCGAGTAGGCTGTCTCGGCCAGCTCGCCGCGCTCGCGCCGGGCCACACAGTCGGTCAGAGCCGAGCTGTAGAGGTAGGAGTCCTCGGGCAGGTCATACCAGCGGTCATATGCCGTCTGCTTCTGGCCCTTGCTCGCGCTCAGGTCCAGGCGGTGGGGCACCACGGTCCACTCATGGCGCACCACGCGACCGTCGCGCACCACGCTGTAGTAGTAGTCGATGCATTGCGGCTTGGTGGCCAGTTCCAGTTCACACTTCCAGGTGCGCCCGTCGGTGGTGCGCATCGCGTGCTGCACCACCTGGTCGCCGCCTGTCATTTGGTTCAACACCAGATTCTCGCCATACTGTGTGCGATAATCCAGCCTAAATTTCAGTTTCATATCGTTGTGTTATTTTTTATCTTGGATGATGAAGACGGCGGCGGTGCCAATGATCAGGAACACGCCGGCCAGCATGAGCATGTTGCCCTGCACACTGCCCAGTGCGGCAAGCAGCACACCGCCCAGTGCGGCGGCCACGATCTGCGGGATGCAGATGGTGCAGTTGAACAAGCCGAGGAAGGTGCCCATATACTTCGAGCCCTCAAGTGCGTTGGTCACCAGGGTGAATGGCATTGCCAGCATGGCAGCCCAGGCAAAGCCGATGAGGAAGTAGGGCAGGAACAGCAAGTACTTGTCGCCGATGTAGGGCACCATCAGGAAACCAATGCCGCCGATGAGCAGACTCAGGGCGTAGGCCAGCTTGATGCTCTTGAAGCGTGGCAGCACCAGTGCCCACAGCACACTGCCGATGGCCTGTACGGCAAACAGGATGCCCACCCAGTCACCGGCATCCTGATAGCCCTGGCTGGCAGGGTCGGTCGAGTGCCACACGGTGTCGGCGATGGTGCCGTTGGTGTAGGTCCACATGTACATGAACGCAGCCCAGCAGAAGAACTGCACGATGCCCACCTGGACGAATACCTTGAGGGCGCGGTTCTTGGTGCCGCCAGCCTCCTCGGCGGCGTGCTGCTCCTCGACGGCTGCGGCCTGGAACTGTGCCATCTCGGCGGGGGTGTACTCCTTGACCTTGGCGGTGGTGTAGAGCACGCACAGAATCAGTATGGCCGCACCGACATAGAACGACCACTTGACCGACTGCGGAATCTCGCCCTCGGGCGCGGTGTTGGCGATGCCGATGGCGGCAAACAAGAAGGGGAAGATGTATCCCGCCAGTGAGCCGGCATTGCACAGAAACGACTGAATGCTATAGGCCTTGGCTTTCTGCTCCTCGTTGACCATATCGCCCACCATCATTTTGAACGGCTGCATGGCCATGTTGATGCTCGTGTCGAGGAACATCAGCGAGATCAGACCGAAGGTCATCGCGCTAGACACTGCCAGGCCCAGCGAGCCGGCATTGGGAAGCAGACACATCACAATCACTGCCACAGCGGCACCTACAAACAGATAGGGGATGCGGCGGCCGAAGCGGGTCCAGGTCTTGTCGCTGAACAGTCCCACCAGCGGCTGGACGACCATGCCCATCAGTGGTGGCAGTATCCAGAAGTAGCTCAGGTTGTGGGGGTCGGCGCCCAGCGTGGCAAAGATACGGCTGATGTTGGCACTCTGCAGCGCGTAGGCAATCTGTACGCCAAAGAATCCGAAACTGATGTTCCACAGATTCATAAAGCTTAGGTTCGGTTTTGTCTTCATTGCACTTATTCTAATTATGATTTGTAATCAAGATTTGACCACAAATTTACATAATTAGGTGTAATGGTGATTCAACGAAGTGCATGGCAGTGGGGTTTATGCTGTGCAATCGTTTGCATGCTGCTGTGGCTGGCGCAGCGGCGCAAGCGCGGTGCACACGCATAAAAAATGGCGCTTCTCGAGCGTGATTTCTTGAGAAGCGCCGTCGTACCCGGAGTGGGACTTGAACCCACACAGCCGTTATGGCCAAGGGATTTTAAGTCCCTCGTGTCTACCATTCCACCATCCGGGCCGGTTTTTGCGCTGCAAAGTTACTATAAAAATATGAATTGTGAGCCAATAATGACGTTTTTTTTCACAATCACCGCTTTTTGCATCCCCACCAGGGTAACGGCGCGGCATGCCGCGTGTGCCCTGGGCGATGGCGTCAAACCTCCGTTCGGCGGGATTTGCAATCCCGCCGCGAATGAGTATCAGGATTTTTAATCCGCAACAATAATTGCGGATTGCAAGGGTGCGGTCGGATTACAAATCCTCCCGAACGGCATGAATTGTGTATAATTATGTGCCATGTCATATATATTATTGCTGACTACCAAAAAATAGTAGTTTTTCCCGGAAAACTTCGGTAATCTGTAATTTTTTTGTCTTAAAAACTTGTTGAATTAAAGTGAAACTGCTAATTTTGTCGTCGATAATGCGATGAATACGAATAACGAGTATTCTGTTTTATTACTAACAAAAATTCAATGTTATGAAAAAAAGTTTACTTTTGACCCTTGTCCTGATGGCAATGGGAGCGCTTTGCACACAGGCTGCAATGACCGCAACTAAGTTTGGCAAGCCGGCCAAGGCTCCGGTGACCGACATCACCGTCACACCCGCCGACTGCAACGCACTGGTGTCGTGGACCGGCGACGCCGCGGCTTATAACCTGCGCTACCGCGTGGCCGGCGGCGATGAAGTCATCTACTTCAACGACTTTGAGGAGAGCCTCGATGGCTGGAGCACCATCGACTTTGATGAGGACGGCAACAACTGGGGCTGGGTGTCTTATGATAACCCACACAGTGGCGAGGCTGTGCTCTATTCGGCCAGCTGGACCGGTGAACTCGGGTCTCTGGATCCCGACAACTGGGTCATCTCGCCGCAGGTCGAGCTGCGCGGAACACTCAAATTCTGGGTGCGTGGTGCCAGCAACACCTTCAAGGAGACCTTCGACGTGCTGGTGGGCACTGAGCTGTCGACGGCCAGCTTCGAGAGCGTACTGGGCGACACCCAGACTACTACCACTTGGACCGAGGTGACCATCGACCTGAGCAGCTATCAGGGCAAGCTGGGCTACATCGCCATCCGTCACTACAACTGCCCCGATAATATGTACATGTTTGTCGATGACTTCGGCATCTATGGCGACATGCAAGAGGGCGGCGAGTGGACCACCGTCGAGAATGTCACCAGCCCCTATCTGATCACCGGGCTTGACCCGAAGGTGACCTACGAGGTTGAGGTGCAGCCCGTCAACGAGGACTGGAGCGAGCCCGTGACCTTCACCACTATCAACAACATGCCGGCTCCCACCGCACTCGAGGTGACCGACATCACCTCCACCACCGCCACCGCACAGTGGCAGGGACTGTATGAGCTGTACAACCTGCGCTTCCGCACCGCCGGCTCGGGCTTCTTCGAGGACTTTGAGAACGGTCTGCCCGCCGACTGGACGATTATCGACGCCAATGGCGACGGATACACCTGGAACCTGTGGGATCCCGTTTCGTTGGGTTATGAGGTTGGAAGCCAGCAGGATGGCAATATGTGCATGACTTCGCCCAGCTATCAGGGAACGGCCATCACGCCCGATGACTATCTGGTGACCCCGGCAATCGAATTGGGTGGCACGCTCAGCTTCCTGGCTTGCGGACAAGACCCGAGCTATGCTGCCGAGCACTTCGCCGTCTATGTCTCGACCACCGGCACCGAGGTCGCCGACTTTGTCGAGCTGATGCCCGAGACCGAGACCACCGGCACGCTCACCGAGTACACCGCCGACCTGAGCGCCTACGAGGGACAGACCGGCTACATCGCCTTCCGTCACTTCAACTGCAACGACCAGTTCCGCCTGAACCTCGACAACGTGGCGGTCGTTACTGCCACCGACGTGCCTGCCGGCGAGTGGATCTATGTCGAGGATGTCAACAATCCTTATGCGCTGACCGACCTCGAGCCCGAGACCACCTACGAGGTTCAAGTCCAGGCCACCAAGCCCGCTACCACCGGCCTGCGCGGCCTGAATGACGCCAGCAGCGACTGGTCGGCAGCTGTGCAGTTCACCACCCTGCCCGACGCGGCTGTGGCCATCGACGCTGTCAAGAGCGATGTCAACGGCACTGTGCGCTACTACGACATCAGCGGACGCTATGTCGGCACCAGCCTCGAAAACGCTCCTGCCGGCCTCTACATCGGCAGCAACGGCAAGAAGGTTGTGAAGTAAGCATCGCGAGCAGCCCGCAGGCTGCACCGCATCACTGACGACCGCCTGGCTCACCCCGAGCCAGGCGGTCTTTTCGTGCCACGCTCCCACTCTCTAAATGTGGCTACCAGCTCCCCTCCTAAGCTAGGACCAATGGTGCAAGCCGAACGCATAGTGAGAACTTGTTCGCACTGTGCTGAGGCGCAGCGCATTGATGCTGGAAGAGCGGCAGGGGGTGGTAAGACTGTCGCAAAGCGATAATGGTGGGTTTCTCCGTTCGGCGGGATTTGCTGTCCCGCAGAACGAATGTGCCATGCCAGCCTTCACTATTTTTTGTAATTTAGGCAGTTTTCTTGGAAAAATGCGAGTATTATTTGTTAGTATATGAAAAAATACTTAACTTTGCGGCGTGAATGTAGCTTTTTGTAATCAAACTTTTTTATTGTTTAATTCAATTCAAATCCATTATGAACAAAAAATTACTCTTCTCGCTTGCTGCTCTGGCAATTGCCAGTAGCGCTATCGCACAGAATGTGCGTCAGATGGAGGCTATTCCTTTCAGCCAAATGAATGCCAAGCAGATGGTGGTCAAGAAAGCTCCGGTTGTCAATGCCGACGAGCTGGTGACACCGCCCGCCACCGCAACCATCGAAACCGACTGGACGATGACCAGCGGCACCTACACCAACAACACTAACGCTTATACAAACACCAATGCCATCGCTGTGGCTTTCGACGGCAATGATGTTTACATCCAGGGGTTGTCCTTCATTATGGATCAAGCATGGATAAAGGGTACTATCGATGGCACGACAGTCACGTTTGCCAATGGCCAGTATCTGGGTGATTATGCCACCACAGATACCACCTATTCGGTTTATGCTTGCGGCACTGACGGTAATGCGTTGACCGACATCTATTTTACCTATGATGAAGCCAACAAGACGTTAACTCTCACTAACTACTTACTGGAGAACACTAGCGCCACCGAGATGAGCTTCTTCTTGTATGCCTATAACGTCGTGCTGGCAAAGGACCTGCCTCCTGTGGCGACTCCCACTGGCCTGGAAGTGAACGACATCACTGCCACTGCTGCCACTGCTTTGTGGACCGGCGACTATCAGTACTACAACCTGCGCTATCGCACCACCGGCACCAACTTCGCTGACGACTTTGAGAGCGGAATGGCGGGATGGACCACTATCGATGCAGATGGTGACGGCCATGTTTGGGAATATGCCAACAGCAGCTTTAGGGCCAACAGCGGAAATGGTGTCATGGTATCGGCTAGTTATGACAATAATGTCGGTGCTCTCACTCCCGACAACTGGCTGGTTTCGCCCAAGGTGAATCTGGGTGGCACGCTCACCTTCTATGCCACGGGCCAGGATCTCACTTACTATGCCGAGAAGTTTGGCGTGTTTGTCAGCACTGGTGACCCCACCGATGTCACTTCGTTCACTCAGCTGGGTGATGATCAGACCATCACTTCGGGCAGGAACATGGTGCAGTACACCTTTGACTTGAGCGACTATGCAGGCCAGAAGGGCTATGTGGCATTCCGTCACTATGGCGTGACCGACATGTTCTGGCTGAACCTTGACGACGTGGCTATCACACTGCCCGATGGAGTCGATGCCGGTGAGTGGGTGGTTGTCGAGAATGTGAACAACCCCTACACCATCAATGGTCTGATTCCTGAGACTGATTATGAGGTACAGGTGCAGTCGACCGAGGTTTCTATGGCACTGCGTGGTCTGAATGACCGCTGCAGCGAGTGGACCACGAGTGTTGAGTTCACCACTTTGCCTGACCAGGCTGTGGCCATCGACGCTGTCAAGAGCGACGTCAACGCTACTGTGCGCTACTACGACATCAGCGGACGCTATGTCGGCACCAGCCTCGACAACGCTCCTGCCGGCCTCTACATCGGCAGCAACGGCAAGAAGGTTGTGAAGTAAGCATCGCGAGCAGCCCGCAGGCTGCACCGCATCACTGACAACCGCCTGGCTCATTCCGAGCCAGGCGGTCTTTTCGTGCCATCAACCTCCACTCTCTTAACGTGGCGACCAGCTCCCCTCCCTAAGGCCCCCGTTCGGCGTGATTTGCAATCGCGCCGCGAATGAGTATCAGGATTTTTAATCCGAGACACTTTTTGCGGATTGCAAATCCTTATACACTGAATGCGGTCGGATTACAAATCCTCCCGAACGGCTGTCCCGTTCGGCGTGATTTGCAATCGCGCCGCGAATGAGTATCAGGATTTTTAATCCGAGACACTTTTTGCGGATTGCAAATCCTTATACTCTGAATGCGGTCGGATTGCAAATCCTCCCGAACGGGGGTTGCCACCGCCCCGTTCGGCGTGATTTGCAATCGCGCTGCGAATGAGTATCAGGATTTTTAATCCGAGACACTTTTTGCGGATTGCAAATCCTTATACTCTGAATGCGGTCGGATTGCAAATCCTCCCGAACGGCTCCTCCCGTTCGGCGTGATTTGCAATCGCGCCCCCCGTTCGGCGTGATTTGCAATCGCGCCGCGAATGAGTATCAGGATTTTTAATCCGAGACACTTTTTGCGGATTGCAAATCCTTATACTCTGAATGCGGTCGGATTACAAATCCTCCCGAACGGGGCTCAGATGCGGTCGGATTGCAAATCCTCCCGGACGGATACCTCCCTAAAATCAGAAAAGAGTGTTTCCCGTGCTCATGGGATGGCCAGGCGATGTCTGATGTCCAGGCTTGATGCACCCAGCAGCAGGTCGATGGGGTGGGGCGGCAGTGTCCACTCCATGTCAGGCCCGACCACCTGCAGCGCCTGACGGGCGACGTGCAGCTTGACGCGGCGCGACTCGCCCGCCTGCAAGCTGACGCGCTCAAAAGCCACCAGCTGCCGCTCGGGCTGCACGACCGGCGCGGTGGTGTGGTGGATGTAGAGCTGCACCACCTCATCGCCACTGCGCGTGCCAGTGTTGGTGAGTGTGAATGTCACGTCATAGCCATCGCCAGCGGGTGTGACTGTGGGTTGGCCGTAATCAAACGTGGTGTAGCTCAATCCGTGGCCGAAGGGGTAGCGCGGCTGTGCCGTCAGGTCGACATAGTCGTGGGCGGCAGGCAGTGGCCGGTTGTAGTAGACGGGCAGCTGGCCCACATGGCGCGGCACAGTCACTGGCAGTCGGCCGGCGGGATTGTAGTCGCCAAAGAGCACGTCGGCGATGGCATTGCCGCCCTGTTCGCCAGGGTAGTAGGCGGTGACCACGGCATTGGCATGCTCATCGGCCCAGTTCTTGTCCAGCGGGCGCCCCTCGACATAGACCACCACCAGCGGGCGGCCTGTGGCGTGGAGTGCCTCAAGCAGCCGTTGCTGGTCGCCCAGCAGACCCAGCGTTGCGCGGTCTGAACCCTCGCCGCACTCCAGGTCGCTCACCGTCTGCTGCACGGCACTGGCCGCGCCAGTCTGCTCATAGCTGGTGCTGAAGTCGCGGGCCGATGAGCCACCCACCACAGCCACCACCACATCGGCCTGCATCGCGGCGCGCACCGCCGCGTCGATGTCGGTGAGCGACGTGTCGCGGATGGCGCAGCCGCGGGCGTATGTGCACCGGTCGGCTCCCACCTTGGCGCGGATGCCATCGAGCACGGTGCTGACCTTGCCGTCGGGCTGTGGCGCGGTGTAGTCGCCCAGCAGGTTATAGACGTTGTGGGCATTGGGGCCGATGACCGCCACGCGCTGCTCGCGGTCGAGTGGCAGCGTGCCGTCGTTGTTGAGCAGGGTGATCGAGGCTTGTGCCACCTGGCGCGCCAGGGCCACGGCCTCGGCGTTGTTGACCGTCTGGCTGGCCTCGGCGGGTGTGACAAAGGGATGCTCAAATAGCCCCAGCTCAAACTTTAGCCTGAGCACACGGCTCACGACACTGTCGATGTCGGCCTCGGCCACCAGCCCCCGCTCCACGGCCTGTCCCAGCAGGGCATAGCAGTTGCCGCCCAGGTCGACGTCAACCCCGGCATGCAGTGCTGCCACAGCCGCGTCGAGTGGGGTAGCGGTGGTGTGCAGTGTGTTGTGCATCACATCGATGCTGAACAGGTCGCTCACCACCAGTTGTCGCTCGCAGTGCCAGCGGTCGCGCAGCACATCGGTGAGCAGGTGTCGGTCGGCGGAGCAGGGGATGCCATCGATGGCATGATAGGCCGTCATCACCGACAGGGCACCCGCGTCCAGCACCTGCAGGAACGGCGGCAGGTAGACCTGCTCCAACTCTCGTGGGGTGACCAGAGCGCGTGCCCCATTCTGGCCGCCCTCGCCGGCTCCGTAGGCCACAAAGTGCTTGAGTGTGGCGATGGTGGCGTGCGGCAGACTCAGGTCTCCGCCCCCCATGCCACGCACCATCGCGCTGGCCAGTGTCGCGCCCAGGCAAGGATCCTCGCCCAGGGTCTCCTCGACCCTGGACCACCGCGGGTCGCGTGCCAGGTCCAGCACCGGCCCATAGCTGATGTGCCCGCCTTGCAGCCTGACCTCGCGGCCGATGACTTGTCCCACCTGCCGCATGAGCTGTGGCGACCAGGTGGCCGCCATACCCAGCCCTGTGGGCATGACAGTGGCGCCGATGGCCATGTGGCCGTGCGGAGCCTCCTCGGCCAGCAGCAGGGGAATGCCCAGGCGCGTACTGTCGACGGCATAGCGTTGCATCTGGTTGGCAGCCTCGGCCGCTAGGGCAGGGGTGAGGCCAGTGGTGAGTGTGCGCTGTGTCCACGGGTCGGCGCGCATCACCGCCCAATACATGCCGATGTGCCGCTGCCCCACCTGCTGGCGGAAGGCCTCGGTGGTGGTGACAGTCGTTCCCTGGCGGCTGTAGCTGTCCCAGCCCATGAGGCATTGCAGCTGCCCCAGTTTCTCGTCCAGGGTCATGCGCGAGAGCAGGTCGTGCACGCGCAGCTCGATGGGCAGGCGCGCGTCGCGATAGGGCACGCGGGTGGGCAATGGTGTGGCGCTGGCCAGCAGCGCCACTAGTGTGATGAGCAGGGTGAGGCGTTGTCGCATTTTGGTTGGTTTTAGGGGTGATGCGCGACCGAGTCGCGGCACAGTTGACCGAAAAGCCTTATTCTCAATTCTCGCTAATGCATTATGCAATACGCATTATCCATTACGCATAGCGCATTATGAATTATGAATTATAAATTATGAATTAGTGATAATGTATCCGCCGTTGTTTGACGAATAGACCTTGAGCATGCGCAGGCCATAGCGGTGGGTGATGGCAGGGCCGCTGAGCGGACCGCCGCTGCCCATGAGCACGTCGTAGTGCGAGCCGCACTTGGGGCACACAGCGTCAAAGTTGCCGCTGTCGATGCCCACCACCACGTCCATGCGGTTCTCGACGGGGCATGCCGCGTCAAAGGCCACCGGCGCATAGTTGCCCGTGCTGCTGTCCATGCCCATGATGAGCAGGATGCCGCCAAAGCCGGTGTAGGTGTTCACATTATAGGGGAAGTTGGCGGGCAGCCGCTTGTCGCGGTTAAAATAGCGGTAGTCGCCCACACCGCTCACGCCGTAGGTGGTCCAGGCGGCGTATGTGCCCAGGTCGAGGCGCACCATGAAGCTGGGCACCTCCTTGTTGTTGATGCGCTCGCAGCTGGCCAGTGTTGTCAGCAGGAGCAGCAGTGCGATACTAAATTTTTTCATCTGTTGTGCATTTGAGGATTAGGTGGCGGCTCGAGGCGGTGGTCGTGCCGAACAGATAGCACTGGCCGCCATCCTTGACCTTGAGGCGACGGGCCAGTTCGGGAGCCCGCAGTGGGAAGTTGCGCACCGCTACGTTGGCATGGGTCACGCCCTGAAGCAGGACCTTGAGCTCACGCTTGTTCAGCGTCGAGAATGCCTCGACACGGAATGCGCGACCTGGAAATGTCTCGACGCGGTGGTCGGCGACCATCAGGTGGCTGTCGCGGCCCACAACCTGCAGTCCCAGCCGCGTGGCCAGCAGGTCGTGGCAGCCGGCCTTCATGATGCTGGCGTTGGGCTCATAGAGCCACAGCCCCGTTGCGGGCAGGGTCTCGTCCCACAGCGGGGCTGCGGTGGTCGGCTGCCCCCAGGTGTAGTCGAACGTGTGCGCATCGTTGACACAGTGCACCGTCACATTGCCGGCGTGGCCGCGCCGCAGCACCACCAGCAGTTCCTTGCACTCGCCCCGCACCGCCACGATGTGCAACTGCGCGATGTGGGGCAGCTGCTGCAGCACCAGTTGCAGGTCGAGCATCGGCGACAGCTTGATGATGACGTTGGCTGCCTTGAGCAACAACTCGGGGGCCAGCCGGGTGACATCGGGTGTGCAGTCGGCCAGGGCAAAGACGCGTTTACCCGACAGGTCGCGTCGTGCCGGGTCGAGGTAGATGGTGTCGACTGGGGGCATCTGCTGCAGGTGGTCGACGGCATCGCCCTCCACCACCTGTGCCTCGGGCAGCCCCAGCAGGGGCAGGTTGTGGCGCGCCAGCCGGCACAGGTGGGGCTGGCGCTCGACATAGGTGGCACTGCGCAGACCGCGGGCCATGAAGGAGAAGTCCACGCCCAGACCGCCGGTGAGGTCGACCAGCGACTGACCCTCGACCAGCCGCGCCTTGTATTGTGCGGTGGCCTGCGACGAGCATTGCTCCAGCGACAGGTGAGGCGGGTAGAGCAGCCCCGGGGTTGCTGCCCACAGGGGCAGCTTGTCGCGCGCGACCTGCCAGCCAGCAATCTGCTGCAGCGCGGCGGCCATGTCCACCCCGGGCCAGCGCGCAGCCTGCAGCGCCAGCTGCCGCACGTCGTCGCGGGCATGCTGGCTGATAAATTGTTGTGTCGTTGCGTCAATCATCTTCTTATAGAAAACGCATGATTGGCCGAATAATTGTGTGTCGCATAGCGCACAAGTGTGGCTAGTTCTTCTAGATTGTCTAGTGCCTCTAGTCTGCAGCAACAAGGGCGGCACCCATCAGGTGTCGCCCTTGTGTCGAAGTTATCTGTCGCGATGACTGTGACGTTGACTTAGAGACTTAGAAACCGGGTTGCCACAGTCGTCGGTCCAGCGCTAGAATTACTTGCCCAGCATGATGTTGAGCAGGATGTTGACATCGTCGATGCCGGGCTCACCGTCGCCATTGAGGTCGGCAGCCGGAATCATCGGAGCCGTACCCAGCATGATGTTGATCAGGATGTTGACATCGTCGATGCCGGGAACGCCGTCGCCATTGAGGTCGCCGCGCACACTGGGGGTGTCGCCTGCAGCCTCAAACTTGAAGCACAGGTTGTTCAGGTCGAAGGTGATGGTGTACTCGCTGCCATCGCCGGTGATCTTGTAGCTCTTGCCACCGGTGGTGAGCTGGGTGGTGACAGTCTCGCCGACTGCAACCTCCTGGTCGTTCTCCTCGTCCAGCGGGCCATAACGGTTGGCATTCACTGCATCCCAGCTGCCGCTGGCGCTCGAAAAGATGAACCACATATCGCCATCAAATGCAGCCTTGGCCTCGAAGACACCCTCGCTGACCTCGTCCATAGCCATGCCGGCTGCGGGGTTCCAGTCACCGAACGGGGTGTTGCCGATGATGTACATGTGGTTGGCAGTGTCCTCGGTCACGGTCATCGTGCGGGCATTCATGTCAAGGGTGATGACATACTTGCCGGCAGGCAGGGCGAACGAGAGGTCGCCTGCACCGTCAGCGCTGAGCGCGGTGGGGGTGTCGAGCACCACAACCTGGCTCTCGGCATCGACAGCGGCAAAGCGGAACGGAGCAACAGCGGTCCAGTTGGCGTCGCTAACAGCCAGCGCGTGGGTGAAGCCGAAGTAGCCCAGCTCCTCGCCCTCGCCCAGCGTGATGCTGACGTTGGCGGTGAAGATGTTGTTCTCCTTCTCAGTCATCTGCAGACCCACGTTGGTGGCCCAGGCGTTGCCGTTGACAGCACCCATGATGTAGATGTGGCCCTCATCGACGGGGTCGGGCTCGGGCTGGACATCGCCGATGCGCTCAAACACGACCATGTTGCCATACTCCTCGCTGATCATGACCGAAATCTTGTAGGTGGCAGCCCCCTTGATCAGGAAGGCATTGTCGGCGCTCTCGCCGTAGGCACCGCAAGCGATGGGAGTGCCCAGCATGTCGTCGACAGCGTAGTCGTTGGTCGGAGCACCGAAACGATAGGGGCGAATCAGGTCCCAGTCGCCGCTGGTCTGGCCCAGCATGGTGGTGAAGCTGAAGTAAGAGTTGGTCTTGAACTGAGCCGTCAGCTCATAGGTGCCAAGCTCGGCATTGTAGGTCATGGGAGTGCCCACCGAGGGATCCCACTTGTCCTGCTCGCCTACATTGCCCAGAACCCATACATTCACGTCTTGTGCCTGCATGCCCAGGATTGCGGCGCACACAAGCAGCATTGATGTAAAGAATTTCTTCATAATGTTTGGTTAAATTTTAAAATGGTTAAACGTTAAATGGATAATTCGCTATTTTGTTACGCAAAAATAGAAATTTATTTCTAACAAGCGGATAAGGATTATATTATAAGTTGCTGTTTGGTGTGTGCAAACGTTTGCATTCCCCTACTAAAAAACACTGGGGCGGGTTGACCCGCCCCAGTGACGATAAGCTGTGATGATGTGTTACTTCTCGATGAAGCGGAACAGGCCCATCAGGTCGTTGAACACCACTTTGTAGGTGCCGGGCTTAACAGTGATGGCTGTGGCGCCCTTGTTGGCCTTGCCGGCAGGGAACTCCTCGCTGCCCCAGGTGGTGCCGTCATCGGCGACAAAGGTAATCTGTGTGTCGGCAGTGACCGTGAGGTTGCCGTGCCAGTCGTGGTTCTCACCATTGGCATTGGTCGTGACCTTTGCCAGGCTGGTGCCGTTCGACAGGCTCATGCTGCTGTAGACCTTGACATCGGCCACCGACATGCGCTCATAGCGCAGCGTCTTGTCCTTGGTGTTGGCGATGATCTTGTAGTAGCCGGCGTCGGCCACCTCGATGTTGTCATCGTACACCGCGCCGCCAATAAACTCATCTCGGCTGCCGGCCTTGAGGATGACCTTGAACTTGGCGTTGGCGCACAGATAGGCCGGCAACACCAGCTCTTCATAGTTCAGCGGGTTGGGGTACATCGCCACCAGGCTGGTGTACATGGCACCGAACGGGCCACCCTCGATGGCGTTGTTCAGCATGCCACCGGTGCCGATGCAGTTGGCCAGCACATACCACACCGGGGGAAGCGCTTGCTGCTCGGGAGTGGCAGTCAGGCCGACGTTGTAGGCATAGGCTGAAGTCATCAAGCCACTGATGAGCATGTTGGCTGTGATGTTCATCGTGGTCTGACGTGCCTGCTCGATGTTGCCAAACAGAGCGATGATGGCTCCCTGGAGGTCGCTGCGCCGCACACGTCCCTGCTCGTCGCCCTTGATGGTGACCGAGTCGGTGTTGTTGGCGTTGTGGATGGTCACGTCATACTTGGTGTTGACATCGGTGGTTCCGGTGACAACCAGGTTGGGCGTGAAGGCAACGACCGAGTCGGCCTCCATGCCGCGCAGGTCAAGCGCGCCCACTGCCGATGGCGTGAAGCTGATGTTGACCGCTCCCGGGTCGACAGGGCTTTGAGGCTCCGCCCAGTCCTTGTAGTCCTCGTTGCAGGCGCACAGAGCCAGGCCTGCCACCGCGAGAATGGAATAAAATGCTATCTTTTTCATTGTCTTTCAGTGTTTAATGAGGAGTTAACGAATATAACCTTCTTCCTTGGTGAAGTTCAGATACATCTTCTGGCCGGCTGTGCCCATGATGCGCTCCTGGTCGCCGCCTGTGCCACGATAGTCGATGGCATTGTCAATGACGCGGAACTCTGACTTCCACCAGTCGATGCCGTCGCCCAGCTTGACGTAGGCACGCACGCCGCTGTCCTCGGCTGCGTCGTTGGCAAACGCGGGCGAGACAAACATTGCGTTGGCTCCCTCACCCTCGATGGTGAACATACAGCCTTCTTCCAGCTCGGCCCAAGCTGCGCCAGGCGTGACAGTGCCCATCAGCCACACCTCGGGCTTGCGCATCTCGATCTCGTAGATGCGGTCACGGCCTTCGATGGTGGTCTTGAGCACCAGCAGATACCAGCCGGGTTTGCTCGAGGCGATGCGGCCGTCCTTCGACACGATGTCCTCGGCCAGGTCGCCGGTGATGGTCACGTCATCAAATCCGATGGCGTCGTCATCGGTCTGGAACTCGTTGAGCTTGATGCCATTGCCATCGATGTAGACCATGTGCCACAGCTTGTCGGGGTTGTCGTAGGTGGCAACCATCTTCAAGGCGTTGTCCCAGTTGTTGTCGCACCAGTCACCCACGATATAGAACTCGGTCGGGGGCAGCACGGGCGGCAACGAGAACGCCAGCTTGACGTTGTTAAATTTCACAATGTTCGACGCCACGCGGCTCTGCTCGATGAGTGTCAGCATGTCGGACGACACCATGCGGGCCACCACACGCACATACACGGGCATCTCCATCGGGAAGTCTTCCTCGACCTTGCCCTTGGCCATCATCAGGTTGGTCAGTGCCACGGCCAGGTCGTTGGCGGGAACAGAAATCTCGGGGTTGTTTGATGACAGCACCTCGATGGCATCGGTCATGCCCTCGTCGGTGCCCACCTCAACGGCATAGTTCACCGTGGTGGGGAAACCATAGTTGGGATAGGTGCACACCAGCTTGATGCTCTGTGATTGCGCCAAGTCCAGGTCATATTGTGCCATTTGCGGAGCATACAAGGTCATCTCGTATGGGCCGCCGATCACGGGATTGGAGTCATTGTCGTCGCTGCACGAGGCCAGCAGGCCCACCGAGCACAGCAACATCAATGCTGTCTTGAATATATTTTTCATAACTGTTATGTGTCAGTTGCAGGGTGAAACATTAATAACCAGGATTCTGCTGCAGATTCTTGTTGGCAATCAGGTCATCTGACGGGATGGCAAACACGTTGCGGTCGGCCGAGAAGTTGGTGCCGTTCTTGCGGCCGCCCTTCCACGTCCAGTTGTAGCCGTTGTCGCCGCCAAACTTGCCGAAGCGGATCAGGTCGACACGGCGACGGCCCTCGAAGTAGAACTCGCGGCTCCACTCGTCCAGAATCTCGTCGAGCGTCAGCGTCGACGTGTTGAAGCGCTTGGCATGGGCGCGGTTGCGCAGGGCGTTGACCTTGTCGACGGCATCCTGCGTCACACCATGCAGGCGAATTTCGGCCTCGGCATAGTTCAGATAGGCCTCGGCGACGCGCATGAAGTAAACATCCATGTCGGTGAAGGTGCCGCTGCCATCGCTGGTGGCGCTGCCGTCGGTGGTGAAGTTGTTAAACTTGCCGATGGCAAAACCGTTGGTAAACAGGCCAACGTCCTCGTTGTCCAGTGTGCGGCCCTTGCTGTCGAACAGCGCGCGGTCGTCGTTGGCCAGCATAGGCATGTCATAGCAGGCCATCTCGGGGATGTCGTTGCTGTTGATAAAGCGCTTGATCAGCTCAGGGCGCGCACGGTTGCCACCCCAGGCCTGGCCCGACAAGCCGTTGACGGCGTCAGGCAGATAGCGGCAAGAGTGCAGCCCGGCATCGGCCGTCGAGGCAATCAGATACTGGCCCACACCCCAGGCGGTGGTGCGCATGCCGTCTTGCAGCACGGGGAAGATGGCTTCCTCGCTCGACCCGTTGTGGTCGTTGTCACCCATGAACAGGGTCTGGTAGGCGGTGAACTCCCAGGTCTCGCCATTGACCTGCTTGCTGCTACCCTCGGTGTGCAGCTTGTAGGCCGAGTTGATGACCTTCTCGGCATAGTCCTTGGCATCCTGCCAACGCTCCTCGCCGGTGTAGACCTTCCAGTTCAGATAGAGGCGCGACAGCAGCATCCAGCCGGCGGCTTTGTCGACACGACCATAGCCCTCATCGCCATTCTTCTTGGGAGTGGGCTCGTTCAGCACATACTGATTGTCATCGGGGTTCTCGCCCACAATGGCCAGCAGCTCGCTCTCGACAAACTTCATCACGTCGGCGCGGTTGCTCTGCTGCGGCTTGTCGGCACTGATGACGGTCGAGAACGGCACGTTGCCAAACGCGTCGCTCAGCAGATAGTACTCCAGCGCGCGCAGGAAGCGCACCTCGGCGCTCTTCGTGGCATCCTTGTCCAGGAAGTCCTTCAGATAGAGGTTGCAATAGGCGATGCTGGCGCACAGGCGGTAGTAGTAGCCCTTGAGCATCGGGTGGCTGGCATCGTAGGTGTTGTAGCAGAACTGCGGGATGCCCGGGTCGCCCCAGCCGCAGATGGCCTCGTCGGTGGTCAGCTCGTTGCTGTTCCACATCTGGCGGAACAGGCTCGATGTGCCGCCGTCGATGTCGTCGATGTCGACATTGTCATCGCCACCGTTGTTGCCCGAGGTGGCAAAAGCGCTGTAGCACTTGTTGAACAGCTGGTAGGCCTCGATGTTGGTCTTCTGACTCGGGTCGATGGGCTCGACGTGCAAGTCGTTGACACACGACTGTAGGCCCCAGCTCAGCAGCAGTGTGGCTGCCGGTGCTAAGTATTTGATGAATTTATTCATGACTTGTATTCTTATATTAATGTGGAACGACTCTTAGAAATTCAAGCTCAGACCCAGGATGCCCGAGAACGGACGCGGGTAGATGTTGTTGTCGATGCCGCCGAACACCTCGGGGTCGATGCCCTTGTACTTGGTGATGCAGAACACGTTGCTGGCGGTGGCATAGACACGGCCGCTCAGGCCACCCCAACTGCCGCTCTTGAACAGCTCGCTGAAGCTGTAACCCAGCGTGATGTTGTCACACTTAAGGAACGAGCCGTTCTGCACCCAGCGGTCGCTGGTGCACGACACGGTCGCATAGCTGTTCCAGCCATACTTGATGGCATCGACGGGACGGTTGTTGAGATAGTTGCCGCTCACTTGCTCGAGGATGGCACCCTCGCCCACATTGTGGTAGCCGTCCATGGCGTCGTTGAACACATAGTTGCCGATGCTGGCGCGGAATGACATGCCCAGGTCCCAATTCTTGTACTCCAGACGGCTGGCGAGACCCATCGTCACAGGAGCCATCGGGCTCTTGTAGAAGTAGCGGTCGTCGTCGGTGATGGTGCCATCGCCGTTGCGGTCGACAACGCAGTTCTCGATGGGCATGCCATCCTTGTCGTAGGCCTGCTGATAGACCCAGAACGAGTTGGCCGGATGACCCACCGTGTGGGCCTGGCAACGGTTGTCGGTACCCGACGAGATGCCGCCGGTGAGCACCATGAAGTTCGGATCCTCGTCAATCAGGTCAAGAATCTTGTTCTTGTTGTAGGTGAAGTTGTAGTCCAGCGTCCAGTGCCAGTCGCCGCTCTGGATGGCGTGCCACGTCAGCGACAGCTCGACACCGGTGTTGCTCAGCGAGCCGATGTTCTGGTTCATCTTGTTGCGGAAGCTGCACAACGCAGCCACGGGGGCATAGTTGATCAGGTCGGTGGTCTTGCGGTAGTACCAGTCGATGCTACCGGTCAGACGCTGGTGCATGAAGCCGAAGTCCAGACCCACGTTGGTCGTGGTCGTGGTCTCCCACTTCAGGGCAGGGTTGTAGGCGTTCGGGCGGGCCTTGACACCGTCGCCGGCAACGTCATACCAGCTGCCCTGTGTGCCGTTGCTCAGCGTGTAGTTGGCATAGTAGGTGAAGTCGCCGATGCCCTCCTGCTGGCCGGTCTTACCCCAACCGAGGCGCAGCTTGAGGTCGCTCAGGGTCTCGTTGTCCTTGAGGAAGTCCTCCTTCTTGATGGTCCAGGCCAGAGCGGCGCTGGGGAAGTAGCCCCACTGCTGGTTGGGAGCACCGGGCAGCCAGTTGAAGCGCGAGCTGCCGTCGGCACGCATCGTGAACGTCAGATAGTAGCGGTCCATCAGGATGTAGTTCAGACGGCCGAAGAACGACACCAGGTAGTTCTCCGAGCGGCCACCCAGACCATTGTTCATCTCGGTGCGGTTATACACTGTGCCGGCCAGCGAGTTGCCATTGTCGTCGACACGCTTCGTGTTGCTCGGATACAGACCCCAGTACACGTTGTTCTGCTTGTGCCAGAAGTGCTGCCACTCATAGCCACCCATGATGTCAAAGTGGTGGTTGTCGTTGAAGTCCTTGTAGTACTGCGCATAGGTGCTCAGCGTCAGGTTCTCCTTGGTGATGCGGTCCCAGCCGTAGGAGCCGAAGTAGTTGGCCAGCGGGCTGTAATTGTCCACCTCGGTGGTCTGCTTGCCACCCGAGAAGTCGCCACCCAGCGTCAGGTGCAGGCGCAGGTCCTCAAAGCCGTGAATCTTGTAGTCGATGTCGGCATTGCCCACAAACGAGTGGCTGCGGGCGCGGTCGTTCTTCAGGTCGAGAATGGCGACCGGGTTGCGCGGTGCGTTGGTGTTCTGCAGCCACGGCCAGGCGGGGTCGGTGGTAGCCGCCGACTGCCAGCCGAAGTAGCCGCCCATGTTGGCATAGCGCTCATCGCTGCTGTGGATGGGCTGCGTGGGGTCCATGCGCAGGGCGTTGCCGATGGCACCGCCGTCGGCATAGCGCGACTTGGCGTACATGTACTTGGCGTTGAGGTTCAGCGTCAGGTGGTCGTCAAAGAACGACGGATTGAGGTTGGCAGCAACGGTGTAACGCTGCATCTCGCTGGTCTTGATGATACCGTTCTCGCCGGTGTAGCCCAGCGACACGCGGTAGGGCAGCAACTGTCCGACCGAACCGGCAACCGTCAGGTTGTGGTCGTGGCTCAGGGCGGTGCGGTAGATCTCGTTCTGCCAGTTGGTGTTGGCGTTGCCCAGAATTTCTTTGGCCACGGCCTCCTTGCCAGTGCCGGCATAGAGGTTGTTGACAAAGTCGCGATAGGCGTCGCCGTCCAGCATCTCGATGGTCTTCTTCTTGGTGCTCACAGTAAAGCTTCCGCTGTAGCTCACGCTAGGCTTCTGTCCGCGGCGGCCTTTCTTGGTGGTGATGATGATGACACCGTTCGAACCACGGCTACCATAGATAGCCGTTGCCGACGCGTCCTTCAGCACGTTGAAGCTCTCAACGTCCTGCGGGTTGACCATTGCCAGACCGTTGGCAAGACCCTTGACACCACTGTTGTCCATGGGCACACCATCGATGACGATGAGGGGGTCGTTGCTCGCGTTGAGCGACGATCCGCCACGGATGCGGATGGTGGCACCGCCACCGGGCGTACCGCCGCCACTGGTGACGTTCACACCGGCAATCTTACCGGCCAGCTGGTCCTGCACGCTCACCACGACACCTTTGTTCTTTGAGTCGGGGCGCATGGCGGTCACGCTACCGGTCAGGTCGCTCTTCTTGGCGACACCATAGCCGATGACAACCACCTCGTTGAGCGTGGTGGTGTTGTCCTGCAGCTCGATGACCATCTGCGGGGCTGCTACTACCTCTTGCGTGATGTAGCCGATTGATGACACTTGGAGCATGGCGCCCGACGGAACGTTCTGCAACTCAAAGTTGCCGTCGAAGTCGGTCACGGTGCCAATCGTTGTGCCAACGACACGGATCGAGGCACCGATCACACCCTCGCCAGTAGCATCCTTGACAAGGCCTTGCACAGTGATCTGCGCATAGGCTCCCAGTGACAGGAAGAGTCCCATCACAAGGGCTAGAATTCTTGTGGGAATTCGCAATGTTACCTGCTTCTTCATTTGTTTTTTGTTAAAAGTTATGTTGTTGTTATTATTGTCGTTAAGCATGGCACACTATGCCAAAGAACACGCAAAAGTAGAATTTTGATTGTATTAAAGAGGTGATTATATTGTTAAAAAATGTACAGATGCAGTGCAATCGTTTGCGCAATACAAAACTTTTGACTAATTTTGTCGTGCTTAATCACTGGAACAGGCGACATGGAACAGGGCTCACAACAAGGACTGCCGATGACAATGAAGGACCTGGCACGCATGCTCGGCGTGTCGGTGGCCACTGTCTCGCGAGCACTGCGCGACAGTCACAGCATCAGCAAGAAACGGCGCGACGAGATTCAGCAGTTCGCTCGCGAGCACAACTTCCGCCCAAACATCGTGGCCGAGACACTGCGCAACAGCCGCCGTGCACCCATCAAGGTCATCGGGGTCATCGTCCCCCAGTTTGTCCACTACTACTTCGCCACCGTGCTGGCCGGCATCGAGCAGGAGGCGTCCGGCAGGGGCTACCGCCTGCTGGTGGCCTGCAGCGGCGAGGACGAGGCGCGAGAGGCACAGCTGTGCGACGACTTCTATCGCAACCGCGTGTGCGGCATCATCGTCGCGCAGAGCAAGCACACCGTCCACTACGAGCACTTTGTCCACCTGGTCGAGCACAACATGCCGCTGGTGTTCTATGACCGCATCTGCCCGGCTATCAACGCCAACCGCGTCGTGGTCGATGACTACAAAGGAGCCTACAATGCTGTCTCCTACCTGATTGAGCGAGGCTGCAGACGCATCGCCTATTATGGCGCGTCGCTCAACCTCGAGATTGCCATCAACCGTCTCAACGGATACAAAGACGCGCTCTACAAGCATGGGCTGAAGCCCGACGACGAGCTCATCAAGCTGTGCGACAACCGCAGCGACGCCGAGCTCATCACCCCCTTGTTGCTCGGCATGGACAACAGGCCGGACGCTTTCTTCGCCGTCAACGACGAGACGGCCATCGGCATTCTCTACACAGCCAAGCAAATGGGGTTGCGCGTGCCCGACGAGCTGATGATCTGCGGATTCTCGAGCGACAACCAGGCACTGGCTTGCGACCCGCAGCTGACCTCGGTCGAACAGAATGGACTGGAGGTGGGCCGAGAGGCGGCCGACACCCTCATCGGCCTGGTCGAGGGCACGCTCGAGACCGGCCATGCCCAGAAGCGCATCGTGCGCACCCGCCTGGTCATCCGCGGCACCACAAAATAGTTCTTAGATTTTAGATTTTAGTTTATAGATAACAGTTCATGGCACCCAGCGGCGAGTCGGTGTTTTGCGAGACACAGTCTCGCACGATGCAGTCTCGCACAACCGCTGCCGCAAGACAAAAACACAAAAGAGACATGAAAAAACTAGCAATGCTGCTACTGGCCCTGACAGGCCTGGCAATGTCACATGCCCAACAGCCCATCGAACGTCCCCGCCTGGTGGTGGGCATCGTCGTTGACCAGATGCGATGGGACTATCTGTACACCTACAACCAGATGTGGCGCGCCGACGGCATCCGTCGCCTGATGTGCGAGGGATACTCGTGTGGCAACACCATCATCGACTATGTACCCACCTACACAGCCTGCGGACATTCGTGTGTCTACACAGGCACAACGCCGGCGTTCAACGGCATCGTGGGCAACACCATGATGGTGCACGGCAAGCCCATCACCAGTGTGCAGGACACGACGGTCGTCGGCGTGGGCACCACCACCGCCAAGGGTCAGGCATCGCCGCGCAACATGTTGGTCACCACGTTGGGCGACCAGCTGCGTCTGGCCACCGACATGCAGGCGCGTGTGGTGGGCGTCTCGCTCAAGGACAGGGCGGCCATTCTGCCCGCAGGACATGCTGCCAACGGAGCCTACTGGTACGATGAGAAAGTGCCGGGATTCATCACCAGCACATACTATATGGACAAGCTGCCGCGATGGGTCGAACAGTTCAACCGCGACAGCAAGCAGACCATGCGTCGCTATGACCTGTGGAACAACCGCAACGGGGTCACTGTGACATTCGACATGGCACTGGCGGCCATCGATGGCGAGCAGCTGGGACAGGACGAGGTCACCGACCTGCTGGCCATCAGCTTCTCCACCACCGACTATGTGGGCCATGCGTGGAGCACGCGCTCGCTGCAACTCGACAGCATCTATGACCAGCTCGATATCGACATGGCGCGATTCCTCAACGCACTCGACCAGAAGGTGGGACGTGGCAACTATCTGCTCTTTCTCACAGCCGACCACGGTGCCACTCACAACTACAAGTACATGAGCGAGCATCACCTGCCCACCGAGACCATGGGCAACACCTCGATGGAGAAGAAGGTCAATCAGCTGGTGAAGGATAAGTTTGGCATTGACAAGGTGATCAAGGCACACAACGGATACAACTGGTTCCTAGACAACGAGGCCATTGCCGAGGCTGGGGCCGACCGCGAGGCAGTCAAGCGCGCCATTGTCGAGCTGATTGAGCGCGACGACCGCATTGCCTGGGTCATCGACTGCGAGCACCCCTACGACCGTGCCATCCCGCGCGAGGTGGTCGACCGCGTCGTCAAGGGATACTATCCCAAGCGTTGCGGCGAGCTCTACATCATTCCTGTGACAGGCGTCTACTCGGGTTCGCACGACGGAAAGGGCAGCACGCACGGCACCTGGAACCAGAGCGACTCGCACATCCCGCTGGTGTTCTACGGCTGGCATGTGCCCCATGGCGAGCGCACCGAGCGCAACGGCATGACCGACATCGCAGCCACGGTCGCTGCCATGCTCCACATCCAGGCCCCCGATGCCTGCATCGGACGCCCCATCCCCTTCAAGTGACACAAGATTCAATAGCCACCGTCTATGCCTCGGTCGGCTAGTTATATGTTCAAATCTTAATTAAAAAAGAAAAGTGGCAATTATCAAAAAAGTGCGTGGCTTTGAGCCAAAAATGGGCGAGAACTGCTTTCTCGCCGACAATGCCGTCGTCGTGGGCGATGTGACCATGGGCGAGGGCTGCAGCATCTGGTTTGGCGCGGTTCTGCGCGGCGATGTCAACACCATCACCATCGGCGACCGGGTCAACATCCAGGACAACGCGGTGATTCACACCCTGTATGAGAAGTCGGTGACCGAAATCGGCAATGATGTCTCCATCGGACATAACGTGGTGGTGCATGGAGCAAAAATTGGCGACATGGCACTCATCGGCATGGGCAGCATCATCCTCGACCACGCCGAGGTGGGCGAGGGGGCCATCGTGGCCGCTGGCAGTGTGGTGCTGGGTGGCACAAAGATTGGGCCCCATGAGCTGTGGGCGGGCAGTCCGGCCAAGTTCAAGAAGATGGTCGACCCGGCTCAGGCCAGCGAAATTAACGTCAAGATAGCCCATAACTACCTGATGTACTCCACCTGGTACGACAAGGAGGATTAATATCTGTTTTGTGTGTCACGGTTTGGCCGTGGCAGTCAATGGATGAAGAAGCAAACGCTCATAGCAGCGATGGCGGTCGTCGCCATGACAGGGTGGGGGCAAGAAAGTGCTCCTATCCATCTGGAGTTGGACACACGTGGGCTGACCGAGCGATTCATGCAGCCCATCACCCCCCGGCCGCCGGCACCCAGCGCCAGCCTGTTGGCCAAGCCCGACATGACCGAGCCCATAAAGCTTGAGTGGCGCACAGCACCGCTGACCGACTCGTTGCGCGCCTACGACCGCATGGATTTGAAGATGGGCTATAGTTTCCCCACGCACAGCGTGCGCGACTTCAATTTTGTGATGGACCCTTATAGCCGCAACTGGTCATCGGCAGGCGTGATTGCCAATGTCGGTACTGGCTATCTGGCCGGAGCAGGCGGCTACACCGCCATGCCGGGACTGGGCAATGTGGGCACAGCCAGTGTGTCGTTCACCCAACCGATGGGCGAGCGCCTGGTGGTCACAGCCGGGCTCAGCGGCAACAAATATCACTTTGGCAACGCCGCGTGGAACAGTTACGGTGTCTTTGGCAATGCCAGCTATCGTCTCAACGACCGCCTCACACTCAATGCCTTCGGCCAGTATTACCGCAACCCGATGCTGGGCAGTGTGGCTGCCATGCCCTATATGCAGGACACTCGCTACGGCGGTACCCTGGGCATCAAGATGAGCGAGACGGTGAGCCTCGACGTGGGAGCCCAGCGATACTATGACCCCTACTTGCGGCAGTGGAAGACGGTGCCCATCGTTGCCCCAACGGTCACTGTCATGGGGCAGCCGTTGAGCCTGGACGTGGGCGGGCTGCTCTATCAGGTGCTCGACTATGTGTTCGGCGGCTCGAAGGGGGGCAATGGCTATGGCAGTCACCTGCCTGACTTCAAGCAAGGGCAGGGACCGGTGCCTGCCGGTTTCAATCCCAACAGCCCCATCCGCATCCCCGATGCCCTGCGCTAAGATATCTTTGTTATGTGTGCCACGGTTCGGCCGTGGCAATAATCAAATAAAAAAGAATGCAAGAAACCAGACAACACCTCGAAGCGCTGCGCCAGGAGATGGCACGCGTGCATGTCGATGCCGTCATCATCCCTGGCACCGACCCACATCAGAGTGAATATATCAGCGACCACTGGAAATTCCGTGACTGGATCTCGGGATTCACCGGCAGCAATGGCACAGCAGTGGTCACCAGCGAAAAGGCGGGCCTATGGACCGACTCACGCTATTTCTTGCAGGCCGAGCAGCAGCTGGCCGACAGCGGATTCACGCTCATGCGAGAGAATGGCGACAATCCCGACCTCACCCGCGAGCAGTGGCTCGTCGAGAACTTGGGCGATGAGGCAGTCATCGGCATCGACGGACGCCTGTTCTCGGCCGTCGAGGCCAACCGGCTGGAGCGATTCTGTGGCGAGAACGGATTTATGATGGCATCAGACTTTGCACCGGCCGACCGCATCTGGACCGACCGTCCCCCGCGCCCTATGGCCGAGGCATACGTCCACGACGAGGAGCTGGCAGGCGAGACGGTCGACCACAAGCTCGAGCGACTCATTGCCTCGCTCGAACTCAATGGTGCCGATGCCATGCTCATCAGTGCGCTCGACGAGATAGCCTGGCTGTTGAACATGCGCGGCTCGGATGTCGACTTCACGCCCGTGGCCATTGCGCACGCATTCGTCAGCGAGAACGACACCTCGCTGTTTATCGACCAGAAGAAGGTGGGCAAGGAACTGGCGGCTCACCTCAAGAAATATGGTGTGCGTGTGCGTGACTACGACGATGTGGTGCGCTTTCTCGAGCGTCGCCAGCACGATGTGGTGCTCATTGACCCCAACAAGGTGAGCGACACGCTGGCCACTGCCCTCGAGTGCCAGAAGGTCTATGTGCCGTCGCCCATCGCACTGCTCAAGGCCATCAAAAACGAGGCACAGATTGCTGGCACGCGGCGCGCCATGGAACGTGACGGGGCTGCACTGGTGCGACTGTTCCGCTGGGTGGAGCAGAACGCCGCCAGCGGCACCATCAATGAGGTGGACGTGTGGACGCGTGGGCAGCAGGAGAGAGCTAAGGGCGAGAACTATCGCGGCGACAGCTTTGCCATGATCTGCGGATACAAGGAGCATGGCGCCATCGTGCACTATGAGGCCGACGAGCACAGTGCCGCCACCTTGTATGCCGACGGACTGCTGCTGGTCGACTCGGGCGGGCAGTATCTGGACGGCACCACCGACATCACCCGCACCGTCTCGCTGGGCAACCCCACCGATGACGAGCGGCATGACTACACCCTCGTGCTCAAGGGGCACCTGGCCCTGCAACGCGCCAAATTTCCTGTTGGCACCTGCGGCGTCAACCTCGATGTGCTGGCGCGCATGCCGCTGTGGCAAGAGGGCATGACCTATTGGCACGGCACCGGCCATGGAGTGGGGCACTTCCTCAGTTGCCACGAGGGACCGCACAGCATCCGCGTCGAGCAGAACCCCAACGCCCTCGAGCCAGGCATGATTGTCAGTAACGAGCCGGGCCTGTACAAGGCTGGACGCTACGGCATCCGCACCGAGAACCTGCTGCTGGTCGTCGAGGGGAAGCAGACTCAGGAGTTCGGCAACTTCCTCGAGTTTGAGCCGTTGACACTCTATCCCTACGACCTCTCGCTCATCGACCGTGCGATGCTGACCCAGGAGGAAGTCGACCAAATCAACGCCTATCACCAGATGGTCGTCGACCGTCTCACCCCCTATCTCGAGCCTGACGAAGCCGCTTGGCTCCGCGACAAGTGCCGCCCCCTCGACTAATGCCCAATTCACAAATCAGCTTGGCCATCACGGCCAAGCTGATTTTCTTAACTCGCAATCGCTGAGAGCCCATCTTCATTCGATTCACTGGTACACTGATAATCATATATATATTGTCGATAATCCCGAAATCTGATACATTTTTTTGCCGAATATACCCGAATTTTGAAACAATATTATGTGTCTTTGCGCCTGGAAACAAAATTGTTACGTCAATGATAGAACGATACTGTATCACAAAGCTTCGCCAGTGGCGTATGAGCGCCAGCGGCGGCCCGTGGACAGGGTCAGAGCGCCAGCGTCGACCCGTGGACAGGGCCAGAGTGCCAGCGTCGACCCGTGGACAGGGTCAGAGCGCCAGCGTCGACCCGTGGTAGGGCGGGGCACCTCTATATAAGCCTCTGTAGGAGGCTACTCCACTAACGTTATATGGCAGAGTAGCATCCAGTAGCCTCCTTCAGAGGCTTTTACTGAGAGAGTGCTCTACCACGGGTCGCCGCTATCGCTCTGACCCGCGGTTACAAAAATACTGACCTCCGGTCAGGTATATGTCTCTCTTATAAAGCGCACCGACCTGCCGCCACCTCTGGCCGCCGCTGACACTGTGCTCCGTGGAGAGGCGGGGAGTGACGTAGCAGTTCGACCGAAGGTCGATATCTCTGTAACCGCGGGCCAGAGCGTCAGCGTCGACCCGTGGTAGGGCGGGGCACCTCTATATAAGCCTCTGTAGGAGGCTACTCCACCAAGCTGCCCATCTCTCCCATGTAAGACGTAGCTGCTCGACCGGAGGTCGATATCTCTGTAACCGCGGGTCAGAGCGCAGCGTCGACCCGTGGATGGTCAGAGCGTCCCCAGATAAGCCTCTGTAGGAGGCAACTTCACCAACGTTTATTAGCAGCGTCGCATCCTGTAGCCTCCTTCAGAGGCTTTTACTGAGAGAGTGCCCTACCACGGGTCGCCGCTATCGCTCTGACCCGCGGTTACAAAAATACTGACCTCCGGTCAGGTATATGTCTCTCTTATACAGCGCACCGACCTGCCGCCACCTCTGGTCGCCGCTGACACTGTGCTCCGTGGAGAGGCGGGGAGTGATGTGGCAGTTCGACCGGAGGTCGATATCTCTGTAACCGCGGGTCAGAGCGCCAGCGTCGACCCGTGGACAGGGTCAGAGCGCAGCGGCGACCCGTGGATGGTCAGAGCGTCCCCAGATAAGCCTCTGTAGGAGGCTACCCCACCAAGCTGCCCATCTCTCCCACGTAAGACGTGGCAGTTCGACCGAAGGTCGATATCTCTGTAACCTCCGGTCAGGTGCTTCTTCTTGGGGTAATCTTTACTTATGGAGGGTGAACTCGATGGTGAGGCCTCCGGCCTGGTTTTTCATGGCTTGGATGGTGCCGCCGTGGTGCAACACGGCGTTCTTGACGATGGCCAGTCCCAGGCCGGTGCCGCCCAGCGAGCGGCTACGCCCCTTGTCGACGCGGTAGAATCGCTCGAAGATGTGAGGCAGGTGTTCGGCGGGGATGCCGCGGCCGGTGTCGCTGAAGGTGAAACGCCACTGGCGTGTGGTCTCGACGGCGCTGATGCTGACGATGGCACCCTCGCCGGCATAGTTGATGGCATTGTCCATCAGGTTGCGGAAAATGCTGTATAGCAGTTGGCGGTTGCCCTTGATGACCAGGATTTCGGGCAGCTGATTGTGGATGGTGAGCTGGCGCTTGTCGCACATGGCGTCCGACTCATAGATGATGTCGCCCACCAGTTGCGAGATGTCGACGGGTGCGTGCTCGAGTTGCTGCGAGGCATAGTCCATGCGGTTGAGCACGCTGATGTCCTGCAGCAGGTGCGATAGGCGCTCGGCTTGTGCATGGGTGCGGCGGGTGAACTCCAGGCGCTGTTCGTCGGTGAGCTGGGGATTGTCGAGAATGGTCTCGGTCAAGCCCATGATGCTGGCAACAGGTGTCTTGAGCTCGTGCGAGATGTTCTGCGTCATTTGCCGGCGAGTCTCGGTCTGCTTGAGGTCTTGCTCGCGACGGATGCGCTCGTCCATGCGGTGGGAATAGCGATAGAGCACAACGGCCAGCATGGCCATCACTGCCAACGAGAACGCCAACAGGTGCCAGTCGCTGGGCTCGACAAACAGGTTCAGCCCATGGCGGTCATAGTCCTCAAAGGCAATGAAAAATGCAGCATAGACAGCAAAGATTGCCATCACGCTGACAAACATCTTGCGACCCTCACTCAACTGCTTCATCCGTTGAACATATAGCCAAAGCCGGGGCGTGAAACGATGCAGCGGGCATAGTCGCCCAGTTTCTTGCGCAGGCGAGTGATGTTGACATCGACAGCACGGTCGGTCACCACCACGCCGTCGGGCCAGGCGCGGCGGATGAGCTGGCTGCGCGACAGCACATGGCCGCGCTCGCGCATCAGCAGGCACAACAGGTCATACTCGGTCTTGGTCAGCGCCAGGGCCGTTCCGTCGGCGGTGACTGTCTGGTGCATCGTGTTCACCACCAGGCCCTCATGCGTCAGCTCGTCGGTGCTGGGATGGCTGGTGGCCACCGAGCGCGACAGCACGGCGCGGATGCGCGCCATCGCCTGGCGAAGCGAGAACGGCTTGGTGATGTAGTCATCGCCGCCAAGCCCGAATCCTCGCAACACATCGTCCTCGGTGTCCTTGGCTGTGATGAAGATGATGGGCAGATGGGCTGTGGCGGGTGTGGCCTTGAGACGGCGGGCCAGCTCAAATCCCGACATGCCCTCCATCATCACATCCAGCAGCAACAGGTCATACTTGGCCAGGTCCAGCTCCAAGGCTGCCTCGGCCGAGCTAGCGGTGTCTACAATATATCCTGCCAGCTCAAGGTTGACCCGCAAGATTTCGCACAGGTCACGTTCGTCGTCAACAACAAGTATTCGTTTCATGCCGCAAAGTTACTATTTTTATTGTTTATTGACAATTCAGAATTGACAATTGCGCATTGTCAGGGCCATCGCGTGGATGCTGCTCGGCCGATTGGATAGGGGCGGTCGGCTCAACGTGCTGTGGGCCGCTGCCTCACTTGATGTTGTAACGGGCCTCGACCACGTTGATGATATAGTCGCCCAGCTTCTCGCACTCCTTGATCAGCGCCACATAGATGGTGCCCAGGCCATAGTCGTAGACGTGCTCGTTGACATCGAGCAGGTTGCGGTCGAGCAGCTCCTGGCAGGTGCGGTCGATGTCGGCCTCGATGGCATAACTGTCGCTGATCGAGAAGTCCTCCTTCGGCCCCTCCATGATGCGGGTCATCTGGCTCATGGCACTGTCGCACAGGTCGAGCATCGTCTCCAGGTGTTTCTGCAGCTCGTCGCCGAAGCCGTTTGACTGCTGGCGTCGCCGCTTGAGCGTGCGGGCCAGGTTGAAGCACGAGTCGCCGATGCTCTCCAGCTCGCCGATTTCGCGCATCATGTTGCGGATCTTGACCTTGGTCTCGTCGCTCAAGTGGGCCGTACTCACCTGCTCAAGGTAGCGGGCTATCTCGATCTCCATGTTGTCGGACATCTCCTCATACTTCACCACACGCAGATAGGTCTCGTCAAACCGCTTGTCGTCAGTCTCGTTGACCATGCCGCGAACCATACCCAGCATGGCCTGCATACGCTCGGTGAACACGGTAATCTCCTTCTGGGCCTGCAGCACCGAGATCTCGGGCGTGCGCATGATGCCGCTCTGTATATATTGCAGGCGGAACTCCTCGTCCTCGGGCTTGGCTTTTCCCTTGATGATCCAGCAGCACAGCCGCTCGATCTGCGGGATGAACCACACCAGAATCAAGGTGTTAGACACGTTGAATGTCGAGTGGAAAGCTGCCAGGGCAAACGACAGCTTGACCGGGCTCTGGCTGGCTGATGCCGCATCCAGGCCAACCAGCGAGCAGGCAAAGTCGACAAACGGGAAGAACATGCACAGCACCCAAGTCACACCGAACACGTTGAACACCAGGTGGGCCAATGCGGCACGGCGGGCTTGTGTGTTGCCCGTCAGCGCTGCCAGGTTGGCCGTGAGCGTGGTGCCGATGTTCTCGCCCATGACCAGTGCAATGCCCTGATAGATGGTCATCACGCCGCTGGTGCACAGCACCATGGTGATGGCCATGATGGCTGCCGACGACTGGGCGATGATGGTCAGGATGGTGCCGATGAGCAAGAACAGCAGGATGGTCAGGTAGCTCGAGGAGTCGAACGACGAGAAGAACTGCACAACAGCGGCATTGTGTGCCAGGTCAAGTTCCTTGCCTGTGACCGACAGCGTGCCCAAGGCAAAGAACAAGAAGGCCGCGCCGAACAGAAAGTCGCCAAGCAGCCGACGGCTCTTGATGTGAATCAGGATGATGGCCAACAGAAACACCGGCCATACAACACTCGAGATGTTGAACGAGAATCCGGCCGACATAATCCATGCCGAGAGCGTCGTGCCGATGTTGGCACCCATGATCACGCTGATGGCCTGGGCCAGCGTCAGCAGGCCGGCATTGACAAACGACACGGTCATCACAGTCGTCGCGGCCGACGACTGGACGGCTACAGTCAGCAGCATGCCGGTCAGAATGCCCGTGAAACGGTTGGTGGTCATCGCGCCCAGCACATGGCGCAGTTGCGGACCCGTCATCTTCTGCAACGCCTCGCTCATCACCTTCATGCCGTAGATGAGCAGGGCCAAAGCGCCCATCAGTTTGAGCGATATCATCAAGTAACTTTGACTTTCCATTTAATCTTTTTCTGAAATTTGGTGCAAAATTACAAACACCCTGCCGTACCGCTGTAATTGCGACGGTTACGATAGTGTTACAATGCCCTTGGCCGAGCAAAAAATGATGCGCCTAGCAAAATTTTTTCATTTTTCAACGCTCGATTTCCAATTGTTTTTATTACCTTTGCAGCCGTAAAACTGAAAGGAGGTTCAAAGTATTCCTGTTAAAACACTGAAACAGAACATATAACCCCATCGCAGCGGCCCTTCTGCCTGGCCGTGAGTTGATGCGTCGACAGTCGTGGATGACTCGGATGCATCATTATAAACAAGGTAGATTCCCCTACTCAATCGTGGCAACAAAACAATTATTGCGGGAGCCCGTAAACCGGAGCCTCGGCATTGTTGGGCCTCGGCATTGTGAGACAACAATCAAAACAAAACAATAACTTTTTAAAAATCAAACGTAACTATGATTATCGTACCCGTGAAGGAAGGCGAGAACATCGAACGCGCCCTCAAGAAGTTCAAACGCAAATATGAGAAGACTGGCATCGTCAAGGAGCTCCGCGCCCGCCAGGCATTCCAGAAGCCTTCGGTGACCAACCGCAAGAAGATGATGAAGGCTGTCTACGTCCAGCAGCTGCGCAACGCCGAGGAGTAATTCCCGTCACAAACGGCACACGAGCCACTTTGCATCGCTGCAAGGTGGCTTTTTGCTGCCGTTTTGGGCGATTTTTGACCGATTTTGGCGTTTTTCTCGCCCAAAATTTGGTGGAGTCAGAAAATGTTCGTATCTTCGTTGCGAGCGAAAAGAATGACGCTCACATTGACGATGAACGACACGACCATTACCCAGTTTGCAACACACCTGCTTGTCGAGCTCAACCGCTCGCAGCTGACCGTGGCTAGCTACAGCCGCGACCTGAAGCAGTTTGCGCAATTTCTGGCTGGTGATGACGAGCCACAATGGTCATCGGTCGCTGTCAATGATGTGAGAGCGTGGTTGGTGCAGCGGTCGTCGCAGGGCGACACCCCCCGCACGTTGCGCCGCAAGGTGCAGTCGGTCAGGGCACTCTACCACTGGCTGATGCGCCGAGGCATGGCGCAAGGCAACCCCGCGGCCGATGTCGAGTTGGCACGGATGCCACGGCAGCTGCCGCATGTGCTCAGGACACAAGCCATCGACAGCCTGCTCGACCAGCCGGTCGACATGGGCGACTTCACCCAGGTGCGCGACCATCTGATGCTGCTCATGTTCTACACCACCGGGCTTCGCCGGGCCGAGCTCATCGGCTTGCAGGACGGCGCCGTCGACACGGCGGCACGGCAACTCAAGGTGCATGGCAAGCGAGACAAGGATCGCATCGTGCCGTTCGGACCCGAGCTGGCACAGTGGGTCGAGCGCTATCGGCGTGTGCGTGACGAGCAAGTCGGGCGCACGCAGCTGTTCTTTGTCCGCCACGACGGCAAGCCGTTGTATCCCGCGCTGGTCTATCGCGTCGTGCACGGCGCGCTCATGACGGTGGGGGGCAGCGACCAGCTCAGCCCGCATGTGCTGCGCCACACCTTTGCCAGCGCAATGCTCAACGACGGTGCCGACCTGACCAGCGTCAAGGAGCTGTTGGGACATGAGTCGCTGGCTGCGACGCAAGTCTACACACACATCACGCTCAGCGAACTTAAATCACATTACAAACTTGCCCATCCACGGGCCCTTAAAAAAGGAGGTTAATATGGAAGTCAAAATCCAAGCCATTCACTTCGATGCTACCGAGAAGCTGCAACAGTTCATCAACAAGAAGGTTGAGAAGCTTGTCAAGCACAATGAGATGATTAACAACGTTGAGGTCAGCCTCAAGGTCGTCAAACCCGAGACGGCGATGAACAAGGAGGCCTCGGTCAAGTTGCTCATGCCGCAGCAGGATGACCTGTTCGCGTCGAAGACCGCCGACACCTTTGAGGAGGCTATCGACCTGTGTGTCGACGCCCTCAAGCGCCAGCTCGAGAAAACCCGCAAGGACAAGTAGCGTCGTCGCCTCCGGCCGACAACACAAATCCCCGCGTCACCATCGGTGGCGCGGGGATTGACTTTAAAGTGGGCGCGGTTGGCTTGCGCCGGGTTTGGGCTTACTTGATCACCTTTGTGACGTTGGTCGTTCCGTCGGTCAGGGTGGTGACAACCAGGTTGACTCCCTCAAACGGCATGCTGCTCACCTGGCCGGCTAGGTTGACATACTTCACACCGGCCACGTTGGCGGCGCTGAGGTCGCTGATGGCGGTGGCGGTGTTCTTGACCACGGTCAGGGTCATGGCTTCCAGGTTGACTTTGAAGGTGTAGCCACCGGCGGGCAGACGGAACGCGGTCGTGCCGCTCTGCAGGCCCAGAGGCAGGTTGAGCTGGTCGTCGGTGATCCAGTAGTCGCTGCCGTCATCGGTGATGGCGCCGATGCGGTACTGTGCGATGCCGTCCCAGTCATTGGCGTCCTCGGCCAGCTTGGTGGTGAAGCTGAAATAGTTCACACCTGCGTCAGCGGTCTTGAGCGTTGACGCGTTGCGGCCGTCAAGCACGACGTCGGCAGTGAAGTTGACGCCGTCCTCAGTGAGCATCTCCACACCCACGTTGGGCGCCCAGCTGTTATCGTTGACCTCGCCCAAGATATAGAGTGCGGGCTCCTCAACAACGGTTGTCGGATAGACAAACTCGCCATCGTCGGTGCGGGTGATGGTGGCGGCGCCACGCAGGCCATACCAGTAGCCCGTGTCCGACAGGCCGGTCCATGCGCTGCCGAAGGTGAGCACGGTCTCGGTGCCGGTGCCGGTGAGCTGGTAGAAGTCAGTCCCGTCAGTGCCATTGAGCACAAAGTCACCGTTGTTGGTCGATGCCATCACCTGATTCTCGGCGGCTGCCCAGGTGTGGTCCTCGGCCAGGGTCAGGGTGATGGGGTTGGTGGCAAGGCCGCCAAAGTTCTCGACGGTGACAACATAGTTCTCGTCCTCGCTCACCACCACAGGATAGTCATAGGTGCTGGTCTTGCTGTAGGATGTCGATGAGTTGCTGTAGGTGTAGTCGTAGGTCATCAGGGCGTTGTAGTCGGTGACCGGGACCATGACGCTGCCTGGCTCATAGATCCAGCCCAGACGATAGCCGGCATAGTTGCCGCTGGCGATCATCATATAGAAATGTACGCTTGTGTCAAACACGATGCCCTCGTCGGTGAGGAAACCCGTCGCGTCGCCGATATACCATCCGGCCGAATAGGTCTCGTCGCCCTCATAGTAATATATTGACCTGAGTGTGCAGTATCCATAGGAGGCGTTGTGGTAGATAGCCTGGGTTTTATCGATGGTGAAGGTGGTGTAGCTGCCGCTGGTCCCCATGGTGGCTTCTACGGGGAACATGAACATGCCTGTGATGCGGATGTTGCTGTCATCAATTTTGTTGATAGCAACGAGATCGACGTTGTCCTCGGTGTCGCGCTGTAAGGTGTAGTTGTTCGAGATGGTGTCGGGCTGCGTGGTAAAGCCGCCGGTGTACTGGCGATAAACGTAGGCATAGCCACCCACCAGGTCATCGGCCGTGCTGGCGGGGAAGTTGGGAGTCGCTTTGAGCTTTGCGGTCCACTTCTGGACCATCTTGGCCTGCAGGGCTGCCGGTGCTTCTTTGACATTCTCCATCTTCACAGGAGTTTGGTTGGCCATGCTGGGTTGCTCCAGGTTGAAGGCCGATGCGCTCATTGCCAATGCGGCAACACACGCGCTGAGTAGTAGTTTCTTCATACTGTTTTGTTTTTTTGGGTTGGTTGTTTGGTGCAATGATGCCGGATTCGCGGCAGGCTCATTGTAATTGCTGGCAAAAATACATCGATTTCTTGATATTTGCAACAAATCTGGCTGAAATTATTTGAATCTGTGCATTTTTGTTGTGTAACTGGTTGCGTTTTGCATGATGGCGATGTCGGTGCTGGGCATCTGGCAGCGGGGCCGAGGTGTGTGGCCAAGGCGGGATGGTTGCGACGAGCGGAATGTGCGGCGATGCGGTGTTCATTGCTGGCGTATATATTTATATAATAAGGTGTGATTTTTAAAGAGGGCAAAAAAACAGGAAAAAAGCACTTTTTTTGAAAAAAAACTTGCGAAAGTTTTGTCAGTTTCAAAAATGGCCGTATCTTTGCACCCGCAAAACGAGTTCAACCTGTCGGTGCTCGTCAGAGCGACTGCCTCTTTAGCTCAGTTGGCCAGAGCACGTGATTTGTAATCTCGGGGTCGTTGGTTCGAATCCGACAAGAGGCTCGAAAATTTGACATGTTGGGTAGATTCCAGAGTGGCCAAATGGGGCAGACTGTAAATCTGCTGCGTCATCGCTTCGGTGGTTCGAATCCATCTCTACCCACATCTTGCGGAAGTAGCTCAGTCGATAGAGCATCAGCCTTCCAAGCTGAGGGCCGCGGGTTTGAATCCCGTCTTCCGCTCAACTGAAAAGAAATTGCCTATGTAGCTCAGGGGTAGAGCACTTCCTTGGTAAGGAAGAGGTCGCGGGTTCAAATCCCGCCATCGGCTCAATGACATATCAGACGCTTCGCCTCTCAATGATCGCGAGTTAATCGGCTCACTGGGGGCGAAGAGTAATATGCAGTAGCGTGAAATAAAACTTTTATTCCAAAAATAGTAACTAAGTTATGGCAAAAGAGAAATTCGAAAGATCAAAGCCGCATGTGAACATCGGTACGATCGGTCACGTTGACCACGGTAAGACCACCCTGACCGCAGCCATCACTACCGTGCTTGCCAAGCAGGGTAACATTGATGCCTCCAGCGTTCGTTCGTTCGACTCGATCGACAACGCACCCGAGGAGAAGGAGCGCGGTATCACTATCAACACCGCTCACGTCGAGTATGAGACTGCCAAGCGTCACTATGCACACGTCGACTGCCCGGGCCATGCTGACTATGTGAAGAACATGGTTACTGGTGCCGCTCAGATGGACGGCGCTATCGTTGTGGTTGCCGCTACCGATGGTGTCATGCCCCAGACTGCCGAGCACATCCTGCTCGCCCGTCAGGTGAACGTCCCCCGTCTGGTGGTCTTCCTGAACAAGTGCGACTCTCCCGATGTTGACGAGGAGATGATCGAGCTCGTCGAGATGGATGTCCGTGACCTCCTCTCGAAGTATGAGTTCGACGGCGAAAACACTCCCGTCATCAGGGGCTCGGCTCTCGGTGCACTCCAGGGCGACCCGAAGTGGGAGCAGACTGTCATCGATCTGATGAACGCTGTCGACGAGTGGATTCCTCTGCCTCCGCGCGATATTGACAAGCCCTTCCTGATGCCTATCGAGGATGTCTTCTCGATCACGGGTCGCGGTACTGTCGCTACTGGCCGTATCGAGACCGGTATCATCAAGGTCGGTGATGAGGTTCAGATCATGGGTCTGGGCGCCGAGATGAAGTCGGTGGTCACCGGTGTCGAGATGTTCCGCAAGCTGCTCGACCAGGGCGAGGCTGGCGACAATGTCGGTCTGCTGCTGCGCGGCATCGACTACAAGACCATCAAGCGCGGTATGGTTATCTGCCATCCGGGTATGGTGAAGCCCCACGACCACTTCAAGGCTTCGATCTATGTCCTGAAGAAGGAAGAGGGCGGCCGTCACACCCCGTTCCACAACAAGTATCGTCCCCAGTTCTACATCCGCACCCTGGATGTCACTGGCGAGATCAAGTTGCCCGAGGGCATCGAGATGGTGATGCCGGGTGACAACGTCGAGATCGAGGTCAGCCTCATCACTCCGGTTGCTTGCAGCGCAGGTCTGCGTTTCGCTATCCGCGAGGGTGGCCGCACCGTCGGCTCGGGCCAGATCACCGAGATCCTCGAGGACATCGCCTAATCAGAAATTCTGACATAACTTGAGTGCCGGCGCTGCGCCGAGCATCGGCCGGCACTCAATTTTAATACGGGAATAGCTCAGTTGGTAGAGCGACGGTCTCCAAAACCGTAGGTCGTGAGTTCGAGCCTTACTTCCCGTGCTAATTTTGACACCAAACTCGAAATGAAGAAATATAAAGTACTTACGGATATCGAGGAATCTTATAACGAGCTCGTTCATAAGGTTACTTGGCCCAGCAAGAGCGACCTTGCCAACAGCACAGTCATCGTGATGGTTGCTTCCATCATCATGGCGATTGTGGTTTGGCTTGTCGATCTGGCGATCAATCAGATCATGCACCTCATCTACAACATTCCCGTCGCCTGACGCGAGTGATTGTGCATGCAAGAGAGTGCAGCCGGACACGGCCCATACTATCATCAATTTTCAATCGTAGCAAAAACTGACAATGGCTGAAGCAAAACAGTGGTACGTCCTGCGTACCATCTCGGGAAAAGAGCTCAAGGTGAAGGAGATGCTTGAAGCGGCATGCAAAAATGTCGCACTCTATGGCAACCACATCGACGAGATTCTGGTTCCGACCGAAAAGGTGCTGGCCACACGCAACGGCAAGAAGATAATCAAGGAGAAGATCCTCTTCTCGGGTTATGTCTATGTGCATGCGTCGCTGACAGGTGAGATTGAGAATTTCCTCGAGAACACGACAAATGTTGTCGGGTTCTTGCGTTCGCGCGAGTCGGGAAAAAGGCCCGAAGTCGTGCCTGAGACGCAGATTGCCCAGATGCTGGGCAATGCCGAGGAGAAGGAGGTCGAGGCCATCGACGTTCTCAACGACTTCATGGTCGGTGAGAGTGTCAAGGTGAACTACGGTCCTTTCAGCGGCTTCACCGGAGAAATCCGTGAGGTCAACCGTGAGAAGCGCGAGCTCACCGTGATGGTTAAGGTCTTTGGCCGTGAGACACCGCTCAAGCTGGATAATTCGCAAGTCGAACGTGAGTAGGCTGTCGTGAGATGTTACGACACGATGGCATGCTTTGCGTCGTTTTTTAAATTCTATATCTAACAGACAAGAACAATGGCTAAAGAAATTGCTGGACAGATCAAGTTGCAGATTAAAGGTGGAGCAGCAAACCCTTCACCGCCAGTAGGACCTGCTCTGGGTTCTAAGGGTATCAACATCATGGAGTTTTGCAAGCAATTCAATGCCCGTACCCAGGCCAAGGCCGGCAAGGTGTTGCCAGTGGTGATCACCTACTATGCCGACAAGAGCTTTGACTTTGTGGTCAAGACTTCGCCGGTGCCCGTGCAACTGCTCGAGGCCGCAAAGGTGAAGGGTGGCTCAGGTGAGCCCAACCGCAAGAAGGTCGCTAGTGTCACTTGGGACCAGGTTAAGGAGATTGCTGAAGACAAAATGCCTGATTTGAACTGTTTTACACTAGCCTCGGCTATGCGCATGGTGGCCGGAACAGCAAGAAGTATGGGTATCACTGTAAAGGGTCAATTCCCCGAGAACATTTAATCTTCAATTATTATGGGTAAACTAACAAAAAATCAGAAGATAGCCGCCGAGAAAATTGAAGCAGGGAAGGTTTACACTCTTGCGGAAGCTGCAGCACTGTTGAAGGAAATCACCTTCACAAAGTTTGATGCCTCAGCTGATATCGATGTACGTCTTGGTGTTGACCCCCGCAAGGCCAATCAGATGGTGCGTGGCGTGGTTTCGCTGCCCCATGGAACTGGCAAGCAGGTGCGTGTCCTGGTCCTGTGCAATCCTGACCAGGAGGCTGCCGCAAAGGAGGCCGGTGCTGACTACGTGGGTCTTGACGAGTATATTGACAAGATCAAAGGAGGATGGACCGACGTTGATGTGATTATTACGCAGCCCCAAATCATGGGTAAGATTGGTCCTCTGGGCCGTGTGCTGGGTCCCCGTGGCCTCATGCCTAACCCCAAGAGCGGAACCGTCACCCCCGACGTGGCAAAGGCTGTGAAAGAAGTGAAACAGGGTAAGATTGACTTTAAGGTCGACAAGGGTGGTATTGTACACACTAGCATCGGCAAGGTCTCGTTCACGCCCGACCAGATCCGCGAGAATGCTACGGCGTTCATCCAGACTCTGATCAAGCTGAAACCGGCCGCCGCCAAGGGTACATACATCAAGAGCATTTATCTTTCGAGCACAATGAGCAAGGGTATTAAGGTTGATACCAAGTCGATTGAAGCTTAATCATTTTAAAAATTTAGAAAAAGATGAGAAAAGAAGATAAGGCTTTATTGATCGACAAGATCAAAGACACGCTGGCACAATACAGTGTTGTCTATCTGGCCGAGACCACCGCGTTGAACGCCGAGCGCACCGTCGACTTGCGTCGTGCCGCTTTCAAGGCCGGCATCAAGATGATGGTCGTCAAGAATACGCTGTTGAAGAAGGCTATGGAGCAGTTGGACGTCGACTACTCGGGCCTCTATGGTTCCCTGGCCGGGAGCACCACGTTGCTGCTGTGCAACACCGGCAACGCTCCTGCCCGACTGATCAAGGACTTCCGTAAGAAGAAAGAGACTATCCCCGCCTTCAAGGCTGCATACGTCGAGGAGACTGTGTTTGTCGGCGAGGAGAACCTCGAGGCACTGTGCAACCTCAAGAGCAAGAACGAGCTCATCGCCGATATCGTTGCTCTGTTGCAATCGCCCGCCAAGAATGTTATCAGCGCACTGCAGAGCGGTGGCGGTAAGATTCACGGAATCCTGGAAACATTATCAAAGAAAGAAGACTAAACAAATAATCACGAAACAATTACAATTAAAATCATACAACAATGGCAGATTTGAAAGCTTTTGCAGAACAGTTGGTTAATCTCACAGTCAAGGAAGTTAACGAACTCGCTGAGATCCTGAAAAATGAATATGGTATCGAACCCGCCGCTGCTGCTGTCGCAGTCGCTGCTGGTCCCGCCGCTGGTGCCGCTCCCGCCGAGGAGGAGAAGACTTCGTTTGACGTCGTCCTCAAGGCCGCTGGTGCTAACAAGCTGCAGGTCATCAAGAAGGTGAAAGAGCTCACCGGCCTGGGCCTGAAGGAGGCTAAGGATCTGGTTGACAAGGCTCCCGGCACCGTCAAGGAAGGCATGCCCAAGGCTGACGCAGAGGGCCTGAAGAGCGAGCTCGAGGCTCTTGGCGCTGAGATTGAACTGAAATAATAACGCCTGATTTCAGGTGTATGGGTTAAGAATCTTCCGTGTGAAGTGGATTCTTAACCTTTTTGTGTCAAGATGATAATCCGTTGATTTATTATTGATTCATTGATTTTCACGACACATCGCTTGACCAGCATGACGGTTGACTCACGCACCGTGCGCACAACGTGCGCATGGTGGGTGGGTTGCCCTATGCTAGTCGCTCTCTGTCTCCACTTTTTCTCTTTTTTTATTCGAGTTCAATAAATATCCTTTCAATGTCAGTATCAAAGCAACCACGTGTAAATTTTGCACGCGTGAGGAATCCATATCCCTATCCCGATTTCCTCGACGTACAGTTGAAGTCGTTCAGTGACTTCTTGCAACTGGATACCCCCACTGAGAAACGAAAAAACGAGGGACTCTATAAAGTGTTTAGCGAGAACTTCCCCATTGCGGACACTCGCAACAACTTTGTGCTCGAATTCCTTGATTATTATATCGACCCGCCGCGCTACACCATCGACGAGTGTCTTGAACGCGGGTTGACCTATTGCGTGCCCCTGAAGGCCAAGTTGAAGCTCTATTGCACCGACCCGGACCATGAGGACTTCCCCATCACGGTGCAGAGTGTCTACCTTGGCGCTATCCCCTATATGACCGACAAGGGAACATTTGTCATCAACGGGGCCGAGCGTGTCGTGGTTTCGCAGCTGCACCGCAGCCCGGGTGTGTTCTTCGGGCAGAGTGTGCACGCCAACGGCACAAAGCTCTACTCGGCGCGCATCATTCCTTTCCGCGGATCGTGGATTGAGTTTGCTACTGACATCAATAATGTGATGTATGCCTACATCGATCGCAAGAAGAAACTGCCGGTGACTACCCTGCTCAGGGCCATCGGACTTGAGACCGACAACGACATCATCAAAATCTTCGGCCTGGCTGAGGAGATCAAAGTGAACAAGACCAACCTCAAGAAGTGTGTCGGTCGTCGCATCGCTGCGCGTGTGCTGCACTCATGGAACGAGGACTTCTCGGACGAGGGCACCGGCGAGGTGATCTCGATCGAACGCAACGAGGTGGTCGTCGAGCGCGACACTGTTATCGAGGAGGAGAACATCAGCGCCATCCTCGAGTCGGGTGTGCAGACCATCCTGCTGCACAAGGAGGATGTCAACATCAGCGAGTATCAGATCATCTATAACACGCTCAGCAAGGACACAAGCAACAGCGAGCGTGAGGCCGTCAATTTTATCTACAGGCAGTTGCGCAACGCCGAGCCACCCGATGATGCTACCGCCCGCGAGGTCATCAACAACCTCTTCTTCAGCGAGAAGCGTTACGACCTGGGTGAGGTGGGACGTTTCCGCATCAACAAGAAGTTGTCGCTTGACACCTCAATGGACGTGCGTGTGCTCACCCGTGAGGACATCATCGAGATCATCAAGTATCTTATCGGCCTGATCAACAGCAAGACTGATGTCGATGATATCGACCACCTGAGCAACCGTCGTGTACGCACGGTGGGCGAGCAGCTCTACAACCAGTTCGGTGTCGGCTTGGCACGCATGGCACGCACCATCCGCGAGCGCATGAACGTGCGCGACAACGAGGTGTTTGCCCCGACCGACCTGATCAACGCCAAGACCATCTCGTCGGTGATCAACACGTTCTTTGGCACCAATGCGCTGTCTCAGTTCATGGACCAAACCAACCCGCTGGCCGAGATCACCCACAAGCGGCGTATGTCGGCACTGGGTCCTGGCGGTCTGTCGCGCGAGCGTGCCGGTTTTGAGGTGCGTGACGTGCACTATACTCACTATGGCCGCCTTTGCCCGATCGAGACCCCTGAGGGTCCCAATATCGGTCTGATCTCGTCGCTCTGCGTCTATGCCAAGATCAATAAGCTGGGCTTTATCGAGACGCCCTACCGTCCGGTGAATGACTCGAAGGTCAACCTGGACAACGATGCCATCATCTATCTCACGGCCGAGGCCGAGGAGGGACGCATCATCGCACAGGGCAACGCCGAGGTCGACTCCGAGGGCAACTTCCAAGACACACGCATCAAGGCGCGTCTGGACGCCGATTTCCCCGTTGTCGCCCCCGATCGCGTCGAGCTGATGGATGTGTCGCCGCAACAGATTGCTTCGATTGCGGCTGCGCTGATTCCGTTCTTGGAGCACGACGATGCTAACCGCGCCCTGATGGGAGCGAACATGATGCGACAGGCAGTGCCGCTGATTCGCAGCGAGGCACCTATCGTCGGCACAGGCATCGAGGGTCGTCTGGCCATCGACAGCCGCACGCAGATTGTGGCCGAGGGGCCTGGCGTAGTCGAGTATGTCGACGCTGATGTCATCCGCATACGCTATGACCGCACCGAGGACGAGCAGTTCGTCAGCTTTGACGACCCTGTCCGCGAGTACCGTCTGCCCAAGTTCCGCAAGACCAACCAGAGCACGACCATCGACCTGCGTCCCATCTGCGATCGCGGACAGCGGGTCAACAAGGGCGACCTGCTCACTGAAGGCTATTCGACCGAGAATGGCGAGCTGGCACTGGGACGCAACCTTAAGGTTGCCTACATGCCCTGGAAAGGATATAACTATGAGGACGCCATCGTGCTCAACGAGCGCATGGTGCGCGAGGACATCCTCACCTCGGTCCACGTCGACGAGTACACCCTCGAGGTGCGTGAGACCAAGCGAGGCATGGAGGAGCTGACCAACGACATCCCCAACGTCAGCGAGGATGCCACCAAGGATCTGGACGAGCGAGGCATCATCCGCGTGGGTGCGCACATCGTCCCCGGCGATATCCTCATCGGTAAGATCACGCCCAAGGGCGAGAGCGATCCCACACCCGAGGAGAAACTGCTTCGGGCCATCTTTGGCGACAAGGCCGGCGATGTCAAGGACGCGTCGCTCAAAGCCAATCCGTCGCTCAAGGGTGTCATTGTGGGCACGCAGCTCTATTCACGCGCGATGAAGAAACGCATCCGCGGCGGCGACCCGCAGATTGCCAAGCTCGAGGAGGAATATGCTGCCATGCAGGCCGACCTGCGCCAGCAGTTGCTCGACAAACTCAATGTTCTGACCAAAGACCGCAAGTCGGCAGGTGTCAAGGACTTTATCGACACCGAACTTGTGGCCAAGGGACAGGTGTTCACGCCCGAGTTGCTCGCGGCCATTGAGGACTTTGAGTCGGTCAACCTGAGCAAGTGGACTACCGACACGCGCATCAACGACATGATCCGTGCCACGGTGATGAACTATCTGCACAAGAGCAAGAGCATGGAGGCTCAGTTGCGCCGCAAGAAGGGCGACATCTCGGTGGGCGACGAGTTGCCCACGGGCATCATGCAGCTGGCAAAAGTCTATGTGGCCAAGAAGCGCAAAATCGGCGTGGGCGACAAGATGGCAGGACGACATGGCAACAAGGGTATTGTCTCGCGTGTCGTGCGCCAGGAGGACATGCCGTTCCTGGCCGACGGAACTCCCGTCGACCTGGTGCTGAACCCCCTGGGTGTGCCTTCGCGAATGAACCTGGGCCAGGTGTTCGAGGCTGTGCTCGGATGGGCCGGAAAGGAGCTGAATGTCAAGTTTGCAACACCCATCTTCGACGGTGCATCGCTTGACGACCTGAACGAATGGACCGACAAGGCCGGGCTGCCACGTGGCGGACGCACGCAGCTCTATGACGGAGCAACGGGCGAACCTTTCGACCAGAAGGCCACTGTCGGCGTGACCTACTTCCTCAAGCTCGGTCACATGGTCGAGGACAAGATGCATGCACGCAGCATCGGCCCGTACTCACTCATCACTCAGCAGCCTCTGGGCGGTAAGGCACAGTTCGGTGGCCAGCGCTTCGGTGAGATGGAGGTCTGGGCGCTGGAGGCATTCGGCGCGTCGCATGTCCTGCAAGAGATCCTCACCGTCAAGAGCGACGATGTGGTGGGACGAAGCAAGGCCTACGAGGCCATTGTCAAGGGCGATCCCATGCCCAATCCCGGCATCCCCGAGTCGCTCAACGTGCTGCTGCATGAGTTGCGCGGCCTGTGCCTGAGTGTGAAACTTGAATAATAACTCCACATTACACATTACAACAGATATGGCTTTTAAACGAGACACAAAGATTAAGAGCAACTTCTCGCGAATCTCCATCAGTCTGGCATCGCCCGACGAAATCCTGGAGAACTCCTACGGCGAGGTGCTCAAGCCTGAGACCATCAACTATCGCACCTATAAGCCGGAGCGCGATGGACTGTTCTGCGAGCACATCTTTGGCCCTGTCAAGGACTATGAGTGCCATTGCGGTAAGTACAAACGCATCCGCTACAAGGGCATCGTGTGCGACCACTGTGGTGTGGAGGTTACCGAGAAGAAGGTGCGCCGCGAGCGCAGCGGACACATCCAGCTGGTCGTGCCGGTGGCACACATCTGGTATTTCCGCTCGATGCCGAACAAGATTGGCTATCTCTTGGGACTGCCCACCAAGAAGCTTGATGCCGTCATCTACTATGAGCGATATGTGGTCATCAATCCTGGAGGTCAGAAGATCAAGGAGAATGACAAGGAGCGCGAGCTCGAGAAGCTGGACTTGCTCTCAGAGGACGAGTACATCGAGATCATGAACAGGGTGCCCAAGGACAACGCAAGCCTTGATGATGACGACCCCAACAAGTTCGTCGCCAAGATGGGTGCCGAGGCCATCTATGACCTGCTGGCTGCCATCGACCTGGACGTGCTGGCCAACCAGCTGCGCGACCGTGCCTACAAGGAGAACAGTCAGCAGCGCAAGACCGAGGCGCTCAAGCGCCTGCAGGTGGTCGAGTCGTTCCGCTCGAGCAAGCACATCAACCGTCCTGAGTGGATGGTGCTGAAGGTGCTGCCTGTCATTCCGCCCGACTTGCGACCGCTCATCCCGCTGGATGGTGGACGTTTTGCCACCAGCGACATCAACGACCTCTATCGTCGCGTCATCATCCGCAACAATCGTCTGAAACGACTCATCGAGATCAAGGCTCCGGAGGTCATCCTGCGCAACGAGAAGCGCATGCTACAGGAGGCAGTCGACTCGTTGCTCGACAACTCGCGCAAGTCAAGCGCGGTCAAGAGCGATGCCAACCGGCCACTGAAGTCGCTCAGCGACAGCCTCAAGGGAAAGCAGGGACGTTTCCGCCAGAACCTGCTCGGAAAGCGCGTCGACTACTCGGCACGTTCGGTCATCGTGGTCGGCCCCGAGCTGAACATGGGCGAGTGCGGCATTCCCAAGGACATGGCCGCCGAGCTCTATAAGCCCTTTGTCATCCGCAAGCTCATCGAGCGCGGCATTGTCAAGACGGTCAAGAGCGCCAAGAAGATTGTCGACCGCAAGGAACCCGTCGTGTGGGACATCCTGGAGAACGTCATGAAGGGACATCCCGTGCTGCTCAACCGCGCGCCGACACTGCACCGACTGGGCATCCAGGCCTTCCAGCCCAAGCTCATCGAGGGCAAGGCCATCCAGTTGCACCCGCTGGCATGTACGGCATTCAATGCCGACTTTGACGGCGACCAGATGGCAGTGCACCTGCCCCTGGGCAACGAGGCCATCGTCGAGGCACAAATGCTCATGCTCGAGCCGCACAACATCCTCAACCCCGCCAATGGGGCGCCCATCACTGTCCCGTCGCAGGACATGGTGCTCGGTCTGTACTACATCACCAAGCTGCGTGAGGGAGACAAGGGCGAGGGGCTCAAGTTCTACGGACCCGAAGAGGCTATCATCGCCTATAACGAGGGGCGCGTGGCCATGAACGCTATCATCTCGGTGCGCACCGAGGTGGCCGACGAGCAGGGCAACTTGCACACCGAGTTGGTCCAGAAGACATCAGTCGGCCGCATCATGTTCAACAACAGCGTGCCTCGCGAGATGGGATTCATCAACGAGCTGATTTCCAAGAAGTCGCTGCGCGACATCATCACCAATGTCATTCGTCGTTGTGGTGTGCCTCGTTCGGCCAAGTTCCTGGACGATGTCAAGAACATGGGTTACTACATGGCATTCAAGGGAGGTCTGTCGTTCAACCTTGACGACGTGCTCATCCCCGCCAAGAAGCAAGAGTATATCGCCGAGGGTGATGCCCGCGTTGAGCAGATCATCAACGACTACAACATGGGCTTTATCACCAACAACGAGCGCTACAACCAGGTCATCGATGTGTGGACCAACGTCAACCAGCGCCTCACGGCCACGCTGATGGACGAGATGAAGACCGACAAGCAGGGCTTCAACTCGGTCTACATGATGCTCGACTCGGGCGCCCGTGGTTCGAAGGACCAGATCCGTCAGCTGTCGGGTATGCGTGGTCTGATGGCCAAGCCGCAGAAGTCGGGTGTCGAGGGTGGACAGCAGATTATCGAGAACCCCATCTTGGCAAACTTCAAGGAGGGTCTGTCGGTGCTGGAGTACTTCATCTCGACGCACGGTGCCCGCAAGGGTCTTGCCGACACGGCACTGAAGACTGCCGACGCTGGTTACTTGACCCGCCGACTGGTGGATGTGGCCCATGACGTGGTCATCACCGAGGAGGATTGTGGCACCCTGCGCGGACTGGTGTGCCGCGAGGTCAAGAACAAGGACGACGTTGTCGCATCGCTGGGCGAGCGCATCGTGGGCCGCGTGTCGGTGCATGATGTGATTGACCCCACCACCAACGAGATTATTGTGCAGTCGGGCGAGGAAATCACCGATGCCGCTGCTGCTCGCATCAACGAGTCGCCCATCGAGTCGGTCGAGATTCGTTCGGTGCTCACTTGCGAGGCCAAGCATGGCGTGTGCGCCAAGTGCTACGGCCGAAACCTGGCATCGCACCGCATGGTGCAGAAGGGCGAGGCGGTCGGCGTGATTGCCGCACAGTCAATCGGCGAGCCTGGCACGCAGCTGACCCTGCGAACGTTCCACGCCGGTGGTGTGGCCAGCAATCAGGCTGCCGAGTCGCAGATGATTTCGAAGTACGACGGTATCCTCGAGCTCGAGGAGCTGCGCACGGTCAAGAACAAGGATGGTGTCGACATCGTCATCGGCCGCATGACCGAGATGCGCATCATCGATGCCAACACGCGTCTGCCGCTCACATCGGGCACTATCGTCTATGGATCGAAGCTCTACTTCCAGAACGGGGCAGAGGTCAAGAAGGGCGACAAGATCACCGAGTGGGATCCCTTCAATGCCGTCATCGTCAGTGAGGTGGGAGGCACACTGCGCTTCAACAACCTGGTCGATGGCATCACCTATCGCACTGAGGTCGACGAGACATCGGGCAACAGCGAGAAGATCATCATCGAGAGCAAGGACCACACCCGCATCCCCGAGGCACAGCTTGTCGACGAGAATGGTGAGGTCATCAAGACCTACTCACTGCCCGTGGGCGCACACCTGCTCTTTGACGAGGGCGAGCAGCTCACTGCCGGCGAGACGTTTGTCAAGATTCCGCGCACATCGTCGGGTGGTGCCGGCGACATCACTGGCGGTCTGCCTCGTGTCACCGAGCTCTTCGAGGCCCGCAATCCGTCCAACCCCGCTGTGGTCAGCGAGATTGATGGCGAGGTGACCTTCGGCCGCGTCAAGCGCGGTAACCGCGAGATTGTCGTCACCAGCCGTCTGGGCGAGGTCAAGAAGTACCTTGTGCCACTGAGCAAGCAGATTCTGGTGCAGGAGAACGACTATGTGCGTGCCGGTACACCGCTCTCTGACGGTGCCATCACGCCTGCCGACATCCTGCGCATCAAGGGTCCCACGGCCGTGCAGGACTACATCGTCAACGAGGTGCAGGACGTCTACCGTCTGCAAGGTGTGAAGATCAACGACAAGCACTTCGAGGTCATCGTGCGTCAGATGATGCGCAAGGTCAACATCCTCGATCCGGGAGACACTCGTTTCCTCGAGCAGCAGGTGGTCGACAAGCGCGACTTCATGGACGAGAACGACCGCATCTGGGGAAAGAAGGTGGTCACCGATGCCGGCGACTGTCCCGATGTCATGCCGGGTCAGATTATCACCGCCCGCAAGCTGCGTGACCTGAACTCGACACTCAAGCGCCGCGACCTCAAGTTGGTCGTCGTGCGCGATGCGGTGCCCGCCACCAGCGAGCAGATCTTGCAAGGTATCACCCGCGCTGCGCTGCAGACCTCGAGCTTCATGAGTGCGGCATCGTTCCAGGAGACCACCAAGGTGCTCAACGAGGCTGCCATCAATGGCAAGGTCGACACGCTTGAGGGCATGAAGGAGAACGTCATCTGCGGTCACCTCATCCCGGCCGGTACCGGTCTGCGCGAATATCAGTCGCTCATGGTGGGCAGCAAGGCCGAGCTGGCTCTGGCCGGTGTCATCACCGACGAGAATCTGCTCGTGGGCGAGAACGCCATCCTGCGCTGACCCGTTGGCTGACAGCCACTAAACATTCACAAACACGCGCGAGGCAAGCACCTAAGCTGCCTCGCGCGTGTTTTCATTGCTATATACAGATAATGAAAAACTTTTTGCTAACTTTGCCAAAATTCTTTGTTTATGTTACACTGATCGAAAATACCCTGTCGGCATTCAGACATTTTCACGAATTATTTGTGAAGGCTTTATCTATATTGATAAAACCGATCTGATTTGGGAGTTGGCAAACTATGCGACCTATGTATTCATGAGTCGCCCGCGTCGGTTTGCCAAATCAATGAGCGAGGCTATGCGTTGCCCTATCTCACTGATGGCCGCCGGGTCGTGAAGGTGGGCATCGCCTTCGACCTAGAACAACGCACAGTGGCAGGGTGGGTGACTGAATGTCAAGACTCCTAGCCCTGCGGCATCATTTGGAGGCTTGTAGACGGGCTTTCAGGGCCTTGATGAAGCGTTGATGTTCGGCTGGGGTGATGTCCACTTTGGTGGGTACATCGTTGCGGTCGGGGTGTGCAGCGAGCCAGTTGTCGCGCACCTGCTGGTGCGTGACAATTTTGTCTATCGGAATTCTGTTCTGTCTGATGATGGGCAACAGATAATCGATGGCACTGTTGATTTGGTCATTGGTGAGTGGTCGCAGGCAGGTGTTGCCGTGAAACTCGATGCCGATGGTGAACTTGTTGCACCCAGCCTTGCCGCCAAGCATCGAATAGCCGGCATGCTGCGTGACCTTGTCGGGCGGTGCCAGGATATATCGGGTGCCGTCGTGGTCAATCAGTGCGTGACAGCTGACACTTCGTCTTGGATCACACAGGCCGCCCAGGGCATCCTGGATACTCCTGGTGGCGGTGTGATGCAGCACCACGCCTTGCACGAGGTTCTTGCCAGGCGAGATGTTGGGTGTGGGGTGATTGATGACCCTGTAATTGCCCTGTTTCTCCCTGTTTCCATGCTTAAAGGCGCTACATTGTGTCCACAATAGCGTTGCAATGGCCGCCAGCATGATGAGTGCAACAGCTGCAATTGTGATTTTTCGTTTTGTCATTGTCGTTATTGTTTTATTATATATATTTCGTTGGCCTTATTGTAACCTTTCACAGTCTAGAAAAAAGCCGAAAAAAAGGTGGGGTTTGTAAAGATTAAAAACTTTTCGCTATCTTTGTGCGATTAATTAAAAAAATGACGATTATGATGAGAAATCGTAGCAATTCATTGGCCTTTGGCTGTGCAATGCTGGTGTTGTCGGTGCTGTTGTGCCTGCCGCTGGCGGCACGGGCCGATGCGCCACCGGCGATGGTGCAGCAGACAATGTCAACCCCGGCCGTGGGGATGGTGGCCAGCGGAACGGTGGTGGACGAGGCTGGTGAGCCGATGATCGGTGTCACCATCGTCGCCATGGGCACCACGGCGCGTGCGGTCACCGATACTGATGGACGCTTTGAGATGCGGCTGCCGGCTCAGGACTGCATGTTGCAGTTCACCTATGTGGGCTATCAGCCGCAGACACTGGCTCCAGGCCAGCAAATGCACGTGCAGCTGATGCCGGGCAGCAACGCGCTCAGCGAGGTGGTGGTCACTGCCCTGGGCATCAAGCGTGAGGCCAAGGCACTGTCCTACCATGTGCAGCAGGTCGAGAACGATGCCATCATGCGCGTGCAGGATGCCAACTTTGTCAATTCGCTCAATGGCAAGTTGGCTGGTGTGCAGATCAACGCCAACGCCTCGGGCATCGGCGGGTCGTCGCGTGTGGTGATGCGTGGCACCAAGTCGATCGACGGCAACAACAACGTGCTCTATGTCATCGATGGAGTGCCGCTGGTCAACGCTCAGAGCGGCCTTGACGATGATGCGCTGGCATTCAGTGGCAGTGGGCAGACAGGCGATGCCACCGCTATGCTCAACCCCGATGACATCGAGAGCATCTCGGCCCTGACTGGGCCTTCGGCCGCTGCGCTCTATGGCAGTGACGCGGCCAATGGCGTAATTCTGATTACCACCAAGAAGGGGGCGGCTGGCCGCACCGAGGTGACCTACAACGGCTCGTTCCAGTACTCGCGACCACTGCGGCTGCCCAAGTTCCAGAACACCTACGGCCAGACCGAGCCCGGTAGCTACTACAGCTGGGGCGACCGCCTGGCCACCCCCAGCAGCTATGATCCTGCCGACTTCTTCCGCACGGCCACCAATCTGACCAATGCCATCTCGCTCTCGACTGGCAACGACCGCAATCAGACCTACGTGTCGCTGGCCGCCACCAATGCTGGCGGCATCATCCACAACAACGACCTGGACCGCTACAATGTTTCGGCTCGCAACACGACCAAGGCTTTTGGCGACCGTGTGACATTGGACTTGAGCTATATGCTCTCGAGTGTCAAGGAGAACAATATGATTTCGCAAGGACAGTATTTCAACCCGCTGGTGCCGCTCTATCTGTTCCCGCCTGGAGCCGACTGGAATGCGGTGCAGTACTTCGAGCGTTATGATGCCGACCGCAACTTCGCTGTCCAGTTTTGGCCATACGGTCGTCAGGCGATGTCGATGCAGAACCCCTATTGGATCACCGAGCGCAACAACTTTGTCAACCACAAGGTGCGCAACACTGTCTCGGCCGTGGCTCGCTGGGACATCACCGGCTGGCTGGCGCTGACCGGGCGGGCGCGCTATGACAACAACGATGTCAAGCACGAGTCGAAACTGGCCGCGGGCACCGACCTCCAGTTCGCCTCCAAGTATGGTCACTACGGCTACGAACACCGCCAATATCGGCAATATTTTGTCGAGGCCTTTGCCACCATCAACAAATATTGGGATCAGGACCGCTGGAGCCTGAGTGCCGTGCTGGGTACAAACTATGACAAGCGCGATGAGCGTTGGACCAGCTTTGACGGGCACCTGGCTCAGGTGGCCAACATCTACTCGCTGCGCAACGTCGTGGCCGGCGGCGAGACCAAGTATGACCAGGGGGCCGCGCCGTTCAAGAAACTCGCCCTCTATGGCAGTGCACAGTTGGGCTATCGCAGCATGGCCTACCTGGATGTGACTGCCCGCAACGACTGGTCGTCGAAACTGGCCAATGCCCAGGAGTCCTACTTCTACTGGTCGGCCGGCTTGTCGGGCATTGTCACCGAGATGATTCCGGCCATGCGCAGCCAGTGGCTCAACTACTTGAAACTGCGCTTGTCGTATGCCGAGGTGGGCAACGACCCCTGGCGTCATGGCTTGACCATCACCACCTACAGCCTGTCGCCCGCCGGGGTGACCACCACGGCTGCCATGCCCAACTTGGACCTGAAAGCCGAGCGCACCCGCTCGTGGGAGGCGGGACTGGACTTGGTGATGTTCAACAATCGCCTGCGCGTCAACGCCACACTCTACAGCTCGCAGACCTACAACCAGTTCTTCAACATCAACCTGCCATCGTCATCGGGTTACACCAGCACATGGGTCAATGGCGGACGTGTCGACAACCGAGGGGTCGAGCTCACGGCGCGCTACACCCAGCCGTTGGGGCCGGTCAAGTGGGAAACCTATCTGACATGGACGTTAAATCGCAACAAAATCAAGGAATTGTTGCCCTATTGGAAGAATCCGGTTGATGGCAAGGTCTACTCGCTCACCGAGTTGGACAAGGGCGGCTTGAGCGGCTATAAGACGCGTTTGGTCGAGGGCGGCACCTTGTCAGATATTTATGTCAACCAGTTGTCGGTGGGTGAGCACGGCGAATACTATGTCGATCCTCAGTCGCACACCCTGCGCACCGACGATGGCAACTACACGCTGGCCGGCAGTGCCGCGCCGCGCTACAACCTGTCGTGGGGCAACGAGGTGAGCTTCAAGGGACTCAGGCTGGGATTCCAGCTGGCCTATCGCAATGGCGGCATTGTGGTGTCGCAGACCCAGGCCATCATGGATGCTTTCGGGGCATCGCAGGCTTCGGCCGATGCGCGCGAGGCCGGTGGTGTGATGATCAACGGCATGCTCTATCCGGCCGCCGACTACTATCAGACGGTGGCCAGCAGCAGCCACGTCATCGGCTCGCAATATGTCTACAGCGCCACCAACTTGCGCCTCTCGGAGGTCTCACTCAGCTATGATGTGCCCGTGCAGCGGTGGCAACGCGTCATCAAGGGCTTGACCCTGTCGCTGGTGGGACGCAACCTGTTGCTGCTTTACTGCAAGGCTCCCTTTGACCCCGAGGTCACGGCTAATACCGGCACATACGGTCAGGGACTGGACTACTTTATGCAGCCCAGCTTGCGCACGATGGGATGCTCGGTGAAACTTCGTTTCTAGTAGTTAAGGAGTTAAGGAGTTAAGAAGTTAAGGAGTTAAGTAGTTAAGTAGTTAAGTAGTTAAGATGACACATGATTGATATTAACCATTCAACGATGAAAAGATATATTCTCAATTTGGTTCTTGGTCTGCTGTTGATGGGTGGCGCTGTGGGATGCACCGACGACTTTGAGCAGCTCAACACCGACCAGCATGCGGCTACCGACCAGGATATGCAGCGCGACGGCAAGGCGGTGGGTGTCTTCTTCCAGCAGATAATCAACCGCACAACCGTTATGCTCATCGGCGGCGAGCAGAGCGATGAGTTTGCCTCGACCGGTGCTTATCAGCATCAGATTGGCATCAGTGCCGACGCCTATTCGGGATACATCGGCCACACGGCCAGCTGGGCACGTGGGCGGTATAACGGCACCTATAACTTCGGCAAGGGCGACGAGTGGGGCAATGCCATGTTCAAGATGGGCATGGTGCAGGTGATGCCCGCCTGGGCACAGATGCACGCCAATGCCGAGAAGTTGGGCCAGCCCGAGGTGGCTGCCCTGGGCGACATAGCCAAGGTGCTGGCCATGCACCGTGTCACCGACCATTATGGCCCCATCCCATACGTCAACTTCCGTCTTGGTGCCGTGGGACAGCCCTACGACTCGCAGCAGGCGGTCTACAATAAGTTCTTTGACGAGCTGGACAACGCCATCGCCGTGCTCACCCCACTGGCGCAGAGCGGGGGCAAGCTGTTGAGCGACTACGACCCCATCTATGGCGGCGACGTGGCTCGATGGGTGCGCCTGGCCAACACGTTGCGCCTGCGCCTGGCGATGCGCGTGGTCTACGCCGCGCCCGACTTGGCCCAGGCCCAGGCCGAGGCGGCGGTTAACAACCCCGTCGGACTGCTCGCAAGTGTCGACGACCGAGCCGAGTATCGCGGTGTGGCGGGCGCATCGTGGACCAACCCCATCTGGCAGCAGGCCTACGAGTGGAACGAGGTGCGCATGAGCGCGCCCATGGACGCCTACCTCAATGGCTACAGCGACCCGCGCCTCGGTGTGTACTTTGTCGCAGCGGCCGATGGCAAGTACCATGGTGTGCGCCAGGGCATCTTCACGACCAGTGCCAACCAGACAAACTACACGGGCAACAAAATTTCGCAAATCAACCTCTCGCAAGGATCGCCGGTGCTCTATATGCCTGCGGCCGAGGCCTATTTCTTGCGTGCCGAGGCGGCACTGCGCGGATGGAACATGGGAGGAACGGCGCGCGAGTTCTATGAGCAGGGCATCCGCATGTCGATGGCCGAGAGCGGGGTCACATCGGGCATTGACGACTATGTGGCCAATGCCACGGCAGCCCCGGCGGCATTCACCGACAATGCCGGGCGCGACAATGCCGCAGCACCCAGCACCATCACCATCGCTTGGGACGACCAAGCCGACTTCGAGACCAGCCTCGAGCGCATCATCACCCAGAAGTGGATTGCCGGCTGGGGCAATTCGTGCGAGGCTTGGGCCGAGTTCCGTCGCACCGACTATCCGCGCTTGTTCCCCGTCAAGTACAACTATAGCGACGGGGCGGTGAGCACTGCCTTGCAGATTCGCCGCTTGCCCTATCCGCGCACCGAGTATAACACCAACGCCGAGGCCATGACCCAGGCTGTGGACCTGCTCGGAGGCCCCGACAATTGTGGAACCCTGCTGTGGTGGGACCGGAAACCCCACTCAGCCCAATAGGATATGATGAGCGATATGCGTTTGGTGAATAGGTTCGCCCTTTCAGGGCGAGGATATATGCGTGCGTATTGTCACGGGGGCTTACGCCCCCGCCTGTAATCGATGGCCCTTTCAGGGCACAAGCGTATAGCCCCGACGGGGCACGGTACTGGGGCAGCAGAACGCCCCGACGGGGCGTACGACTACAGGCGTGGGCGTAAGCCCACGTAACCGATCCCCTTCCCGACATTTGCGCCCCGTCGGGGCGCACCAATTGGAACAAATAAAAAACGAATTATGGCAAGTACATTGGTAAAAATTGATGTTCACATTATTTTTCATGTTAAGGTCAGAGGCACTCCAATTATTGAGCAAGATTTGCCTCGTTTATTCGCCTATATGGGAGGCATTCTCAAGAATCGTGGCAGTATTCCCATTGAGATTGGTGGAATGCCTGATCATATCCACATATTGGCATCTTTGCCCAAAACAAAGACCATCTCAGAGTTGGTGCGTGACCTCAAGTCCGACTCAACTCTTTGGATTAAGACGATTAATCCACATTATTATGGAGGGTTTTCGTGGCAAGAGGGATATGGTGCATTTTCAATCAGTCCCAGCGTATTGCCGAATGTGGTGAGATATATTCGTAATCAGGTGGAGCATCATAAGGTCAAAACATTTATCGATGAGTATAAAATGTTTTTGAAGGCTTATGGTGTTGAATATGATGAGCGATATGCGTTTGGTGAATAGGTTCGCCCTTTCAGGGCGAGGATATATGCGTGCGTATTGTCACGGGGGCTTACGCCCCCGCCTGTAATCGATGGCCCTTTCAGGGCCCAAGCGTATAGCCTCGACGGGGCACGGTACCGGGGCAGCAGAACGCCCCGACGGGGCGTACGACTACAGGCGTGGGCGTAAGCCCACGTAACCGATCCCCTTCCCGACATTTGCGCCCCGACGGGGCGCACCAATTGGAACCAATTAAAATGAATAATTAATATGAGAACAAAATGGATATTATTGTTGGCAGTGGTGGCGATGATGGCCGGGTGTGATACCGAGGTCGAGAACATCGTCATCCAGAAGCCCATCGAGCATGATGAGCAGTATTACGCCGATTTGCGGGCCTGGAAACAGACCGAGCATGAGGTGTCGTATGCCTACTTTGCCTCCTACACCAACGCCAAGTCGCCCACCTCATGGGGCGAACGTCTGCGAGGCCTGCCCGACAGCCTGGACATTGTCAACCTGTGGTCTGACATCCCCACGCCCGAGGATTGGCCCATGGCCCACGGCGACATGGTCTACTGCCAGCAGACGCTGGGCACACGATTTGTCATGCATGCCGATGCAGCACATTACAATCATGAGTGCTGGGATCGTGAGTGGGACCCTGTCAGTGGCTCGTTCCGAATCTGCCGCGATGCCAGTGGCAATCCGGTGGCTGTCAAGACCGTCAGTGGCGATGAGGCCACCATCCGAGCATACGCTCGCTGGGCTGTCGACACACTGGTGCGATGTGGCTTGGACGGCGTGGACTTTGACTACGAGGGGTGGCGGGCGCAGGACATCACCTGGCTGGCCGACGAGTGCGACAAATATATGGGCATCAACGGCCATTGGCCCGAGAAACTGCTGATCATCGATTGGTTCAATGGCGCACCACCCGCCGAGACCGAGCCCTACGTCGACTACTATGTGCGGCAGGCCTACACCTGGCAAATCGGGTTCCAGACCAGTTCGGGGGGACGACCCGTCGACAAGACTATCCTCTGCGAGAGCATGGGGGCCGAGGCAGCCGATGGCGGAGTCAACGGTGCCCGCATACGCGACTATGCTGCCTGGGAACCCGAAGAGGGACACAAGGCCGGTTGTGGGGCATTCTATCTCGACTACAACTACAAGTCGCAGTCGGGCATACCCTACAAGGAGTTTCGCGAGGCCATCCAGATTATGAATCCGGCCCGTCATCCTTGATCTTTATCTGTCACGAATTTTCGAATTATAGAATTATTACAGCAATGAGTAAGAAATATATATGGGCTGCGGTGTGGATTCTGGTGTGCGTCATCACGCTGGTTTCGTGTCGTGGCGACGGTGGGTTTGACTATGACCATGTGGGCTACTTTATCACCGACACCGACACCGACCCGGTGGTGCAGTTCTCGGTCGAAGACACCCCCGCCGGCTACACACTCACCGTGCAAGCCACCGACAAGGTGGATAGCGACGTGACTTTCGGCCTGGCCATCGACCCGTCGCAAGTCGAGCAGTACAACGCCAAGCATGGCACCAGCTATGTGGCCATGCCCGAGCAGTGTGTGCGCCTAGCCAGCGACCGCGTCACCATCGGTGCCGGGCAGGCTGTGTCGACAGGTGCCGAGGTGCAAGTGGTCAGCACCGAGGGACTGCGCGCGGGGCGCATCTATGTCATCCCCGTCACGGTGACGCGAACCGGGGGCGCTGACGGCGAGGTGCTGCCCGGATCGCGAACCATCTTCCTGCGGCTGTCGCGCATTATCAATTTCTATGCCATTCAGGCCAATTCCAGCGCGTCGAGCAACTTCATCTTCGACCGCAGCATCCACTTGTCGCAATTGACCTATGAGGTGAAGATTTATCCCCAGGGACTCAATCGCACCAACTACCCACAACGATTCCTGGCACTCGAGGAGGCCGACGAGTCGAAGTCGCTGCTGTTACGATTTAATGAGGCCAATGCCGAAAACCGACTGCAGGTGCTGTTGGCGGGAAACCGTTTCCTCTCCAACACACAGTTTGAGAACGGACAGTGGTACTTGCTGTCGATTGTCTATGACGGCTCGACCATCTCGCTCTATGTCAACGGCGAGCTCGACACCTCGATTGCAGCAACCATCGATGGTGGCGGGCTTAACTTCCAGCGCTATGAGATGGGCATGTCGTGGGGAGGCTACAACACCCGCCAGTTCTTTGCCCATCGCTTCTGCGAGTTGCGCATCTGGGACAGGCCGCTCACCGCCACCGAGATCAAGCAGGGGCTGGGGGTGGTCGACCCCGAGAGCCAGGGTCTGAGGGCCTACTGGAAATTTGACGAGGGCGAGGGGCACATCTTCCACGATGCCACCGGCAACGGATTTGACATGGACTGGAGCAAGACCAGCCGCGCCATCTATGAGGGCGACATGATTGCCACCCCCAACGCCGCAGGCTACATCCGCTGGGTCAAGGACGACATCAACAAGTGTGCTCAATAATGAGAGTGTGAGACCACGCACTCCTCATCCGGCCTCTCCCCCCGGGGAATGAAAAGAATCTACGGGTCGCCGCTGCTGGCGGCTCACATGGGAATGATGGATAGGTCGGTGGGGTAGCCTCCTTCAGAGGCTAGTCTGGGGGAGCCTGTCCTGTCCACGGGTCGCCGCTGTCGCTCTGACCCGCGGTTACAGAGATGTCGACTTCCGGTCGAGCCGCTGCGTCTGTCTCCGTCCTCTCCACGGGTCGCCGCTGTCGCTCTGACCCGTGGTTACAGAGATGTCGACCTCCGGTCGAGCCGCTGCGTCTGTCTCTGCTCTCTCCACGGGTCGCCGCTGTCGCTCTGACCCGCGGTTACAGAGATGTCGACCTCCGGTCGAGCAGCTGCGTCTGTCTCGGCCCTAGCCACGGAGCACAGTGTCAGTGGGGACCAGTGGTGGTGGCAGGTCGGTGCGCTTTATAAGAGAGGCATATACCTGACCGGAGGTCAGTATTTTTGTAACCGCGGGTCAGAGCGCAGCGGCGACCCGTGGTATCGGCACTCACTCAGTAAAAGGCCTCTGTAGGAGGCTACTGGCAGCAACTTTGCAATTTAATCTCAAAATTTATGAGCTACAGCATCCTTTTCTTTCACGTCGTATTCCGCACATGGCGCAGCCAGAAGACAATCCCGATTGCCCATGAGCGAGAGTTGTATGCCTACATCATGGGTCTCATCAACAACATGGGCGGGACACTGATGCGCATTGGCGGAATGCCCGATCATCTGCATATCTTGCTATCCTTGCCACCACAACGTGCCTTGAGCGACGTGATGCGCGACCTTAAACAAAGCACCAGCAAGTGGTTGAAGGCCAATCCTCATTTTCCTCAATTTGTCAAGTGGGGTGAGGGGTTTGCGGCATTTACAGTGGGACGAACCGAGAAAGAAATGATCAGACAGTACATCATTAACCAGAAAGCTCATCATGTGTCCGAACAATTTGCCGATGAGTACAGGCGCTTGATATTAGAGCATGGAGGCACAATCAATGAACAGTATTTCCTGAACGATGATTAGGTTGGTGGGGTAGCCTCCTACAGAGGCTAGTCTGGGGGTGCATGCCTCTCCACGGGTCGCCGCTGCGCTCTGACCCGCGGTTACAGAGATGTCGACCTCCGGTCGAGCCGCAACATCTGTCTCTGCCCTCTCCACGGGTCGCCGCTGTCGCTGTGACCCGCGGTTACAGAGATATCGACCTCTGGTCGAGCCGCAACATCTGTCTCCGTCCTCTCCACGGGTCGCCGCTGTCGCTCTGACCCGCGGTTACAGAGATGTCGACCTCCGGTCGAGCAGCTGCGTCTAACATGGGAAAGACGGGTTGGTGGGGAATATCGACTTTTATCGGACAGCAATAAATGCTAATAGGCTTCTGCAAGCACTTGTCTGGGATTTTGCCAAAATTCTTTTATTGTTATAGTTTTGTAGTGTTTTGCTTGGTTTGAGTGATATTTTTTTTGTAACTTTGCGGTGAAATGGTGATTTTAAAACCAGTAGAAACGCTGTTTGTGAGGCGTTCAATGGCTTGAAGTTTCATTGAACGCATGCTTAGTGAGAACGAAATTTTACTTTTTAATGTTATATTGATTAAGCGTATGAATGCAAAGAAACTGTTATTGATTGTGTCGCTGGCGAGCGTCGCCTTGTCGTTGTGGGCCTTGCCCACGGCGGTGAAGAACCGAGCGTTCTTTGAGGGCATCACCTACAAGTGGCCCTACAATGCTGCTCCGGCCGACCAGACCGAGTCGAATCTGGCGCAAGTCGCCACCGACCCCGACCAGATCATCGCCATGTTGCGCGAGGTCTACAGCAACAAAACCATCCCCGGCAACTACGTCCGCGGCTACGATGCCAACAACGCCAATGAGGGCACCTGGCTCAACGGCTCCGCCTCCGGCACCTACCCTGTCGCCTATCCGGCTATAGGTACACTTGGCGAAACAAGTGGAACGTATGGATACCGTGATGCCTACGGATGGGGCTTGGATGGAGCTTTTTATAGCACATCAAAAACAGCTCGTACAGTAACATTCGACGCTTCGGTTGAAGCCGACTGTTCTACGACAGGATCTGTAACAAAAGATGGTTTTACGGTGTCAACGTCTACCATGACTTATCGCAGTTCGACTCCAAGATATTATGTTGCGAATGAAAAAGCGAATTTACACATAGAATCGTTAAATGGCTATGAAATAACGAAAGTTGAAATTACTTGCTCATCAGCAGCTTATGTGACCTATTTTAGTGCGTCAACACCGTCTGGAACATTCTCTAGGAGTGATGCGGTGCGCACTTGGGTAGGTTCTGCGTGGGGAGATTTGATTTTACAAAATCCAGCCTATCGAGTTCAGATTTCTAAAGTTGTTGTGACCTATCAGGTGCCTGGAGCCAAAACATACTTTGAAAAAGGCCAGACTAGAGCAATCTCAGGATATAAGGTTGGCTCAGTAAGTTTTGTAGCCGGAACAGATAATAGTCAAGGTAGTAAGACTCTAAATGGAACCAGTCAAAACTACAATACAAAAGCTCCGATTACAATAGGTTGTAACAATTTGAACCGTTCTTCAGGATACACTCTTGATACGAAAGGAATAAACGTGATCTGTGGTGATGGCTATTTGATTACTCGTGTTAGGTTGACATTTGATGGAGTCAATAGTCTGAATAAAATTTCCAAAGTGACATACACAGGCGATGAGACAGTGGAAATAAATAGCTCTAGCAAGCCGGCTATTTCTTCTTTCAAAAATACGTCAACACTAACTTTTGATTTTGATATTCCTGCAACAAATATCAATGTTTCTCCCAATAATGTATATTCCTATGTTACTCGTGTGGATGTTGAATATAAATATTTAGGATTGGGTTTTCAAGGATATTTAAATCCTGGCGAGTTTGTACCCAACGAGGAGGGCAACACGGTGTTGTTGCTCGAGCTGAAGGATGGCGTGACCACCAAAACACTCATCAATGGCAACCTGGCTGTCGGTACAATCACGACAGTAAACAATAATGAGGTTGTGTCGTTCGATGAATATGCCATTAACGACTATGCCTCGTTGCGCGCTGTGGTGGCAGCCACCATCAAATCGGCCCGTGTGCTGACCAGCGCCAAGCGTGTGGGCAGTGGCGCCGATGCCGGCACGCTATTCAAGATTGACTGCGACAAACTCAACCGGTTCTACCTCATCGGCAAGGGGCAGTTGCGATGGTTCAACAACGATTACAAGTCCAATAATGTAAATGCTAATAATCCACCGCGTTCTTGGAGTTCTTATGACGATTATCAGCCTTACTATAATACGTATAATTACTACGACCAAAGCGTCGAGGCGTTGTTCGGCCACATGTTCGAGCAGTTCAGCCCGTCGCAGTCGTCGGACGGAACGGCATTGAACGACGTCTACCGTCTGCTGGTCAATGGCGAGAGTTTCGATGTGAAGCACGACTGCATCGATGTGGTCTCGGCCAATAGCGAAGGGCATGAGTTCAACATGTATGGCAAGGCATCGCTGAGCGACGACTGCCAGGACGTGCGCGACATGATGTTCTTGGTGCCCGACTACCGTATGCTCAACTTTACTGCCGATGTGGCGAAAGATTCACGTGACCCATACAAGGCGCAGCGCTACATCAACTACAACCCGGCGCATGCCCCCACGTTGGGCCTGTATGTCATCAAGCTCGACCCCATCGAGACGGTCGAGAAGGTGGAGGGTGAGGATGCCTACGACGTGACACTCAACTGGAACTCCAACCTGCTCAAGTTCCTGCCCGGCGAGACGGGCAAGTACACGCTCTATCGCGTGACCAATGTCAACGGTGTGGAGACCTACAACGCGCTGACCGAGGTCACCACCGCCAATGCCGGCGAGCTGACCTATGTGGACCGTGTGGAGCAGACCAGTGGCAGTCAGGTAGTGACCTATGCCGTGCGCGGTCAAGACCAGGACGGCTTCCTCACGCTGCAGATGTCCAACAAGGAGAGCGCAGTCATCCCCGGCACTGATGTCAGCGAGCATCTGCAGCTGCAGCTGGGGGCCGACTACTATAGCCGTTTTGACCCGCAGCTGGTGCAGAACAATTACAGCAACCTCGTCAAGCTGGGCAACAGCCAGGTGACAAACATCCAGGCCGACTACCTCGCTACCGACGGCACCGAGCAGTTCACCTTCACCCGCAGCTATGTCAATGCCGATGGCGACACCGTGCCCACGACGTTTGCCACGGCCCATGTGGCTAGCATGGCCGACAACGCTGGCACACTGGCCGTGACACTTCTGGGTCAGGACTACTTCACCTACGGCTACAACAGCAACGGCAACAGTGCCAGTGCCGAGAGTCCCAACGGCACGACGTTCACCCTGCCGTTCACCTACGATGCTACGGGTGTCAATTTCGGCGACGTGCAGATCTACGACAACTTCTCGGTGTCGGTGGCCGCCAACGACCATCCGGGCGAATACATCTACCGCGTGCTGTTCCAGTACAACGACGGCGAGCAGAAGTATGCCTACAGCAACAACATGAGTGTCTATGTCGAGAAGACCGACATGACCATGAGCAGCTACACGCTCCAGCAGGTCGACGGCGACACTGACCGCGGTCTGCCTGTGGGTTCGGTCGACTTTGACATCAATGTCAAGTACAGCAGCAAGAAGGACATCCTGCGCTATGATGCCTATCGCTGGCCCGCCGGCGAGACCAACCGCTATATCATCGAGCCGACCAGCGACCCCAGCAACGAGCAAGACCTGCCGCCCACAGGCATCGCCGGCAATCAGGGTGACCACTACTCGGTGGCAATCAACACGGGCAACTTCCTCTACACCGGCCAGACCGCCGGACTGGACGGTGATACCCCCACGGGCTTGGCCCACTTCCGCGACTTCTATGCCGGAGCCAATGCCGGGACCTACGACTATGTGCCTGTGGTCGAGCGCTTTGCTCCACTTGAGACGCGCAGCGACTACAACACCTATGGCGCTCCGTTGCGTCCTGTCGCCAGTGGCGACATCTGGGTGAGTATGTCGGGCACTGGGCCTGTCAAGAGCACTTACACCTGGACCGATGCCGACAACGGCAAGACCTATGCCTACTATGACGTGCAGCTGTCGATGCTGGCACGTGGCATCTCGGGCGAGACGCTGATTCCCGAGGGCTATGAGCTGTACAAGGTGCGCACCTGGCGACTGATTGACCCGCAATATCTGGGCGAGCAGCAGGCCGGGCGGCAGGGCCGTGTCAATGGCGACCTGCTCGTCGAGGAACTGACCTATCCGGCCATCACGGCCGACCAGGCTGCGAACAGCCCGCTGGGCGCGTCGGCCAGCCCGTATGCCGGCGCGTCGGCCAACGAGCATGCCGGCACGTTCGGCGCGCTCGATGTGGTGGCCAATGATATCACCATCCCCGTCCGATTTATCGTGCGGGCCTACTACACCCGCACCGCCAACCTGGCCGGTGCCGGTAGTGGCGCGCCGCGGCGCGCGGCACCGGCGGTGGCTGATGGCGCCGAGTTCTATGTGGTGGAGCAGGTGATTGACACCGTGCTGGATGACACTGATGAGAATCCGATTGTCACAGCCGTCTCGGGAGTTGAAGTCGGTCGTGTGGTGGCCGATGTGACCTATTACGACCTGATGGGACGGTCCTCGGCGCGGCCGCTGCCAGGCATCAACATCCGGGTCACCCGATATGCCGACGGCACCATCTCGACGGCCAAGGTCGTCAATTGAGCCATCCTTGGGGTGTCACTTCGCTCTACTCGCGGTTACAGAGATATTGACCTCCGGGCGAGCCGCTGCGTCTGTCTCCGTCCTGTCCACGGGTCGCCGCTGCCGCTCTGACCCTGTCCACGGGTCGCCGCTGTCGCTCTGACCCTCTCCACGGGTCGCCGCTGTCGTTGTGACCCTATCCACGGGTCGCCGCTGTCGCTCTGACCCTGTCCACGGGTCGCCGCTGTCGCTCTGACCCTCTCCACGGGTCGCCGCTGTCGTTGTGACCCTATCCACGGGTCGCCGCTGTCGCTCTGACCCGCGGTTACAGAGATGTCGACCTCCGGTCGAGCAGCTGCGTCAGCACCTGCCTCTCCATGGGTCGCCGCTGTCGCTCTGACCCGCGGTTACAGAGATATCGACCTCCGGTCGAGCCGCAACTGCCCCCACCCTCAATCCCCTCCCCTTTGAGAAAGGGGAGGGGTACTTTCTTTATGTCGTAGGCAAAAAAAGTCTTAATTCTTAACTCTTAATTCTCATTTTTTTAGTACTTTTGCGGCCTGATTTGGTGCCGGCGCCTTTATGGCGCGGGTGAAAAGGGAACCGGGTGAGAATCCCGGACAGACGGCGCTGCTGTGTGCTCCGCCATTGAGTCTCATCATTCAGTCACTGGGATGCGACCTGTGCAACCTGGGAAGGCGATGAGGCTGGAGCGAGTCAGAAGACCTGCCAAATCGTATTTTGAAACCCGGAAAGATGCGATTTTTTTTTGCGATATGGCTGTCTTTTTGTGCCGTCGTGGGCTGTTGGGCTCAGGACAGTGTCGCCGTGCGGCACACCAGTCTCGACTCGATGCAATATCTGAGTCAGGTGGTTGTCTATGCCCAGAAGCCCTACAGCGAGGTCATCCCGGCGCAGGTGCTCAGCGGCAAGGTGCTTGAGGGACTCAACAGTCACAGTGTGGCCGATGCCATACGCTACTTCAGCGGCGTGCAGCTCAAGGATTATGGTGGGGTAGGGGGCTTGAAGACGGTGGACGTGCGCTCGATGGGCAGCAACCATTTGGGCGTGTTCTACGACGGCATCCAGCTAGGCAACGCGCAGAACGGGCAGGTCGACTTGGGCAAGTTCTCGCTCGACAACATCGACGAAATCTCGCTCTATCATGGGCAGAAGAGCGACATCTTCCAGAGCGCAAAGGACTTTGGCTCGGCAGGCAACCTGTATCTGCGCACACGTCGGCCCAAGTTTGAGTCCGGCAAGCGCGACAACCTCAATGTCACCATGCGCACAGGCTCGTTCGGCCTGGCCAACCCGTCGGTCCGCTGGGAGCACAAGCTGAGCCGCAGCCTGAGCCTGCTGGCCAATGCCGAGTATACCTACGCCACCGGCCAGTATCACTTCCGCTACCGCAAGCTCTTCAGCGACAAGACAGTGGCATGGGACACTACAGCCGTGCGCAAGAACGGCGACATCCGGGCATGGCGAGTCGAGGGTGGGCTGTTCGGCGTGGTGCCAAATGGCCGCTGGATGTGGAAGCTCTACTACTACGACAGCGAGAAGGGAATCCCCGGTGCCATTGTCAACAACGTGTGGAAGCATGCTCAGCGCCAGTGGGACCGCAACTTCTTCACGCAGGCCAATTACCAGCAGCGCCTCACCGACCGCTATAGCCTGATGGTCAATGCCAAGTATGCCCGCGACTATCTGCGTTTCCTCAACCCCGACACCACGTTGATGTATGTTGACAATGAGTTCTGGCAGGACGAGCTGTATGTCTCCACGGCCAACAAATATACCATTCTGCCCGACTGGGATGTGAACCTGAGCATTGACTATCAGTGGAACCACCTCAACGCCACGCTCACCAATTTTTCCTATCCCACGCGCCACACGCTGCTCAGCGCTCTGGCCACCGCTTATACCTGGCGTCGGCTCAAGGTGCAAGCCAGCGGTCTGTTCACGCTGGTCAACGACCGCCACACCACACGCAACGGGGCTGAGGTGCTGGCTCATCACAGCAACACGCGCACCAAGGTGACCCCGGCGGTGTTTGTCAGTTGGCAACCCTGGCAGGAGCACGACTTGAACCTGAGGGCGTTCTACAAACGCATCTTCCGCATGCCCACGTTCAATGACCTCTATTACACCGATATCGGCAACAGCAACTTGCGCCCGGAATATGCCACGCAGTATAACGTGGGTGCGCAGTACCAACTCTTCACCGAGCATGGTGCCCTCAGTGCTGTCAAACTCACCGTCGATGGCTACTACAACAAGATCACCGACAAGATTCTCGCCATCCCCAAGGGCTCGGGCCTGTACCGCTGGACGATGATGAATGTGGGCACGGTCAAGATACGCGGTGTCGATGCCACGGTGCGCATGTCGTTCAAGTTGCCCAAGGAGATATTGCTCGATGCCAACCTGAGTTACACCTATCAGCGCGCGCAGGACTACACCGACCCCACCGACACAGGCGAGGGTGGGACTTACAAGGGGCAAATTGCTTACATACCCTGGCACAGCGGCTCGTTCATCGGCCATGCCAAGTGGCGTGACTTGGAACTGAACTACAGTTTCATCTATGTGGGTGAGCGTTATCACGACTCGTCGAATGTGCCTGTGAGCCATGAGCAACCGTGGTACACCCACGACCTGAGCGCAAGTTATGTGTTCCATTTGGGAAAGACGCAGTTCAAACTGGCAGCCGAAGTCAACAACCTGTTCAACCAGTACTACGACGTGATTGCCAACTATCCTATGCCCGGCCGCAACTTTAAAGTAACCCTAAAGTTTGACCTTTGATTCAATGCACAATTCACAATTCACAATTCACAATGACAGCCAGGCAGTTCCCCTCCCCTTTCCCAAAGGGGAGGGGCAGGGGTGGGGTTTGCAACCAATGCACAATTCACCATTCATACTGCGCAATGTAACGACTTTACTTGTCCTGCTGCTGGCCCTGGTCTCGTGTCGCGAGGAGGTGGAGATTTTCATCCCCGAGGAGGTCGAGGTCACTCAGCCCGAGTACACATCGGTGACTGGATTTTTCTTGCTTAACGAGGCAAATATGGGCTCTAACGACTGCTCACTTGACTATTACGACTATGCCAAGGGCAAGTATTTCCGCAACTACTATGCGAGCCGCAACCCAAGTGTGGTCAAGGATCTGGGTGATGTGGGTAACGACATTGGCATCTACGGCAGCAAGATGTATGCCGTCATCAACTGTTCTAATAAGGTCGAAGTGATGGATCTCAAGGCCCGTCGCATCGGCCAGGTTGATGTGCCCAATTGCCGATATATCAAGTTTCACGGCGGCTATGCCTACCTCACCAGTTATGCCGGACCAGTGGCGGCATCCTTTGATGGCTCTTACAAACAGCATGGCTATGTTGCTAAGATTGACACCACTACTCTCCAAGTGGTCGACACCTGTGTGGTGGGTTTCCAGCCCGACCAACTGGACATCGTCGGTGGCAAAATCTATGTGGCCAATTCGGGAGGTTACATGGTGCCTAACTACGAGAATACCTTGTCGGTTATCGATTTGGAGACTTTCAGTGAAGTTGAGCGCATACCCATCGCCATCAACCTGCACCACTGTATAGCCGACCACCGTGGCATCCTATGGGTGAGTTCGAGGGGAGACTATGGCAATACGCCCAGTCGCCTGTATGCCTACGACACGCGCAAAAATCGGCTGGTGCAATCGTTGGACGTTGCCGTGAGTAATCTATGGATGGATGGTGATTCGCTTTACATCATCGGCAACCAGTGGAGCAATATCACGCAGACGAATGACAAGAGTTATGCCATCGTCAACACGCGCACGATGGAGGTAGTAAGCGACCGATTTGTCACCGATGGTACCGATGAGCAGATTACACTGCCATACGGTGTGGCGGTCAACCCTATCACAAAGGACATCTATGTCACTGATGCCAAGGACTATCTGACTCCCGGGCGGCTTTATTGCTTCGGGTCAGATGGAATAAAGAAGTGGGACGTGCTCACGGGCTACATTCCAGCCCACTTCGTTTTCATCGGTGAAAATATCAATGAACATTAAAATCATGCCAGATATGAAAAAACTTTTGATATTAATGACGGTGCTCTGTGCTTGGAGTGCACAAGCGCAGAACAAGAACTACATCACCCGTGTGTTTGATTTCATGCCTGCCCCAGGGCAGTTTGTCAACAATTCTCCTGAATATCATGTTGGGGAGCCGCGTGACTCGGTGATGGCACGCGTGCTGCAACGACTGGGACCGGAGATCAAGGTCATACCAATCTATGATGACGATGACAATCAGATTGGTGAACGCACAGTCGAGAAACCGGTGACAGGTAGGTTAATTAGTTTAGGCGCTTTCGGTGGTTATGTCATCTTCGGTTTTGACCACCCTCTAGTTAATGTGCCGGGCGAGTTTGACCTGCAGATCTTCGGTAACGGCTTCGGGTCAGATAGCCTGGCGGTGGCAGGAGGAAGTAGCGAGCCGGGCATCGTGGTGGCTGGCGTTGATATGGATGGCGATGGAGTGCCCAGTGCAGGCGACAAGTGGTATGAACTGGCGGGCAGCGAACACAGTAATGCCAAGACCCAAAAGGACTTCTCGATTACTTATTATCGCCCTGACGAAAACAAAACGCCAGTTCCCAACCCCAATAATTCTGCTATCACCGACATGGAGTATGTCCGTTGGACATGCAACAGCACTGATAGTCTCACCGAGGGATATGTGGCACGCAATAAATTCCATTCCCAGAGTTATTGGCCACAATGGACTGATGCTGATTCTTTGACCTTCTCGGGAACAAAATTGCGCTGCAATGCGGTAGATGCCAGCGGTGTCGGTACGTACTATGTGCAATATTTCTTTGACTGGGGCTATGTGGACAACCGCACGGATTATGACTATGGCATTGGGGCAAACAGCACCTCAAGTGAGTCATACAGCGAGGCTGTGCGCAAGGGCTATAACTTGGGCTTTAATCTGGATTGGGCTATTGATGCCGATGGAAACTCGGTGAATTTGACCAAGGTTGACTTTATCAAAGTCTATAGCGCGCTACTGCAGGATTGTGGCTGGCTGGGCGAGACTTCGACCGAGGTATGTGGTGCCATCGACCTGCATCCCGATGCTCCTATCCCTGCCGACCCCGTGGTGCGTGGTGATGTCACGGGTGATGGCAAGGTTGACGTGAGCGATGTCAATGTGGTCATCAACATGATGCTGGGCAAGGCTTCTAAAGTGCCAGCGGCCGATGTCACAGGCGACGGAACGGTTGACGTGAGCGATGTCAATCAGGTCATCAACATCATGCTCGGCAAGCGATAAACCTTGTCACAATTGTCCAAAAATTGCGGGACACAATCTCGCGCAAGATAGTAACAAACATATAAACAAACAAACCTATGAAAAAAATCTTTACACTTGCAGCAATTGCAATGATGGCATCGACCGCTTGGGCCGATGTGGTTGTTCTTGACTTGAACAAACCGATGAACCCTACTACGCTGGAGTTTAATGAAAATGGCATTTGGACCGGGTGCTACAACGATGTGGACTACACTTGGTTGGAATTCGGCGACGACAACGGCGAGTTCATGCTTTCACACCTCATCGATGGTGAGGGCGCGTCTTGGGGTGGCTATTATTGGGATGGTTTCTGCCCGGCTAAGGGTGGCGACACGACCGATTATGGTACAGCAGGTTCTAGTGACAGTTGGACGACCAACTTTGGCGGCTGCATGGCCGGTGGCGGTTGTGTTGTCGATGAGGATGGCTCGGTCACTGCCGACCCTGCTCAACCCTACTTGGTGGCATATTATAGTTCTTGGGCAACTGAAGGCCCCAGCAATCAGGTTATGTATGTGGACTCCGAGGGCAACACGACATTCCAGCCGGCTGGTGTCTATGTCTGTAACCATCCGTGGCCTTATTATGGCTGCGTGCATGGCGATGGTTTCGCTCGTGCCTTTGCAGAGGGTGATTATTTCAAACTGACCGCTGTGGGTGTGGATGCCAATGGCAACGAGAAGAGCACCAACATCAATCTGGTGGAGTTTGCTAATGGCCAACTGAATGCGCTCAACGACTGGACTTTCTTCGACCTATCTAGTCTGGGTGAGGTTGAGTCGGTTTATTTCACATTGGATTCGAGCGACAAGGGTGATTACGGCATCAACACGTCGACCTACTTCTGCATGGACAAGCTGCAGGTGATTGAGGCAGGGTCGACTGCTGTCGAGAGCAACCTGGCCGCAAAGACCGTAGCCACCACGCAATATGTCAACCTGGCCGGCCAGACCAGCAACCGTCCCTTTGACGGTGTCAATGTGGTTGTCACCCGCTACAACGACGGCACCACCACGACCGCCAAGGCAGTCTTCTGAATTAATTCATAGCTTACTCATGTTTCTGAAGTAGTTAAGAAGTTAAGGAGTAAAAGGGAGTTAAGACGTTACTTTTTTTAGTAGTAGAGAAGTAGGGTAGTAAGGTAGTGGGGCCGATACCTAATTGCGACAGCACGCATCCCCTCCACAACCATGCGACGGCTTTATTACTCTACTACATTAGCAGCAATAAGACCTATCGTCTTAACTAGATAACTACTTAACTCCTTTAACTACCGAAAAGTAGCTGCTTCAGAAATTTGAGTAATTAATAATGCCCGCCTGGTTGCTTTCGCTGCCAGGCGGGCATTGTGGTGTAGGGGGGCACCGGTTGCCATCTGTCCATGTTTTCGATTGTTTTTGGGTGGATGGATTTGCACAGTTCTGAAAAAATTGCTACTTTTGCGGCGACAAATGAGAAGTGACAGGTTTCCGGGCCGCATCGCCGGCCTTGAATCAAAAGGGAACCAGGTGTGAATCCTGGACAGTACCCGCTGCTGTGAGTCCCCACTCATTTCGTTTCGCACTCTGAGCCACTGGTTTGTAATCATCCACCGCACGACTACATCATCACCGGGAAGGCGCGAGACGATGGGGGCGAGTCAGAAGACCTGCCTGCCGCTGAGCCTATGAGGAAAGTCCACGTGGCATTTGGACTCTGGCCGCAAAATGGATGATGTAGTCAAAAAGCAAACATTTTTTCGATTTGACTCTGACTTAACCGGCATGGCATGGTGCGTAGTGTCATTGCGTGCGCACTGCATGTTCCCCAAAGGCTTTAAGGGATTGAATGTTAATTGCTAAAATAATGTTTAATTTTTTAAAGTTACAACCGATGAAGAAGACGTTGCTTCTGAGCGCAGCAATGTGCATGTCGTTGTTTGCCGCAGCGCAAACAACCGAGTTTAACAATGGTTACTTCACCATCAATGAGGGGCAGTATGGCAATGAACCCGGACTGCTTAACTTTGTTGATGCCGAGACCGGCGAGGTGCAGACCAAGGTCTACCAGACTGCCAGCGGAAATACGCTGGGCATGACCGCACAGTTTGGCACGCTGGCCGACGGCAAGTTGTTTATCTGCTCGAAGCAGAACTTTGGTGACGGTGGCCGTCTGGTGGTGGCTGATGCCAAGACCCTGCAGACGCTTGCCAGCTACAAGGAGATTGATGGTGATGCAGACACTCGTGGCATCGGCGTGGTGGTGAGCGCCGGCAAGTTTTTTGTGGGCACCAACAAGGGGGTCTATGCCTATGACCTCCAGACGCTGCAGCCCCTGGGGCTCGTCGAGGGCTCGGCTGTCGAGGGTGGAACCTACAGCCCCGGCTCGGGCGACATGGTGGTCAGCGGAGGCAAACTCTATGTCGCTGCGCCCGATGGCGTGATGGTCATCGACCCGACCACGCAATCGGTGGTCACCACTGTCGAGATAGCCAGTACTGTGAGTGTCTTTACTGTCGATGACGAGGTCTACGCTGCAGTCAACAGTTGCACATGGGGGACACCGGGCGACAACGACACCGAGCAATTTGTGCTTATCAACGGTGACAACACTGTCGGAACAACCTACACCGTGCCCATGGCATCGCCCAACAGTTGGTTCACCCCCAAGCCTGTTGCCCCGGCTCAGATTCCCGGCACTCGTGCCATTGTCTATGGTGCTGGCGAAGGCTCGAAGAACATCTGCAAGTATGACTTCGACACGCAGACTTTCACCAAGGAGTTCATCACCTACGACGGCCGCCAGCAGAACTATGGCAATGTCGTGACCACCGACCCCAAGACGGGCGACATTCTCGCATGCACCTTCCAGAGCTACTCGTCGACCAACTACTGGTTCAACATCTATGACAGTGCTACCGGCGAGGTCAAGACCAGCATCAAGATGCCGGCGCACATGTGGTTCACCTCGCAGATTGTCAAGGCCCTTGACAAGGATGAGGCCACGGGCATCGATGGGTTGGCCGTGAGCGGTGGCGAAGTGGCGAGTGTGACCTACTGCGACCTGGCTGGCCGCATGAGCAGCAAGCCATTCAGCGGTGTGAACATTGTGGTCACCCGCTATGCCAGCGGCGCGACGGCCACCAACCGTGTGGTGTTCTAAAGGCTCAAAGCGAAATATTGATAATAGTGATAAGCCCCTCATTGCGCATGCAGTGAGGGGCTTATCACTAAGTCGGGTCAGTCAGTCCTTGAGCGAGTAGGTGATCGTGCTCACCACACGCAGCGACTTGATGTAGGGCGTGTGCTCGTCACGGTCGTTGATGCTGAACACGCCCTGGTCGGCGCTCTCAATCTTGTTGAGCCGGCTGCCGCACTTCTGCGCAAACTGGTCAGCCGTCTTCTTGGCGTTCTCGATGGCCTCGTCCATCATCTTGGGCTTGATGTCGCGGAACGACGTGTACTCATAGTTCACCGCGTTGTCATAGCTCTGCACGATGGCCACGCCCTGCTTGAGCAGTTCGCCCTGCTTGGCCATGATGCTCCGCACCTTGTCCACCTGGTTTGAGGTCACGGTCACCACGCTCGTCACGTTATATCGCTCGCTGGCTCGCTCGCTGCTGTAGTCGTTGGCGTTGCGGTCGTTGACCTGTGGAGCGTTCACCTCAATCTCCTTGTCAGTCAGTCCGTTCTGTTTCAGGAAAGCCACAATCACGCTGTTCTTGTGGTTGATGTCCTCATAGAGCGACTGCAGGTTGTTGCCGGTCTCCTTGGTCACGATGGGCCAGGTGACCTTGTCGGCGGGCACCTCCATCTCGCTCAGCCCCTTGACGGTGACGCGGCGGTCCTTGTTGACAAAGTTGTCGATGCCGCCCTTGATGCAGAATCCCAGCACGATCAGGCCCACGGCAATCACCGCGGCCTCGATGATCCAATTTTTCCCTTTTTCCATGACGGTAGGTGTTGTTTTTGTTGATGTGTGTCGTTAGAGTCTCATCCACCGCCATGCAAATCGTGTGCCAACCGTGATGCATTGTCTATTGCATGCCCGGCAAAAAATGCCGATAGTGGTTCCCTAACGCACCAAAAAATCGCGTTACGGAACCACTATCGCCGTTTTTTGCCTCAATTGGGCCAATTCTTCTGTCAGTTTTGCCTCAATTCCCCCCGCTAGGGGAGGGGGCATTTTTCCCCTCCCCTTTCCCAAAGGGGAGGGGTGAGGGGTGGGGTTTCTCCCGTTAAGGCAGTTCTGCTTAGTTGTGCCGGATTTGTAATCCGGCACGATAGAGTCCGGGGTTTTCAACCAAATTGTGCATTGTGCATTGGCTACTGCTTGCCGAGCATGATGTTGATGATGGTGTTGACCTCACTCACATCGACCGTGCCGTTGCCGCTGTAGTCGCCGCTGGTCGTGGCTGCATTGTCTGTGGGGCAGACAATGGCAGGCAATGATATTGTCGTGGCAATTAGCATTGAGATGTTACAGTTTTGCGACAAAGATTCAAATAACTTTGGATTAAACCAAAATTTAAAGCCAAAAGTTAAGAAAACCACCAAAAGCAATAGTATTTTGAAATAGATTGTTGCCTTAAATAAATTAGGAATAATTGAGTCCACTTTAATAAGTCCAAAGTCTCAGAATGAAGACTAAAAAGTTATAAGAACATAAGAACAATAGTTTCACAACATGCAGATTGATAGTATGATATACTTCTCTTCGTTTGTCTTTATGTCTTTTATGATCTTTTTCTGCCACTTTTTAAAGTGGACTCAATGAGAATAATAAATTTGGCGGTATGCCGCCAAATCGTTAACTTTGCACCCGTAAAAGATAGACTCATTAACAGCAACCAAACCAACGCAGATATGATGCAAATACGTTTCGCCGACTTTGAGATCAGCAACAGTGATGTGAGCAAGTGCCCCGACAGCACACTGCCCGAGTATGCCTTCATCGGCCGCAGCAATGTGGGCAAGTCGTCGCTCATCAACATGCTCACTGGCCGCAAGGGGCTGGCCAAGACCTCGCAGACCCCGGGCAAGACGTTGCTCATCAACCACTTCCGCATCAACAACGAGTGGTATATCGTCGACCTGCCGGGCTATGGCTATGCGCGCCGCAGCAAGGACCAGCGCGCGCAGCTCGAGCGCATCATCCGCGGCTACATCATGACGCGCCGGCAGATGACCAACCTGTTTGTGCTGGTCGACAGCCGCCACCGTCCGCAAAAGGTTGACACCGACTTCATGCAGTGGCTGGGTGAGTGCGGCGTGCCGTTCTCCATCGTGTTCACCAAGATGGACAAGCTGGGGCGCCAGGCGGGTGCCGACGCGGTCGAGGCCTACAAGCGCGAGCTGCTCGTGACCTGGGAGGAGCTGCCCCCCATCTTTGTCACCAGCAGCGAGGACGGCCGCGGCCGCGAAGAGCTGCTGGACTACATCGCCCAGATCAACGCCCAGCTCAAGGCCCAGGACTGACCCCCTGCGAGCCGGGTGGCTCGCAATACCCAACTCTCTGCGAGCCAGGTGGCTCGCAACTCAAACCCCTTGCAGGTCAGGATGGTCCGGTATTGCGAGCCACCTGGCTCGCATCACACACAACAAGAAAATGGATGACAAGCGCAACGAGCAGCGAAAACAGTGGTGGGCCTCTCATCCCGGGCTCGAAAAGAAACCCTCGATGAAGCGCCGCAAGGCCGGCCACGACTACTATGGCCGCTGCATCGGCATAGCTTGTGGCACCATGGCCGCACCACAACGAGCGTGTGGCCATCACCCGCGATCAGTGCTTGCAGCTGAATGCACTGGCCGGTGAGATTTGTCAGTGCGGTTGAGGGGCGCGTTTTTCGATTTTCGGGCAGCATCTATAATTATTGTGACTTTTTTGCGTTATTATTTTTTAGAACCGTGGCTCACTGTTTGGACCTCGGCATTCAGAAATTTGTGATTAAGATAATTCGTGATGAAGTTGAAACAGCATATCCTGCTCCTGCTCATCTGCCTGCTGTCGGCACTGGGCATGGCGGCACAAGTCAAGATCTCGGGTAAAGTCATCGACGACGCCGGGCAGCCCATCGAGTTTGCCACGGTGCGCATCGTGGGCACCACCATCGGCGTGAACACCAACGACAAGGGATACTATGAGATGAACGTGCCCAAGAGCGACACTATCATGGTGGAATTCTCGTGCCTGGGCTATGGCACCGTCACGCGCCAGCTCATCAAGGCTGAGGGCTCGGTGTCGCTCAATCCCAAGCTCTATGAGAAGTCGCACGAGTTGACCGAGGTGACCATCACCGAGTATAAGAAGCAGACCAACTCGATGCAAGGCATCGATGTCAGCCAGACCAGCATCACGCCCAGTGCCAGTGGCAATGCTATTGAGAACGTGCTCACCACCATGGCCGGCGTGAGCAGCAAGAACGAGATGTCGTCGCAATATATGGTGCGAGGCGGGTCGTATGACGAGAACAGTGTCTATATCAACGGCATCGAGGTCTACCGCCCGCAGCTCATCAGCAGTGGTCAGCAAGAGGGATTGAGCATCATCAATGGCGACATGGTGCAGAAGGTGGAGTTCTCGACCGGTGGTTTCAATGCCGAGTTTGGCGACAAGATGTCGTCGGTGCTCGACATCACCTACCGCGACCCCGAGGCCTTTGAGGGGTCGGTCTCGGCCAGCCTGCAGGGCGGCAGCCTGATGCTGGGCTATGGCAGCAAACGCTTCTCGATGATGCACGGCGCTCGCTACAAGCGCAACTCGTCGTTGCTGGGCTCGCTCGAGTCGAAGGGCGAGTATGACCCGCAGTATTTCGACTATCAGACCTACATGGTGTTCAAGCCCAGCGACAAGTTCCGCATGTCGTTTTTGGGCAATGTGTCGCTCAACAACTACCGCTTTGTGCCTGTCAACCGCGAGACCAGCTTTGGCACCTCGACCAACGCCAAGTCGTTCAAGGTCTACTTTGACGGCCAGGAGAAGGACAAGTTCTATACCTACTTTGGTGCCCTGTCGCTCAACTACCGCCTCAGCAAGGCGGCCGACTTCACCCTGCAGGCATCGGGTTATCAGACCAACGAGCTGGTGGCATACGACATCCACGGTGAGTACTGGCTGGACGAGGCCGGCACTGGAGGCGAGGGCGGCATCGGTGGCGAGCTGGGCGTGGGCAAGTATCATGAGCATGCCCGCAACCGCCTCAAGCTCAGTGTCTATGACCTGACGCTCAAGGGCAACACCGGCATCAGCAACCACAACCTGAGCTATGGCATCTCGATGCGGCGCGAGACCATCTATGACCGCTCGAGCGAGTGGGAGTGGCGCGACTCGGCGGGCTACTCGCTGCCGCACATCCCGCAGGAGGTCAATGTGATCTATAACCAGACATCGAGCCACGACCTTAACACCACGCGGTTTGCCTTCTTTGTCCAGGACACCTACAAGCTGATGTCGTCGGCCGGACTGTGGTCGATCAATGGCGGCATCCGCGTCAGCCACTGGGATTTCAACAAGGAGACCCTCATCTCGCCGCGCTTTAGCATCGGATTTGTGCCCGAGCGCAACAACCGCTTCTCGTTGCGTCTGGCGGGAGGACTCTACTATCAGGCACCGTTCTACAAGGAATATCGCATGGAGTGTGTCGACACGCTGGGCAATGCCTATATCGACCTCAACCGCGACATCAAGAGCCAGCGCAGCGTGCACGCCATTCTGGGCGGTGACTACACCTTCAGGGCACTGAATCGGCCCTTCAAGTTCACCACTGAGGTCTATTACAAGAACCTGTCGAACATCATCCCATACGAGGTCGACAACCTCAAGATGGTCTACAGCGGCAAGAACGAGGGCAGCGGCTATGTGGCCGGCATCGACATGAAACTGTTTGGCCAGTTTGTCGAGGGCACCGACTCGTGGCTGAGCGTGTCGCTGATGAAGACGCAGGAGACGCTCAATGGTGTGAAGGTGCCGCGACCCACCGACCAGCGATACAGCGTGGCACTGTTCTTCACCGACTACTTCCCCTCGGTGCCGCGGCTCAAGTTCAGCCTCAAGGGCATCATCAGCGACGGTCTACCCACCACTGCCCCGCGCATGACGCGCGACGTGGCCTACTTCCGGCAGCCGGCCTACAAGCGCGTCGACGTGGGCCTGAGCTTCATGCTTGTCGGCCCAGACCATCGTCCTGCCACGGGCTTCCTGAGTCACTTCAAGAGCATCTGGCTGGGGGTGGATGTGTTCAACATCTTCGACATCAGCAACGTCAGCAGCTACTATTGGGTGACTGACGTCAACGAGTTGCAGTATGCCGTGCCCAACTATTTGACCCGCCGACAGATCAATGCACGCCTGCAGCTCAAATTCTAAAATCAAGGTTTAAGGTTGTGACTGAACACAGACAGAAGTAGCAGTAGTACGGTAGTAACAGTAGTAAAGCCGTTACCTGATTGTTCTACCATCGCAGTGGTCTACCAGTGTGCTGCACGATCTAAATTCTTAATTATGAATTATGAATTATATGTGATGCCGTTGTTCAGGCGCATGGGCGACGAGCGTTCGTTTGCCGGAACGGCATTCTGCATCGACGACTATCTGGTCACCGCTGGCCATGTCATCAATGCCGAGGCAACCTACTATGTGCGCAATTGCCTCGACTGGCATCCGCTGCAATACGGCCAGTGGATTCCGCGGCAGTTGCCCACCATCGACAAGCGAGGCTATGACGTGGCGCTCTATCCCATTCCGGGTCTGAAAAGTCCACTCGCGCTGGCCGATGCCGATGCTGAGCCGCTCGACGAACTGGATGTGCTGTGCTGGCAATGGTTACCGCAGGGGCTGCAGCAAGTGGCCACACGGTGTCTCGTGCTCAGCCAGCAGGACGAGGACGGCTATCGACAGGTGTCGACGGTCGACCGCATCACACACGGCAGCAGTGGGTGCCCCGTGATGAGCAATGGACGCGTCTATGGCATTGTCACCATGGGGCGCGATCATGTCGACACTGCAGGCATGGGACCGCTCAAGCGCAGCATGGAGCAGAACACATGCTGGATTTTCAAAGTGTCGCACATACGCCGATTCCTGCCGCGATAATCAGGCTCGCCCCCCTCAAAACAATCCTTCGCAAAAAGCAGGGATGTTTTTTTGCAGTTTACGGCAAAAACATTATCTTTGCACTCGGTAATCGTTCTCTGTCGTCGGCTTTCAGTTGCCGGCAGTGGAGGCAATCCCTAACGATAAGCAATAAACTCCAACAATGGACAGTTTCAGACGATACCCTGCCGGAGTGCAGGACTTTGAGAAAATCAGGACTGAAGGTTTTGTCTATGTCGACAAGACTCAGTACATCTATGACCTTGCCAACACGCAGGGCGATGCCGTCTTTTTGAGCCGCCCGCGGCGTTTCGGCAAGTCGCTGTTGTGCTCGACGCTGAAATATTACTTCCGTGGCCGCCGTGACCTGTTCCAGGGGCTGGCGATCGACCGTCTGGAGAGTGAGTGGATCCAGTATCCGGTGCTGCACTTCGACATGTCTCGTGCCAAGCGTCGCGACCCCTCCAAAGTGCGTGATGTGCTTTCGGGAAAACTCTCTGATTATGAGTCGGTTTATGGCGTTAATCCAACCAAAAAGACCTTGGGCGACCGTCTGGAGTGGCTGGTGGCAGAGGCCCATCGGCAGACGGGGCACAAGTCAGTCCTGATTTTTGACGAGTATGACTCGCCGATGCTCGAGCTTATCAGTGACAGTGGCGCGATGGGCGAGGTGCGCGACATTCTCACCGAGTTTTATGGCCCAGTCAAGTCGATGGGCGAGCACTTGCGTTTTGTGTTCATCACTGGCATCACCAAGTTCTCTCAGATGAGCATCTTCTCGAGCATCAACAACCTTACCAACATCTCGATGGAGCGGCGCTGGGAAGGCATCTGCGGCATCACGGCTCAAGAGCTTGTTGACAATTTCCAGCCCGATGTCGAGCGTCTGGCTCATGACAATGGCATGATTGTCGACGCGATGTGGTCTGCGTTGCGTGACATGTATGACGGTTATCACTTCAGCCGTGGGCTGACCGATATCTACAACCCCTTTAGCCTGCTCAATGCCTTCCGTTCGGGCGAGCTGCAGGACAAGTGGTTTGACAGCGCCACGCCGTCGTCTTTGATCGATGTTCTTCGCTTTTATCCGTTTAGGATCCAAAGCCTCGACAACGTTGAGTTGTTTGCGAGCGACTTTGACATTCCTTTCGACAACTTCAACACAGTCTATCCCATCCTTTATCAGAGCGGCTACCTCACCATCAAGGACTATGATGGCGACTTGAAACTTTTCACTCTGGGCATTCCAAATCGTGAGGTGCACAATGGGCTGTACAAAGTGTTGCTCGCACACTATGTCAGCACTGATGTGACGAGCAACTCGTCCCTGCTGGTGCATGTTGTCAGAGCCATGCGCCGCGACGACATCGATGCGGCGATGGCAGCTGTTCAGAGCTACCTGGCTGCTCTGCCCTACGACGGCAACAGCGGGCGCCGCAACGAGCTGGACTATGAGCGCGACCTGCGCATCATCTTCGAGTGCATCGGCATCGAGGTCGACACCGAGGTTCGCAATGCCACGGGCCGTTGCGACGTGGTGATGAAGACTGCGCAGCGCATCTATGTGCTGGAGCTGAAGATTGACGACACGGCCACAGTCGCCGACGCACTGGCACAGATTGACGAGAAACATTACTTGATTCCCTACTGGAACGACCCTCGCCCGGTGGTCAAGGTGGGCGCCGTGCTCGACCGCACGAGCCGCACCATCCGCGAGTGGAAAACAGTTTTTTAATTCTAAATTCGAATTTAATCAATGGAAAAGATTTGGTTATGTCTGGCACACATGAGTGAGGCCGGCGAAGAGATGAAATATATTCGTGAGGCATTCGACACCAACTGGGTGGTGCCTCTGGGACCCAATGTCAATGCCTTTGAACAAGACTTGGAACAATTGTGCGGGCATGACAAGCGGGTGGTGGCTTTGGCCAGTGGCACGTCGGCCATCCATCTGGCACTGATTATGCTGGGGGTGACCCGCGGTGATGAGGTCATTTGTCAGTCGATGACTTTCAGTGCCAGCGCCAATCCCATTGTCTATCAGGGAGCAACGCCAGTGTTTGTCGATAGTGAGCGCGACTCATGGAACATGGACCCCAACCTGCTTGAGCAGGCGGTGAAACAGTCCATTGCTCGCACGGGTCGTCGGCCAAAAGCTATTATCCCCGTCTACCTTTATGGCATGCCTGCCTACATCGACGATATCATGGACATCGCTCGTCGTTACGAGATACCGGTCATCGAGGACTCGGCCGAGGGTTTCGGTTCCAACTGGCGCGGGCAGATGGTGGGCACTTTCGGCGACTATGGCATCATGAGCTTCAACGGCAACAAGATGATCACCACCAGCGGTGGCGGAGCGCTCATCTGCCCCAACGACGAGGCCAAGCGGCGCGTGATGTTCTATGCCACCCAGGCTCGTGAGCCCATGCCCTACTATCTGCACAAGGAGATTGGCTACAACTACCGCATGAGCAACATCTGCGCCGGCATCGGGCGCGGCCAGATGACCATCCTTGACCAGCATCTGGCTCATCACCGCATGATGTGCGACTTCTATGTCAAGCATTTGAGTGACATCGACGGCATCACCGTTCATGTCAATCCCGACGAGCGATTCGACAGCAACTACTGGCTCAACACCATCCTCGTCGACCCAGCCAAGACCGGCGGTGTCACCTACGATGACCTGCGCTTGGCCCTGGATGCTGCCGGCATTGAGAGCCGCCCCTTGTGGAAGCCCATGCACACACAGCCCGTGTTCGACGGGGCACCAGCTGTCGTCAATGGCGTGAGTGAAGACCTCTTTGCTCATGGTCTGTGCCTGCCCAGTGGCCCCATGGTCAATGAGGCCGATGCCCATCGCATCGTCGCCACTATCCGCCAGGCATTGCGGTGAAAACACATGCAGAGTTGACGTCTGTTGTAATTTATTTGCAAAAACGGCTTACAATTTCGAAATTGTAAGTCGTTTGTATTTTTTGTAAGTGCTTTTCTAATTGAACAGTAGTAATTATGTATAACTAAATTTTTGCTAACCTTGTGGTGGCGTGTGCGAGACACAAAGGGCGCATGGAGCGAGCCGTTTAAACAGACGTTCACCATAACGATGTCCGAGTACTTGTTGGGTGATGTTAATAGTGATGGAAATGTTGATATTGCTGATGTCAATATCATTATCAATGTCATGCTGGGTCGGGATCTGGCTTCGAATTATGGTCACCGATGCTATGTCACCGATGACGAAACTGTCGATATTGCAGATATCAATGCAGTCATTAATATCATGCTTGGCAAGTAGTAAACAAGTTTATAGTTTATAGTTAAAAGTCCAATTATGTTATAGGGACGGTGCTCCTGCGCCGTCCGTCTTTGTGTAGCAAGCCACGAAGTTCATTGTCATTCAGACCCAACATTGCTGGGTGCAGCAACCACGAAGTGCTCGCGACCGAACGGAAGCCCGAAGGGCAAGCGCAGTGCAGCAATTCACAATCTGTCGAGTCTGCTTGGGCTATTGCGCCGGGTCGACGGCAGGAACCCAGGCGTAGGCACCGATGTCGATGCCGTCGCGCGACCAGCGGTCGACGCCGTAACGGTCGTAGCGGGCGCGGGTGGGGCAGTAGCTACGGTTGCCGCGGGCTATGGCCTCGCTCTCGTTCTTGAGCCTGAAGTCGAAAATGTAGTCATCGCGGTTGACATAGAATTTGGGGTCGGCTTGCCATACCATATCAATAAAGTGATTGTCATCGGTGCCACTCAGTTTCATCAGGCAGTTGCGCAGATACAGGCCGGTGTCTTCCAGGTCGCCGATGTTAATCTCCTGCGACATGCCATATAGGATGCAGTTGTCGACATAGCCCGTGGGTACGTCAAGCACAGTGTTGCCGTTGTCGTCCACTGCTGGCAGGAAGTTGACAATCGAATCGTCGGTGACGGCAAACAGATAGTAGTTGGTGAACGTACAGTTGACAATATTCAGCTTCCCGCCGATAAAGTTGACCACCCCGTTGGCAGCGTTGCTGAATTCGGTGCCTTCGGCCTCGATCCAGGCATTGTAGGTGGTCAGCACCGAACTGCTGCTGTTATGCAGCAGGCAGTTGAGCAGGTGCAGGCTGCGCACGTTAGGCGTCTCGCTGCTCACGTGCATGCCCAGCTCGCTGCCGCGCATGTCGACAAACGCCAGGTCGTTGCCCACGCTGCCGGGGCCAAAGATGACTCCGCCCCACTGGCCCGACATGATGTCAAAGCCTATCTCGCCCACCACATGGTCAAGGCGGTCGCCGCGCCAGGTGATGTGCCGGTCGACAGTGCCCTGGGCTTTGATGGTGCCATAGCAGCGCAAGGCTCCTCCCTTGTGGAAGAGGAGCGTGGTGCCGGGGTCCATGGTCAGTGTGGCGCCGGGTGCCACCAGCAGGGTGTCATAGATCAGATAGGGCTTGGCGGCGGTGAAGTGGGTGTCGGTCCACAGTGTGTCGCCCTTGAGCCGCACCACATCTTGCGCCCAGGCAGTCACTGTCACATCTTGGGTCACACCGTTGGTCTCAAACAGGATGTGGTCCTTGACCTCCAGAGGTTCGTCTTGTTTGGCCTCGTCTGTATAGCACTCGACGAAGACAAAGATACTGTCGCCGCCGCGCACCTCGATGTTGTGAAACTCGGTGCCCTTCTTGCCGTCGACGTTGAGGTAGAAGTGCCCCTCACCCTCGTCTGCCATGCGGATGCTGGAAATGTTGAGCTGCTTCTTGCCGCGGTTATAGACTTGAAACTGTTTGGTGGCGGTGCCCTGCAATGTGATGACGGTGTCGAACGTCACGGTGTCGGTTGAGAAATCGAGCAGGTCGGTTGTCGACGACGAGAAGTCATCGTTGATGCAGCTGGCTGTGCCTATCAACATGATAGTAAGCAGGGTGAAGAGTATGTATGAAATTCGTGTCATAAAACTTCGTTATTAACTCTATTTAAAACGAAACCCAGTCACATTTATTATATATTTCGTAACTTTGCCACCATAATAGACTTTAGGCTCACGAGCTGGTTGTCATCGCTTGGCGAACTAGCGGCATGCCGTGTCCCAACATTTTCATTGTGCAAGTAGTATGTCGGACCACTGCTCCACTACATAGTGAGCTATTTGATGTTTGGCAACATCTAACCGACTGACGTCTGAAGTCTATCTGTTGTCTAAAGTCTAAAAAATGAAATATTTTTTGATAGCTGGCGAGGCCTCAGGCGATCTGCACGGGTCGCACTTGATAGAGGCCATCACACGGCACGATAGCGAGGCACAGTTCCAGTTCCTGGGCGGCGACCTGATGAGCAGGGCAGCAGGGACTGTCCCACTGATTCACTACCGCGACATGGCCTATATGGGATTTGTCGAGGTGGCCAAGCATTTGCCTGCCATTCTGGGCTTCATGCGCCAGGCCAAGCGAGCCATCGACCAGTGGCATCCCGACCGTGTGGTGCTCATCGACTATCCGTCGTTCAACTTGAAGGTGGCACGGCATGCCCATCAGCAGGGCATCGCTGTGCACTACTTCATCTCGCCCAAAGTGTGGGTGTGGAAGCAGTGGCGTGTGCGCGACATCAAGCGTTATGTCGACCGGATGTATTGCATCCTTCCCTTCGAACCCGACTGGTATGCCCAGCATGACTATTGTGCCACCTACGTGGGTAACCCCACTGTGCAGGAGATCAGCCAGGCACTGGCGTCGATGCCATCGCGCGAACAGTTTTGCGCCGACCAGGGGCTGGACCCGTCGCGGCCCATCATCGCGCTGGTGCCTGGGTCGAGGGTCAAGGAGATTGGCGACAATCTGCCCGCGATGCTCGAAGCGGCCCGTCGACATCCTGATTGCCAGATGGCCATTGCTGCCGCTCCCAACATCGAGCCTGCTCTCTATGACTCGCTCGCTCGTGGTGTGACGCTTGTCGTGGGAGCCACATGGACGCTGGTGCGCCATGCGCGGGTGGCAGTTGTCACCAGTGGCACCGCCACGCTCGAGACAGCCATGCTGGGCACCCCTCAGGTGGCGTGCTACCGCATGACGGGCAAAAAGTGGCTCTACAATTTCTACCGCCGGCTGCTGCGGGGCAACTACGTCACCCTGCCCAACCTCATCACCGACGAGCCTGTCATTCCCGAGCTGCTGATGCACCTGTGCACGCCCGAGAGCATCGACCGGCACCTGACAGACTTGTTGGCCGACTCGCCGCAGCGTCAGGCTCAGCTTGACGGATACAGTCGCATGGCTGTACGCCTGGGCACCAGCAACTGTGCCGACACTGCCGCCCGACTGATTACAAAGCAAGGCGTTCAGCCGGCCGTTCGGTCGGATTTGTAATTGAAGTAGTTAAGAAGTTAAGGAGTTAAAGGGAGTTAAGACGTTATCCGTTCGGTCGGATTTGCTGCGCTTCGCTTGCCCTTCGGGCTCCCGTTCGGTCGCGAGCACTTCGTGGTTGTAATCCGACCGCAATAAAGTATAAGGATTTGTAATCCGCAACTCAAAAACAACAACTATGGCTTTTATAGGATTCACTCGAAATATCCGTTCGGTCGGATTTGTAATCCGACCGCAATAGAGTATAAGGATTTATAATCCGCAACTCAAAAACAACAACTATGGCTTTTATAGGATTCACTCGAAATATCTATTTTGTCACAACCACTGTTGCTGACTGGGTGGACATATTCACTCGGCCTCAATACAAATAGATTGTGGTTGAGTCACTAGATTATTGCCAAAAGAATAAAGGACTGGGTTCTGATGACTAACCATGTGCATCTAATCGTCAGGGTAGATGAATCGATAACTCTATCTGATATACTGCGAGATTTCAAAAAGTTTACCAGTAAGAAGGTGATAGCAGAATTAGTGGATCCTTATACTCTTATACGGCTGGATTGCAAATCCAGCCGAACAAGCGTATTTTGTAGGTGTTAATCGTAAAGATTTTGTAATATGTTAATAGGTATTATGAATAAGTTGAATAAATCTTTTTTCGGATTGCAAATCCTAATACTCAATGCGGTCGGATTGCAAATCCGACCGAACACTCGCGTAATGAAATGTGTGTTGGCAGTGGCGATGGTTGCTATGTCGTGCACCATAATCGCTGGCGAAGTGACACCACGCAGCACAAACCCCAAGCATGAGTTCCGCGGTGCATGGATGCACATCATCGGGCAGAAGCAATATGCCCAGCAGACAACCGCCCAAAATCAAGCCTATCTCATCGAACAGCTCGACAAGCTGCAGCAGGCTGGCTGCAATGCCGTGATATGGCAGGTGCGGCCACAGGCCGATGCGGCCTACGTCAGCGACTTGGAACCCTGGTCACGCTGGATCACAGGCGAGCCAGGCAAGGCACCCGACCCGCTGTGGGACCCCCTGCAGTTTATGATCGACGAGAGCCACCGGCGGGGCATGGAGCTGCATGCCTGGATCAATCCCTATCGCGTGACCAGTAGCAAGGACGACCGTCCAGCACCCGGCCACGTCTACTATGAGCATCCCGAGTGGTTTTTGAACTATGCCGACGGCAAGATTTACTTTGACCCCGGCTTGCCCGAGAGTCGCGACTTTATCGACCGTGTTGTGCGTGACATCATCACACGCTATGATGTTGATGCCATTCACATGGACGACTATTTCTATCCCTATCCGGTCGAGGGGGCTGACTTTCCCGACACCACCAGCTACAACCGCTATGGCCTGGGTTGGGACAAGGGTGACTGGCGCCGTCATAACGTCGACCTGCTCATCGAGCAGCTGGGTGCCACCATCCATGAGCTTAAGCCGTGGGTGCGCTTTGGCATCAGCCCCTTTGGCATCTGGCGCAACCGCGCCAACGATCCCGATGGCAGCGACACCAACGGCCTGCAGTGCTACGACGGCCTCTATGCCGACTGCATCAAGTGGACCGCTATGGGATGGGTCGACTATCAGGTGCCGCAGCTCTACTGGGAACTCGAGCACCCGCGCGCGGGTGGACTCACACTTAACTACTGGTGGAATGACCATGCCAATGGCCGCCACATGTACTACGGCCAGGCCATCTACAACATCATGGCGCATCGTGACATCGCCGATGACCATGGTGACACGCTCAACCCCACGCAACTCGAGCACAAGTTCCGCCTCATGCGCCAGCTGCCCAACGTGCAGGGACCCTGCTGGTGGCCGGGCTACAACATCACCGACAACCACAAGGGCATGATGGACTCGCTGGTGACCCGATACCAGTCGACACCTGCCCTCATCCCCGCCTACACCTGGCTCGACAACACCCCGCCCGCTCCTGTGACCCATCTGCGCCAGGTCAAGGGCAAGAAGGGGGCCAAACAGCTCACCTGGCAGCCCGCCGTCACCACCGACCCCATGCAGCAGGCAGTGCGCTATGTCGTCTACCGATTCGCCAAGGGCGAACCTGTTGACCTGGGCAACGCAGCTTGCATCATGGCCATCACTGGGCAGACTACGTTCGATATCCCCCGAGACAAGGGCAAGTGGCGGTGGGCCGTCACCGCCCTCGACCGCTGCTGGAACGAGAGCCAGCCCGTCATCAAATAGTCGGCTATCGGTGTATTAGATATAATTAATTGCGGATGTTGAAAAATGGTGATTTCTGTTCGTTTGTCTGCCGAATGCTCAAAAAATCGGTTAGATAGATAAACAAATCGCCGTTTTTCTTGCACAGGTTGAAAGTTTGTTTTACTTTTGCATTCTAAAAATTAATATGTGGGTCCACTTTAAAAAGTCCTGAGTTGGACTATAAATCAGGAATTAATGAATTTTTAGGAATGATAATAAACCATAGTGGGCTAAAATGTGGGATAGGTCCCTTTGGCAAATAATAATTTTTTGGTTTCTGATTGGAAAAACGTGACTTTTTCAGTGGCCTCTAGATTAAATAGCTAATTATGATGAAGAAAGCATTATTGTTGTTTGTAGCCATGCTGGCCTGCACGTTGCTGGCACAGGCTCAGATGCCTGCCGTGACACTCAATGACATTGACGGCAATGCTGTGCGCACCGACACGCTGGCGCGCCCGGGACATCCGGTGATTGTGAGTTTCTTTGCCACCTGGTGCAAGCCCTGCCAGCGTGAGCTCAGTGCTATCGCCGAGGTTTATGACGAGTGGCAAGAAGAAACGGGTGTAGAGGTCATCGCCGTGTCGATCGACGAGGCACAGAGTATCAACCGTGTCAAGCCACTAGTGGCTGCCAACGGCTGGCCCTACCGCGTGTTGCTTGACCCCAGCGGCGAACTTAAGCGCGCCCTGGGCATTCAGCTCATCCCATACGTGGTGGTGCTGGACGAGAACGGAAAGATAATCTATAAGCACAACGGATATACCGATGGTGCCGAGGACGAGCTGCTTGAAGTCTTAACCAAGAAGTGATGAGACGGCTACTACTCGGCGCAATGGCACTCGGTGCGGTGACCCTATTGGCACAGGACGGACAGAGCCAGGGCGAGAAGAAGGTCACTGTCACCGGCAGTGTGCACAGCGAGGTACTCATCCCGCAGGAGGATGAGAAAATCGGTGCAGCCAAGAGTGATGACAAGGTGCTCACTAACACATACGCCGACGTCGCCCTGATGAGCAAGTGGGTCGACGCCGGCGCACGGTTTGAGTTCACTGAGTTTCCCCTGCCTGGATTTGAGAAGGATTTTAAGGGCTGGGGTTTGCCCAACTTTTGGGTCAAAGGCAAGCTCAACCGCGTAGAGCTGACGCTGGGGTCGACCTACGACCAGTTTGGGTCGGGGTTTATCTATCGCACCTACGAGCAGCGCAGCCTGGGTGTGGACAATTCGCTGCTGGGCGCGCGAGCTGTGTGGCGGGCCGATGGATTCACCCTCAAGGCCCTCACAGGACGACAGCGCCGCTATTGGAACTGGAACAAGGCATGGATCACTGGAGCCGATGCTGAGGTCAACATTGAGCAGTGGGCCAAGCCGTTGCAAGCGCATGGCGCCCACCTGATGCTGGGAGCATCGTGGGTCAATAAGTATGAGAGCGAGGAGGACATCATGAGCGATGCCACCCACAAGCTCAAGCTGCCAACATACGTCAACGCATGGGACGCGCGGGCACGCTATCAGCAAGGCCCGGTGAGCGTTCTGGTCGAGTATGCTCACAAGTCGCAGGACCCGTCGTTTGACAATGGATATGTCTATGGGCCGGGCCATGTCGAGATGCTCTCGGCATCATACGCTCGGTCGGGCTTGAGCGCGCTGGTGCAGGTCAAGCGCAGCGAGAACATGTCGTTTCGCAGCCGCCGCTCGATGAGTGGCATCTCGTCGACAATCAATCACCTGCCGGCGTTCTCGATGGAGCACACATACGCTCTGGCGGCTCTCTACCCATACGCCACCAACACCCAGGGCGAGTGGGCCTATCAGGCCGAGCTGAGCTACCTGTTCAAGAAGGGGACCGCACTGGGTGGCAAATATGGCACCAAGGTGCGACTCAACTTCTCGCATATTCACGCGCTCGACTACAAGGACGTGTCGGGTGGCATGGGGTCGGAGGGAGCCAAGACCAGCTTCTGGGGCTGGGGCGATGAGACCTATTATCAGGACATAAATGTGCAAATCGAGAAGAAACTGTCGCGCACAGTCAAGGTCAACTTGATGTATATGAACCAGCGCTACAACAAGACGGCTGTCGAGGGCGAGGGCGGCATGGTGCGCAGCAACATCGCCGTGGCCGACGTGCGATGGAACATGACACGCCGTCTCACGCTGCGCGGCGAGGTGCAATATTTGTCGACCCGTGATGACCAGGGTGACTGGTGGTATGGGCTGCTGGAGCTGTCGTGGGCACCCCACTGGATGTTCTCGATTGCCGACATGTACAACAGCGGCGACACCAAGCTGCACTACTATCAGGGCTTGGTGACCTATAACGTCAAGTCGCACCGCATCCAGTTGGGCTATGGCCGCACGCGTGCGGGGTATAATTGCGCCGGTGGCGTGTGCCGCTATGTGCCGGCCAGCCGCGGTGTCACACTGACCTATAACTATAATTTCTAGAAACGAACAGCTTGCAGCGGACAGCTTGCAGCAATTCGAAACCAAGATAACGTATGCGCAAGATTTTCTATTATATCCTGCCGGTGCTGGCGGTGTGCATGGCGATGCTCACTGCCTGTGACAACATCCCCGAGGATGAGCGCCTCATCTATGTCAAGCCGGCAGCTGTGTCGCGTGCAGTGCTCATCGAGGACTTCACCGGCCAGCGATGCCTCAACTGCCCAGACGCCACAGCGGCCATTCACCAGCTGCAGGAGCAGTATGGCGACTCGGTGGTGATTGCCGTGGCCATCCATAGCGGACCCTTTGCCTGGAATGCGCGGCACACGTCGACCATGCCACTGTGGACGGCCGAGGGCGATGCCTACTATGACTACTGGAAGATTGAGCACCAGCCCATGGGCATGGTCAACCGCCAGTCGCCCAGCGACTATCCCACATGGGCGGCACAGGTCTATGAGCAGATTCAACACACGGCACCCGTTTCTATACGACTCAACGCCACTGTCGATGCCAGTGATCGGCAGCTGGAGGTGAACACGAGCATGATGGCCGTCGATGGCGCGGTGTCGGGCAAATTGCAGCTGTGGCTGGTCGAGGACAGCATCGTCAGCCCGCAAATCATGCCTGACGGCAGCGGGGTCTCTGACTATGTGCACAACCATGTGTTCCGCACCAGCATCAACGGCAGTTGGGGCGAGGACGTGGCGATGGCCGAGGGCGAGACAGTGGACAGGACATCAACAATCACCGTCAGCGATGACTATGTGCTCGAGAACCTGCGTGTCGTGGCCTTTGTCTACAACTCGACGGGCGTTCTCCAAGCCACCCAGCAGAGACTGGACGTTAAACTTTAGTTTTTAGACGTTAGACGCAACAACTAAGAACTAACTAACAACTAAAAACTACCAACTAGAATTATAAATAAAAACTGATTATGAAAAAAATCTTACTACTGATTGCATCTGTGCTGACTGGCATGACACTGTCGGCACAGGCCAACTATTTCGAGTTTGTCGACAAAGACGGAAACGTGGTGCCCGACGGCACGACGTTGACCCTGACCGAGGTCACCAGCGAGGAGGATGTCTTCGGCGAGGTCACCGACATCATGTACACTAATTTGTCGGTGCGCAACACCAGCAATGCCGAGCGATATATGCGCGTCAATCTGTTTATTGAGCGCATCGACAACGGCAAATATCAGTTTTGTTTTCCCGGTGCGTGCAAAGAATATGAAAGCGAGGACAACGTCCTGACCGAGGCGGGGACTTTGGCGGCTGGCGAGACCAAAGACCTTAAGGCCGAATGGATTCCCTATGACATTGGAGGCATGGATGTGACTTTGACCATCGAAGTGCTCAACAAAAATGGGGCCAACTATACCTACGTCTGCGATGGACCCACTGTCACGCTGCACTATCGCAACGGCATCCAGGATGAGGTGCCCGGCGATGTCAACGGCGATGGTGAGGTGGGAATCGACGATGTCAACGCGGCGATCAACATCATGCTCGGCAAGACGGAGGCGGTCGACACTGCCGACCTCAACGGCGACGGTGAGGTCGGCATCGACGATGTCAATGCCATCATCAACCTGATGCTGGGCAAGTAGACTCTTTTTTCCCCTTCTCCTGGCAGGGGAGGGGAAGAATGGGATGGGGTTGAGTGTCAGAGTGGGCAACCTTAGGAGGGGAGCTGCTCACCTTAGAGGGGGACTGCCGATATCACAATCGGTGCACAATTAAACAACATTGTCTAATACTAAAAGATTATGAAAAAAATCTTACTCTCGCTGGCTCTCGTGGTAATGTGTGCCTCCGCAGTCAGTGCACAGCTGATTCAGCGCAATCCTGTTGCACAGTTGATGCCGCATCGTGCCGCAATTGCTCCAGTGCAGAAAGTCCTGGGACCCAACCAACTCTATATGGGCCCGTACATGAGTGATGCCCTGGCCGACTACGGACTGGGATTGTCTCGCAATTCGGGCATTTTCAAGCAAGGCACCATCCTTCCCATCGAGATGGTAAAACCCTTTGAGGGCGGGCAGGTCAAAGCCATACGCTTCGGTCTCTGCGCCGCAGTGAGCGATGGCGCTGTGTTTGTCTATCCCGTCACCAGCCTGTCGCCACTCACGCTTGGCCAGCCTCTTGCCCAGCAGCAAGTCGCGTCGACCACTGCCGGGTGGAACCTGGTGGAGTTGGACAACCCCTTCACCGTCTCGACCCAGGGCATGGTCGGCCTGATGATTGGTTATCAGTACCGACAGAACAAAGGCAACACCGACGACTGTTATCCCATCTCGATGGTCGACGAGGGCACCATCCTGTCGACCTACACCAATGCTCCCGGTGTCACCAACGGCTGGGAAGACATCAATCTGTCGTCATACGGCAACCTCAGTGTCCAGGCCATCGTCGAGAGCGACAACTTCCCGCAGTACAACCTGGTACTGCGCAACCTTAAGACTTACAATTATGCCCGAATCGCCGATGGAATTGACTATGAGGTGGCTCTTGCCAATGAGGGCATTGCAACCCTCGACAGCTACACCATCGAGGTTCTGGTCGACAATGTGGTCAGGGGCACCATCGACTCGCCTGTGGCGCTCACGCCAAGCGAGAAGGTCTATCGGGGCCATTGTGCGCTCGATGGTCTGACATCCGGGCACCACACACTCGCGCTGCGCGCCACTGCTGTCGCCAGGCAGACGGTGACCGACGGGGCCACTGTCTCGACGACCTTCAATGCCTATCACGACGCATTCTCACGCCAGAAACACCTGGTTGAGCAATTCACCGCTCAAGGTTCTGCGTACAGCCCCGATGGTGACGCTGTGCTTGAGGCATTGCAGCAGGTGCGCGATGGTGACCTCGAGTGGGTCGCCATTCACAACAACTACAATGGCAGCGACGTGTTCACCATCACCCAGGGGACGTCACTGGCCAATTATTTGGGAGTCACGACCTATCCCACAGCATCATTCGACCGCTTTGATGCCCGGCAGAAAGGCAATCTGATGACTGACATCATCTATTATCCGCAGCATGCTCAGCAAGTGGCGGCCGACATCAGCTGGCTGTTCTACGACAACAACCCGACCCCCGCGCTGGCCACCATCGACATCGAGCCGGTCTACGATCAGGCGACCCGCCGCCTCACCATCACCGTCACCGGCAATGTTGGCAGCGACTATGCCGCAGTCTATGGCACCAACGCCGGGCTGACGGTCTATCTGACCGAGGACGGCTTGGTGGCTCGACAGCTCAATGACGGCACATGGGTCAACACCTACACCCACAACCACGTGTTGCGGGCCATGCCGTCGGCCTACAATGGCGACCTCGTTACCCTGACGGGCAACCGCTACAAGAAGACCTATCAGGTGACGCTCAACAGTGCCTGGAAACCCGAGAACATGCGCATTGTGGCATTGTTGCACCGCCGTGGCGATGGCACCGACAAGGAGGTTATTAATTGCGAGGGGGTTCAGCTGATAGCTGATGCCGGCATCACCGGCGACGTCACTGGCGACGGCGAGGTCGACATCGCCGATGTCAATGCCATCATCAACATGATGCTCGGCAAGGCCGACAAGACAGCGGCGGCCGATGCCACCGGCGACGGCGCGGTCGACATTGCCGACGTAAATGCCGTGATCAACATCATGCTTGGCAAACAGTAGGCAATGCTCAATGCACAGTGCGCAATGCATGCTGCGCAATGTAGTGCCTCGGTATGCTGCGTGATGATTTGCTGCTGTTAGCAGTAAAGGCCGATAGGCACAGATTTTACTAAACTCGCGACGCCCCCATTCAGCTTGACTGAATGGGGCGTCGTGGCAGATGGACTGTTGACGGCAGGCGTCACCTGGCGACGGGACGGATGGCCATGCCATAGCAGCGGATGGCGGTCGACAGGGTGGGGCGGTTGGTGGGGTCGAACCGCACGCACCATGCGGCGCACGCCACGTCGCTCTGATAGTGCATGGCAGCCTGCTCGCTGGCGGGCAGCAGGGTTGATGTCCAGTAGCAGCCTGTGGCGTCGCGGGGCGAGGTGCTGTTGCTGGCCTCGCGGATGCCGGTCATGGGCAGGATGATGCTGTTGCCATTGGGTCCGGTCACGCGATAGACCGTGGTGCCGTCGGAGGTGTTCTCGATGGTCCACGTGCAGCGCTCGACCAGCTCCTGCCACTCTTGCCGGGTGGGCATGCGCCAGTTGGCGTTCCACTGATAGGTGGCGATGTCAAAAGCTGTCGAGCTGATGTCGGCCAGGGGCGAGCGTCCGCCGAAGTAAACCGAGCGCCAGTCGACAGTGGTTGTTTCGACACCAGAGGGGTCGGGGCGGTAGGAGATGACGATGTTGTCAAAGGTGCGGTGCGCACCGGTCGAGTCGGCCCAGCCAAACAGTTGGCCATGGTCGTGGGGTTGCACGGCGCCGACATTGATGGTGGCCCATCGGGCGCTCAGTCCCAGATCGACGCTCTCAAACTTGAGGCGCTGCGGCTCATCGTCGCCACAGCTGCTGAGCATCAGGCAGCACGCGGCCGCCATGGTGATGATTTTGTTCATTGCTTGTTATTGTTGGTTAATAGTTGTCGGATGTGTGGTGTGAGCTGGCGGGTAAATGCCAGTGCCCCGGTGTGGTTGAGGTGGCCGTCATCTTCCCACAGGCTGATGTCGCGGCTGATGACCGGGTCGCTGACCATGCACACAAAGGGTACGCCATGCTGGTGGCACAGCTGCTCGACCAGGCCATAGATGTCGTCCTCGGGCGAGAGGTAGCGCGGCGAGACCACCACCAGTAGTTGGCCGGCGTTTTCGGCGATGAGCCGCTGCAGGTAACCCACCTTGAGCGAGTCGACCTGGTCGTTGAGTTTCTGTGGCACAAACTGCCAGTCATCGGCCAGTTGCATGTGCTTGAACTGCGGGATATAGCCGTTGTCAACGTTGGGACTGTCGTAGGTGGTGGGTGCCTGGCTGGCCAGCATGGCGAATGCCAGCGAGTTGTAGGGGTAGATGTGCGAGAGCATGGTCACTCGCTCCCAGGGGTCGACACTGGCCAAGATCGAGTCGCGGCACTGCAAACCGGCCATGGCATGGATGTGCTTGAGGTTGGCGGGTCGCCAGTGCAGATATTGCACGTCGTAGTCGTAGGTCAGCTCATAAATGACCAGCCGCGGGCGATAGCGCTGTTGCAGCTGTCGCAGCAGGGCATAGTGAAACACGATGCCCTCGTTCTCAAATCCGCAGTTATAGCACGAGAGACCAGTCGAGTCGGTGATGACGCTGGGAACATAGTGGTGCAGGGCTCGCGATGACCCCAGCACGACAATGTCGGCAGTGACCGAGTCGCTGATGTGGTTGAGCCGGCCGATCTCGTCATAGCGCGTGTGCTCGCAGGCATGGCGCAGCCAGTAGCCCACAGCGCGGTCGCCGACGATGACGAGTGCCAGCAGCGACACAAGGGTATAGATGAACTTCTTCATGATGGCGACTGGGGTTAGAAGTGCATATAGATAAACTGACCGCCGCGGTCAAACACGCCAAACATGAGCGTGAGCAGCACCGCACAGGCGCAGAACACGACTTGCAGCGGGCGGCGCGACAGCAGCGACGGGCACCACTCGTCGCGTGCCTCCTTGGCCAGCATCAATGCCAGCATGGCCAGCATCGTCCATTCGCGCGACCGGGTGGTCACCGTCTGGGTCACTGTCAGATGAAATCCGTCCCAGTGGCTGAAGATGCGTCCGATGATGTGGGCCGACGTGTCGACATCGTGGTTGAAGGGTATGAACAACACCGACACCAGCACAAACGTCAGCAGGCACAGCGGCAAGCGCACTGTCCAGTGACGTGACCACTGGTCGAAGCGCAGCAGTCGCTCGACAATGACCCACAGACCGTGCAGTGCGCCCCACAACAGATAGGCCAAACCGGCGCCATGCCACAGGCCACTGACGACGAACGTGGCCATGACATTGAGGCGCGAGCGCCACGGCGAGCAGCGGCTGCCGCCCAGCGGGATGTAGATGTAGTCGCGCAGCCAGCTGCTGAGCGAGATGTGCCAGCGGCGCCAGAAGTCCTTGATGCCTACGGCAAACAGCGGATGCCAGAAGTTGTGGCGCAGTTTGATGCCCAGCAGTGCCGAGGTGCCCAGGGCCATCAGCGAGTAGCCCGCAAAGTCGGCATAGAGCTGAATCGTGTAGCACAATGTGGACACCAGCAGGGTGAAGCCGTTCTGTGTGTCGATTCGCATCTCGGCTGCCTGGATGAATAGGGCGAACGACTCGGCTACGGCGAGTTTCATGAACATGCCCCAAATCAGCCATCGCAGGCCTTGCCACGCCAACTCGGGGTCGAAGTGGCGTCGGTCGTCCTCGAGCTGCGCCAGCAACTCCTGGCCGCGCACGATGGGGCCTGAGCTGACGATGGGGAAAAAACTCAAGAATGCGGCATGGCGCACCAGCGACGAGGCGGGTCGCTGACGGCCATTGTAGATGTCGACCACAAGTGCGATGGCCTGCAGGGTGTAGAATGACAAGCCCACCGGAATGAGCCAACGGTGGCGGTTCAGCACCCACTCGATGTGCAGCCAGCCGGTGATGGCATCGTTGAGGGGTTGCAGATACTTGAAGAAGACGAGCGGCAGCGCTGTCAGGGCTATTGTGAGCCACAATCTGCCTGAAGAGCGGTCTCCGGGTGCCAATAGTCTCCGGATGCCCAGATGACTGGCTAGCACCACCCATGCCATCACCACGATGCCTGCCGGCCACCACAGGGTGTACATGGCCAGATTTGCTGCCAGCAAGGCGGCACCTCGCCATCGTGCCGGCAACGCATGATAGCCCAGCACGATGAGTGGTAGCAGAAGGATGAATGTCAGAGAGTTATAGTTCATCGTCTCGGGTTTTCAGTTCTTAGGGCAGCTCCCCCTCTAGGTTGAGCAGTTCTCCCTCCAAGTTAGGGGGGGTAGGGGGAGTGCGTCAAGGGGTAAGAGGAAGTGTGTCAAGGGGCTATGGGCAGTGTGTCACCCATGGGGCGCGTGTGGAGCGTCAACCGCAAATAGTTGTAATTCAAGAGGGTTGACACATTCCTCAGCCGTTTGTCGTTGTCAGCTGTTCGCTGCCAATGCCCTTAGTTCGCCCTCATGGCGCAGGCCACGCAGAAACTCGTCGGCAGTCATGCGCTTCTTGCCGGCCTGCTGCAGCGACTTGATTTCAATCAGTCCGTCGCAGGCGGCAATGGCCAGTGTCTTGTCGTTGACAAAGGTCTCGCCGGGCTGCATGCGCCATGGCTGCGGCAGTGGCTCGCTCGTATCAAACACCTTGATGTTCCACTCGTGGCCGGCAGCATCGGTCAGCACTGTCCAGGCGGCCGGATAGGGGCTGAGGCCCCGAATGTGGTTATAGACGCGCTCGGCGGGCCACGACCAGTCGATGCGGCATGTGTCCTTGAAGATCTTCGGCGCGGGCGTGGGCTGCTCGCCGGCGGTGAGCAATTGGTCTTGTGGGATGGGGTGGACGGTGCCGTCGATGATCGCGTCGACGGTGTCTATGACCATGCCGGCACCCAAAGCCATCAGGCGGTCGTGCACAGTGCCGACATTGTCATTGCGGCCGATGGTGATGCTCTGTTGCTGGATGATGTCGCCCGTGTCTATCTCGTGCTTGAGAAAGAATGTGGTCACACCGGTGTGTGTGTCGCCATTCATCACAGCCCAGTTGATGGGTGCCGCACCGCGATACTTGGGCAGCAGCGACGCGTGCAGGTTGAATGTGCCCAGCCGTGGCATCTGCCACACCACTTGAGGCAGCATCCTGAAGGCAATGACGATAAACAGGTCGGCATCCAGGGCGCGCAGCTCGGCCACAAACGCCTCATCCTTGAGGTTGGCGGGCTGCATCAGGTGCAGCTGATGCTCGACGGCATAGCGCTTGACATCGCTCTGCAGCATGTGGTGGTTGCGCCCACCGGGCTTGTCGGGCATGGTCACCACGCCCACGATGTGATATTGCCCCTCGACCAGCCGTCGGAGGCTCTCGACGGCAAACTCTGGCGTGCCGAAGAACACTATTTTCAAATCTTGTTTTGTCATAATCTCTGTTAAGTCTCTAAAGTTCGGTAATGCGCCTGCTGATGTTAGCAAAAACATTATCTGGGTCTCTCCTGCCAGGGGAGAGGAAAATGGAGCCGAAGACAAGCGAACAAGCTTTCGGCACTCGAGTCAGTTAATCAAGTCGATGCGGCGCAGCACTTGGCGATAGCTGTTGAATATCTTTGACTTCGACACAAAGCCCACATATCGGCCGGCCTCGTCAACAACAGGCAGATTCCAAGCACCACTCTGTTCAAAAGCTTTCATCACCAGCTCCATCTGGCTGTTGTTCACCACCTTGTGTGTCACGGCAGTCATAAACTGCTGCACCGTCAGCCGGTGATACAGGTCGGGGCGGAACATGATGTTGCGGATGTCGTCGAGCTGGACAACGCCCACCAGCAGGCCGTCGGCATCGGTCACTGGAAACAGGTTGCGGTTGCTCTGCGCGATGATTTTGACCATCTGCTTGAGGGTCATGTCGGGGTGAACACAGGCAAAGTCGGTCTCGATGACACTGTCCATGCTCAGCAGCGTGAGCACGCTCTGGTCCTTCTCGTGCGTCAGCACCTGGCCGCGCTGCGCCAGGCGGCGGGCATAGATGCCGTAGGGGGTGAATATGCGCGACGTGCCATAGCTGATGGCCGACACAATGAGCAATGGCAGAAACAAGTCGTAGCCGCCGGTCATCTCGGCGGTGAGGAAGATGGCCATCAGCGGAGCATGCATCACACCGGCCATCACACCAGCCATGCCCATCAGGGCGAAATTCTTGATCGACAGCGGCATCGACTCATCGACCAGCCCCGTCTGGTTGAACAGATAAGCAAAGAAGAATCCTGCCATGCAGCCCACATACAGCGACGGGGCAAACGTGCCGCCCACACCGCCTGCGCCGTTGGTGGCGGCGGTAGCCAGCCCTTTGGTGGCTCCGAGCATAAACACCATCAACAGCACGCACCACACAGTGTCGCGGTGGGCATAGAACAGGCTGTTGTCAAACACCTCTCGCGCCTCGCCGCTCAGCAGATGGGTGATGGCCCCGTAGCCCTCGCCGTAGAGCGGAGGCAGAAGGAAGATGAGCACACTCAGTGTCAATGCCCCGATAATATAACGCACCCAGGCACTGCGCACCCGCTTGAACATGTCCTCCATTGCACTGACAGTGCCTATGAAGTAGAGCGACACAAAACCGCAGAACACACCCAGCAGCGCAACAAATGGGATGCGGCTGGCATAGAATGGCTCGCTCTGCGAGAAGAAGAACTCCACATTGTAGCCCGTGAACACGTATGACACGGTCGCACCGCACACCGACGCCAGAATCAGCGGCATCGCGCGAGCGGCTGTCAGGTCGAGCATCAGCACCTCGATGGTGAACAGCACACCGGCAATCGGGGCCTTGAAAATGCCTGCAATGCCCGCGGCGGCGCCACACCCCACCAGCAGCATCAGCGTCTGTGGCGACAGTCTGAACGCACGGCCCATGTTGGAGCCGATGGCCGCGCCAGTGAATACGATGGGTCCCTCGGCGCCCACCGATCCGCCAAAGCCAATGGTCATCGACGAGGCCACCAGCGACGCATACATGTTCTTGACCTTGAGGCGGCTCTTCTTCTGCGCGATGGCATAGAGCACGCGCGTCACGCCGTGCGAGATGTTGTCGCGCACCATATAGCGCACATACAGCGCGCTGAGCAGGATGCCGATGGCCGGAAACACCAGATATTGCCAGTTGCCCTGCGTGGCATCGACCGTGCTCTCGACAAGGTGACCGATGCCGCCAATCAGCAACTTGAGCAACACGGCCGCAATACCGGCTGCAACACCGACAACGAGCGCCAGCAACGACACGAAGTTACGTTCGCTCAGGTGGCTCTCGCGCCATGTGTGCACACGTTGTATCCAGTTCGGTTTCATCCAGTTGTCAGTTGTCGCTTGTCAGTTGTTGGTTGTCTGTCGTCGGTTGTCTGTTCGACGGTTCCGTTCGGCGGTGTCGGTTGCCAGTTCGACGGTGTCGGTTGCCAGTTCGACGGTTCCGTTCGGCGGTGTCGTTCGGCGGGATTTGCAATCCCGCCGCATTTGAGTATAAGGATTTGTAATCCGCAAAAAAGGTCTTTTTCATTTATAAATTTAGAGAATCTTTATTACTTTTACGTTTAATATGCCACTGTTTCCTGCATAATCACGTGCCGAGCTATATAAGTAATCCTCGGCGCGTGATACAAAGCCTTGCCTGACAGGATTCTGATGGACATAGTCCAATTTCTGCATGAAAAATTCTTTTGAAATTATCTGTTCGACATAATTGCCATCTTGCCAGAACTTATATACTGCCGTTTTTTTGTCATTGGCCGCTGCAAATCTGAATCGGTCGAGCATCCAATCTTTTCGGCTTTCCTTTTCATTGTTTTTTATCGTTGTAATTACCATTTTGCTGGTAAACTTCTTGAAGTCACGCAAAATGTTTGATAGGTCGTCTGTCTTATCTGTACTGACAATCATGTGTAAGTGGTTGGTCATCAGAACCCATGCGTGCACGATAAGTCCTTTATTTGCTTGGCAATATTCGAGTGAATCAACCACAATCTGCTTGTATTGCGGTCGTGTGAAGACATCGACCCAATCAACGACAGTGGCGGTGATGAAACAAATGTCTTTAGTGAATCCAATATAAGCCATAGTTGCTGTTTTTTCGGATTGCAAATCCTGATACTCAATCGCGGCGGGATTGCAAATCCCGCCGAACGGGGGGTGTCGGTTGCCAGTTCTGCGGTTGTCTTAAGAAACTAAAAACTAAGAGCTAAAAACTCCTACATTCCCTTGCCGGTGACAATGGTCTTGATTGTATAGACCATAATCTTGAAGTCGTTGAGCAGGGTCATGTTCTCGAGATAGAGCAGGTCGTAGCGCAGTCGTTCGACCATCTGGTCGACATTCTGCGCATAGCCATATTTGACCATGCCCATCGACGTGATGCCGGGCCTGACCTGGTGCAGCAGCGCATAGGATGGCACGCGCTTGGTGATCTGTTCGATGTAGTACTGCCGCTCGGGACGGGGACCAACAATCGACATGTCGCCCTTGATCACGTTCCAGAACTGGGGAAGCTCATCGATGCGATATTTGCGCAAAAAGTGGCCCACACGGGTCACACGCGGGTCGTCGTCTGAGGTCAGCTGGGGCTTGTCTCGCTCCTCGGCATCGAGCCGCATCGACCGGAACTTGTAGATCATGAACGGGATGTTGTGAAGTCCGATGCGCTCCTGGCTGTAGAAGACCGGGCCGTGCGAGTCGAGCTTGATGGCGATAGCCACGATCAGAAACAGGGGCGACAACACAATCAGCACCAACACCGACACGATGAAGTCAATCACGCGCTTGATGTTCTTGGCGCCCTCACTCATGCTGCTGCCCGAGATGTCGACCAGCGGGTCGCCAACCATGTCGCTCAAGCGCACCTGCGACAGTAGCACGTTGAATCGGGTGGGGGTCACCTTGATGGGAAGGTTCAGCTCAAACAGTTTGTTGACCGTGTCGAGCACGGCCTCGGGATTTTGACGGGTGGGCACGACGATGAGCTCGACGATGTGATGTTCGTCGCAGGCCTGCCGGATGTGTTCCAGGTCGTAGCATGGCAGCGACACGTCCTTGACGTCGTTCTCGCCGGGAATGCTCACATAACCCACAATGTTGTAGCCCAGCGACCGCGGCATAGCATCGAGCTTGTTGCCAAAGGCTACACCAGCGGCACCGCGCCCGATGATGAGCGTGTTGAAACTCCACTGGCGCGACTTGATCATGTGCGAGGTGTAGCTGGTGAAGATGCAGCGCACCACATAGACCAGCACCGACAGGGTGCCCCACAACAGCGCTATCATCTCATAGTTGAACCGCCGGCGGGGCGACGTGTCGTTGATCAGGGCCAGAAAGAAGATGAGCAACGTGATGATGCCTGTGCTGGACAGGGTGGTGAACAGCTCCTGCACGCGAGACTTGCGGAAAACCTCGTTGTAGTAGCCCGACAGATAGTAGACGGCCATCATCAGCAACGGGAACACGAGCTGCCCGGTGATGACCATGGGCGAGCTCAAAAATGCGCCAAGCGACGAGAATCCGCTGTGCAGCGGGTCCACAGAATAGCGCATGCAGTTATAGCAGAACCAAGCCACACTGGACGACAGCAGGTCGCCCAGCACATACTTGCTGCGTTGAAGTCTCTCGCTGATCACGGCTCTATCTGATAATCTTGAATGTGCCGTCGCCACGCAGCAGGATGATGTTGCTCGCGGTGTGTGGCATCGACTCGCTCTGGCGATAGCCCACCACATAGTCTACACCACGCTTGATCTCGTCGCTGATCTCGCCGAACGTGCGCGCCGAGGCCTCGCCACTGACATTGGCACTGGTCGACACAATCGGACGGCCGAAACGCTCGCACAGCTGGTGAGAGAACTCCTCGCGCGACACACGGATGCCCACACTCTCGTTCTCGCCCAGCAGGTTCGGAGCCAGGTTGAAGGCTCCCTCATAGATCAGTGTCAACGGCTTGACGGCAACAGCCATCAGTTCATAGGCCATCTCCGGAACGTCGACAACATAGTGGTCAAGGTGCTCCTCGCTGTCGAGCAGTACAATCAGGGCCTTGTTGTCTGAGCGGTGCTTGAGCTCGTAGACGCGGCGCACGGCATCGGCATTGGTGGCGTCGCAACCGATGCCCCAGATGGTGTCGGTGGGGTACAATATCAGGCCGCCGCGGCGCAGGGTCTCGACGCACGATTGTATATCTTGTTCAAAATCTGTCATGTTAGTCGGGGTGAAGGTGCATTGGTGCACTTTCAGACAAACAAAGGTACACCTATTTGACCGATTATAAAAGTATTTTCACAAAATTTTATCTTTTTATGATTAAACTTTGCCATTTGGCACTCATCAAATGTGTAACTTTGCACCCCGAAAAACAATAACTACAGATAGGATGAAAGCAAACAGAATCATGGCGATGATGGCCATCGCAGCCATCGCATTGACAGCGGCTATGCCCGTGCAGGCCAAGAAGAAAACCACGGCCAAGGCTGCAACACAGGTGATCTACACTGGCGAGATCGCAAAGAAGGTGATCGGATACAACGGCACCACGCCGCTCAACATCACCATCACTTCAGGCAAGATTACCAAGATCGAGGCACTGCCCAACCAGGAGGGGCCGTCCTACATGCAGCGCGCGACCAAAAAAGTGTTCGCCCAGTATGAAGGGCTCACCGTGGCCGAGGCACTCAAGCTCAAGCCCGACGTGGCCACTGGGGCAACCTACACCAGCGAGGCACTGATCAAGAACATCCAGATGGGCCTCCAACAGGCCGGCGGCTCAAAGGCTAAGGCCAAAAAGGGTAAAGCAACAGGTAAAAAAAGCGGCAAGAAGCGCAAGAAATGACCCGCCGATGCCTGCAAAAAAATGATCAGGGCCTTGTCCGTAATCACGGACAAGGCCCTGACTTGTTATTGATGCCTTTAGTAAGCTTTGCCTACAAGTTGATCAGACGGGTTACTTCGGCCGGGTCAAGTGCCCACTCAAGGGTGTAGGCCTCGTCGGCCTGCTCAGCATCGTCGACAATGGTCAGCGACTGCGCCTCGGCCTTGAGGGTAAGCAGCTGGCCGATGGTGACCTTCTGCTGCAGGCGGTGAAGCAGCGCCTCGATGGCATCGGTGTTGAGCGATCGCAGCGTCTGTCCCGTGAAGGGCATCTCGAGCCACACAATCTCGCGACGCTTGACATCGAGCACGCCGAAGGCCAGCCCCTTCGACAGGTCACTCTCGCTGATGCGCACCATGTGCTGCACGCACGACGGGTCGTAGGCCACGCCGGTCTCCTCCGAAATCTGCATCGGATGCTGTGAACTCATCCAGCCCACCACCAGGTTGGGCGACAGCGAGCCCCACGAGTAGGCATTGCAAGTGAATGTCACATAGGTCGCGTCGGCCGCCTCGAGCTCGGGCAGCGACAGCTCGATATATTCGGCCGTGCCCACCTTGTTGGGAATCGAGCGGATGTCGCCCGAGTGCTTGGCCCCGACGCAGGTCAGGTTGTAGTAGGCACAAGGCTCAACCGAGCCACCGGCCAGACTGATGCTGCAGCTCAGGTCCATGTCGAGATGCTGGGCCGGAAGGCCTTTACCCCACTGCATGAACAGGCGCACCTGGTCGCCCTCGACCGGGAAACGCGTGCCCATCAGCGCGCACGAGGTGTCCTGAATGGTGGTGCTGCGGTCGCCCACACTGACGGGGATGTTGTGCAGCTGCGGGTGGATGTAGATGGAGCGGCTCTGTGTGGGTTGCGCGGTAAAGCGCCGCAGCATCGACTGGCGGTAGATGTCCATCACACCGTCGACCATCAGCTTGCGCTCGTCGTCGTCATACAGCACCAGCAGCGCATTGGGCTCGATGATGCGCGTGCCGCCGGTGATGGGACGCGCCAGACGGGGCTGCTTTGGGTCGAAATAGTCCTGGGCCGAGTTGCACAGCGACAACAGCAAGCGGGCTGGCGTCTGGTCGCTGACGGCGTCAAAGGCAGCAAGCACCGGGTCGGCGCCAAAATGCAGCATCGAGGCAAACAGACACCGGGCAAACATGCCGGGGCGCTGCTGCAGCATGCTCAGCGCGCTGGCGGTGTCGCCCTTGCTGCGCGCCTGGTCGAGACGGCCCTGCCAGGTGCTGTAGTCGTGCTTGTAGAATGCGTCAAGCAGGTGGGCCAGGCGCTCATAGCCCGGGCGGCGAGAATACTCGCCCAGACGCAGCGCGTGAATCATGCGCACCCACATTCCGCGCTTGGGGTGCATCGCCTCGGCGGCTTGAGGCACCGACATCGGCAACTCGTTGAGCCAGCGGGCGACGCGGCGGCAGGCGCGGCGGTCATACTTCAGACGCAGGCGCTGCTTCATGGCCTCGCTGGCCTCGACGCTGCGGTCCAGCCGACCCCACAGGTGGCTGTAGAGCTTGCGGGCATGGCCAATGAGCGTGCGCGGCTCGATGATCTGAACCTGGCCGGTCTTCTCATACCACAGGTAGCGCAACACATCGGTGGGCGTGCGCAACAAGATGCCGGCCAGCTCGTCTTGGCCCTGAGCGACCATCTGGCTCACCACCAGCATCAGGGTCTCCTTGATGGCGATGTCGGCGTCCTGGGCAGGCGGCATCACACGCAGCAGCTGCTGCAGCGACTCGCGCTGGGTGGCATCGAGTGGCGTGGCCGACTCAAGCAGCGCACGGTAGACGCGCTCAATGTCCTCGCGCGTGAACAAGCGCAGCAGCTTCAGCTTGCTGCCCTGGCCCTTGTAGACCCAGCCAGTGGTCTTGAACGGCGTGCCGCAGAACGGACACCCGTTGTAGCGTTCGATAGGGAAGGTGCCTTTGGGAATGAGGTGGCCACACGGCAACGTTGTGCCCGGGATTTCCTTGGAGTGTTTGTAGATGTTGGCAAAAAGTGTGACCATGTGGTCGTACAAGGTCTCGCCGGTGGGCACACTCCAGCCCTTGACCAGCGGGGCCCAATTGAGGTTGACACCCATCATCTCGTTGATGAACCGGGTGATGTCGGCCAGCACGCTCGTTGGCACGCGTCCCAGTGCGTGCAGCAGTTCCTCGGTTATGCCGAAACCCTTCTCGGCCAGGCGGGCCGTGAATGCGGCCACCGGCGCGGTGATTGCCGATGTCATGTCGATGTCGTCGCGGCTAATGTCCAGATAGATGGCCTGGTAGCGCATAGCGACACTGTTGAGAGCTTGGATGTTTTCCATATCGTGTGTGATAAAAAGGTAATGGGGTGGCTAATGAAATCAAAAAATCTAGAAGAAGTAAGCCACCCTTGGACCTTGTTGAATGTTGATGATGCAAACGCGCTGCATTGAGAAGAAAAATGCGCTGCGGGCAGGACTCGAACCTGCAGCCCCTAGATTAACCAGAGAGAAGTATGTGATGCTTGGCCCCGTGGGGGGGAATGGCGCCACAAAAATGTCTAGTGCTCTATCCAATTGAGCTACCGCAGCATGTCAAAAAAGAGGACGGAAAACATCTGTCTATTAAACGGACTTAATGTGATCATTATTGTGTAGTAAGACAAATTTCGTCCGTCCTCATGCGTGTGTTTTTCTTTATCCTTTGATGACCGCAACGGGCAGCAGGCGCACCAGCGGACGCACCAGGTCGGCCTCGTTGGCAATCACGGTGTCAATGTCCTTGTAGGCCCCGCTGGCCTCTTGCATGTCGTCCTGTGTGCGGATGGCGTGCACGATGCCCAGTGCGTCGAGCCGTTCTACCTCCTCATGCAGGTCGAGGTCGCGGATGGCAGCCGTGCGGCTCATCACGCGTCCGGCGCCGTGCGAGCACGAGCAGAACGAGTCGGGGTTGCCCAGTCCCTCGACGATATAGCTGGCGGTGCCCTGCGAGCCGGGGATGATGCCCACAACACCCTGGCGGGCCAATGTCGCGCCCTTGCGGTGCACAATCACGTCGTGCCCGAAATGATGCTCGCGGGTGGCATAGTTGTGTGCGATGTTGATCATCGGCTCAAACTCGATGCCTGGCAGAGCGTCGCACAGCACCTGCTGGATGCGCTCCATCATCAGCCGGCGGTTGCACAGGGCAAAGTCCACGCAATAGAGCATCTCGGCCCAGTACGACTCAAACTCTGTCGTGCCCTCGGGCAGGAAGGCCAGGCGCAGGTCGGGCGTCACCACCGAGTGCCATCGCTCGTTGAGCGCGGCGGCAAGGCGGTTGTAGTGGTCGCCCACCAGCTTGCCCAGGTTGCGCGACCCGCTGTGGATCATCACCCACAGCATGTCGTGCTCGTCCTTCTGCAGCTCGATGAAGTGGTTGCCGCCCCCCAAGGTGCCCACCTCGCGCAGGATGGCCTTCTGGCGGCTCAGCACCACTGGGGTACGCTCCAGGTCGTGACCCTGTGGCAGGAAGTCGGCGCTTTGGTCTTCCTTGTGGTGGCTCATGCCCAGCGGTATGCGCTTGCGGATGCCGCGCATCACCTGCTTGCGCAGCACCTCGGGGGCGATGTCGCTTGCGTGCCAGTTGGTCTTGACGGCACACATGCCGCAGCCGATGTCTACCCCCACGGCATTGGGAATCACCGTGCCGGTGCAGGCCAGCACGCCACCGATGGGCATACCCATGCCGGCGTGCACGTCGGGCATGATAGCGAGGTGATGGAACAAGAACGGCAGGCGGGTCAGATTGGTGATCTGCTCCATAGCCGATGCTTCGACCTCGTCGGTCCAGATCTTCACTGGACGCTTGTTGATGATTGTCGTGTTCATTGTCTTCTCGTTGTTGATGCGTTTAATATAAGGTGGTGCGTTAGCTCAGCATGTCTTCATTCGTCGCAACCCCATCTGCCGGGATTGCGGGTACAAAATTAGGTCATGACTACGCAATCAATCTGCGTACCAAATTTTTCGGGCAAAAAAAAGGCGAAAAAAGTCAACTTTTTTTAATCTGCGCAGATACATTGCGCAGAAAGCACTAACTTTGCCCCAAAAGTGCTCAATCGAGGCACGATCGCTTCCATAATTCATTACTCACATTATCCATTATAAAAGATGCCTGCCAACAAGAATGCTCTGATTCGCTACAAGACCATCGACCGCTGCCTGCGCAGCCGTTATCGCCGGTGGACGCTCGACGACCTGGTCGATGCCTGTGCCGAGGCGCTGCTTAATGCCGAGGGCATCGCCAGCGTGTCGACGCGCACGGTCCAGGCCGACCTGCAGGTCATGCGCAGTGACAAACTCGGCTATAACGCGCCCATCGAGGTCTATGACCGCAAGTACTACCGCTACAGCGATCCGGACTACTGCATCATGAACATGCCCATGTCGCCCAACGAAACCGAGGTGCTGCAGGAGGCCGTCGACTTGCTCGACCAGCTGCGAGACTTTGAGCAGTTTGCCGAGATGGCCGATGTCGTGAGCCGACTGCAGGACAAACTGTCGCTCACGCGGCATGGCGCAAAGCCCATTGTGCAGTTTGACAACGTGCCCGACCTAAAAGGGCTGCGACTGCTCAGCCCGCTGTATGCGCACATTGCCCACCGGCAGCCGCTCAGGGTCATCTATCAGTCGTTCGGGGCGCGTGAGCCCGGCGACTACCTGGTGTTTCCGCACCTGCTCAAGGAATTCCGCAACCGCTGGTTCCTTTTCTGCTCGCGCGTGACCGACATGCGCCTCTATAATCTGGCCCTAGACCGCGTGGTCGCCGTCGAGCCACTCGAGGGGGTGGACTATCGTGACAACCCCGACTTTGACCCCGAGCACTTCTTTGACGACGTGATCGGGGTGAGCAAGAACGTGCGCACACAGGCCAGGCGGGTGAGCATCTGGGCCAATCGCGAACAGAGCCAGTATATCGCCACCAAACCTTTGCACCCCTCGCAGCGCTTGGTCAGCACCAACGCCGGCGATGGCAGCTGTGTCTTTGAACTCAAGGTGGTGGTCAACTTCGAACTCTACTCTGTCTTGTTGAGCTATGGCCCGGGCATTCGTGTTCTCAAGCCTAGGCGAGTGGCCGAGGAGATGCGGCGGCAATTACAGCGTGCGCTGGCTCTCTACGACTCAGAGCAACACGACTGACAGCGCCTAACATGAGTTTTGAAAATTTGTTAGCATAAAACACACAAATGGCGGTTGGCTGTAGGCTTTTGCTGCTGTTTGTGTGTTGATTTGTTAGTATAGAGGAGTGTGTTTAGTATTAAAAATGGTTAACTATTCGATGTATTAGGGAAATTTAACACAAAGCATTGGTGTATTTTGCATAATTGCTTTTGGTATATTAAAAAATGTATTAAACCTTTGCCGATGATTTTTGAGTAACCAAATCATTAACATCTAATCTTAATTACAAGCTATTATGAAGAAAGTTTTATCTCTGTTGGCTATGACGCTGGTTTGCGTCGCCGCATGGGCAGGTAGCTACACCTACAACATGAGTAAGAGCTCTCCGGCCACTTGGCCCCAGCAGGCAGTGAGCAGTATCACTACCAATGATGGTGTTGTCATGACTCTGACGCCGAATTACTCTTGGCTTGATGAAGTTTTTGCTACAGACCACATCCGCGTTTACAATGGTTCGACTTTCGCTGTCACTTGCGGTGATGAGGTGGTCACCAAGGTCGTTTTTACTTTTAAAGACCGGTATGTCGCATCATCGATGACTGTCGGTGAGGAGTCAATTAACAAGTCTGGCACCACGCTGACTTGGGAGGGTGAGATGAGCGAGTTTTCGGCAACGTTCAATGGCAATGGCCGCATGACAAGTGTTGCCATCGAGACCAAGGCTGTCGAGCAGCCCCAGCCCGCCGAGCCTGAGTTTGTGTTCACACCTGCCGCAGGCACTTATACTGCTGCTCAGAACGTGGCAGTCACTGTCAACAACAAGCCCGAGAACTGCTTCATGCAGGTCAAGTTTGTGGGTGACACCGAGATCGACTGGATGCGTGGCGAGAGCTACAATGTGACCGAGAGCGGCGAGCTCTATGCTCGCCTGGTCAGCAGCGAGGACTATGAGACGGTCATCGCTACGAGCGCCGCACAGACCTATGTCATCAACATCCCCGAGCCCGTGAAGATCACCTTCAACCCCGCCGCCGGTGAGGTCGAGGCTGGCACGCAGGTGACTGTCACTGCCGCCAATGTGCCCGCTGGCATGAAGCTGTTCGCTCGCCAGGACGAGGGCAGCTGGAGCAAGTATATCACCACGTTCACCATCAATGCCGCCAGCACCATCCAGGCTGCCGTGCTCGATGAGAACACCGACGAGACCGAGATCAGCTGGTACACCATCAACGGAACCAAGGCCGAGGCCAGCTACACCATTGCCACAACTCCGGTTGTTGAGCCCAAGATTGTCTTCAACCCCGAGGCTGGCGAGTATGAGGCCGGCACGCAAGTCACTGTCAGTGCCGAGGGTGTCGACTATGACTACATCATCAAGGCCACCTATGGCGACATCGAGATGGAAGGCACGACGGTGACCTTCGAACTCACCGAGTCTAACAACATCCTGGCCACCATCTGGAAGTGGAGCGACAGCATGGATGACTATGTGCAGACCAGCATCCAGGGCACAGCCCGCTATACGGTGCTTGCACCCGAACCCGAGCCCGTGATCACCATCACCCCCGACGGCGGCAACTTCACCCAGCCGCAGGTTGTGACTGTGGAGGTTGAAAACAAGCCCGCAGATGCCGATGTTGTCTATGAGTATGTTGCCGATGAGGGTGAGACCACTGGCGAGATGGGCTACTATGCTCCTATCACCGTCTCGAAGACTGGTACGCTCTATGTCAAGGTTGTCCGCGAGGCTGCCGATCCCACCGAGGGTGCTCCCGCACGCGCCAAGGCTGGTGTGCTGGCTCAGAAGCAAGCTAGCTTTGTGATCGACATCGTGTCGAGCATCGAGTCGCTCACCGCTGGCAAGGCTGTCAAGAGCATCAGCTATGTCAACGCTGCCGGCCAGAAGGCCGCACAGGCATTCCAGGGTGTGAACATCGTGGTCGTTGAGTACCAGGATGGCACCCAGGCTGTTGCCAAGGTTGTCAAGTGAGCTGCGATCTTATGACACACTCATCGCGCCGGGCCACAAGGCCCGGCGCTTTTTTTGAGGGTGCCCTATGGCCTAAATTGCGGCGATTGTGGCGTTTTTGCCCCCTTTTCTTGGTGTAATGGGATATTAGTTGTAACTTTGCATTGATAATAAGTGTTCTTATATATAAAAAGGTGTATGGAATTTATCAGGACTCGCATTGAAGGGGTGTGGATCATTCAACCCAAGCGATTTGGCGACACTCGTGGCTATTTCAGCGAGGTGTTCAGACAAGACCTGTTCGATCAGCACATCGGACACGTTGACTTCATTCAGGACAACGAGTCGTTCTCGACCCGCGGCGTGCTCAGGGGCCTGCATTTCCAGAAGGGGGAGTGGAGCCAGGCCAAGCTGGTGCGCGTGTCGCAGGGCAGGGTGCTTGATGTCGCTGTCGACCTGCGCGCCGACAGCCCGACATTTGGCCACCACGAGATGGTCGAGCTCGATGCCGACTCGGGACGCATGCTGTTCATTCCGCGTGGTTTTGCTCACGGATTCATGGTGCTGAGTGAGACGGCGCAGTTCCAGTACAAGGTCGACAACGTCTATGCCCCGCAAGCCGAGGCCACCCTGGCTTGGAACGACCCGCAGCTGGCCATACCTTGGCCGCTGGACAGTGTCGGGCAGGTTGTACTGAGCGAGAAGGACAGTCACGGCGACACGTTAAATGATGTTTATAGATTTTAAACTTTACTAAATACTGGCAGAATCGGAAATGACTGAATCTGTTGCAGTTAGCAAAATGGCGGGGCGGTTTTGAGGCCGCTCCGCACATTTTATATAAGAATTTCAGCGAAAAACATTTGTCAGTTAGCGATTTAGTGTGTACCTTTGCATCGCTTTTTGTGGGCCTAAACACTGTTGTCGTTCGCTAATCGCTTGATTCGGCGAGTGATAACTTTCTGTGGCGGCTGCAAAGGCACCAATTTATTCACAATTAAAAACTAAAGTAACAAAACACTAAGATGCCTACAATTCAGCAATTAGTAAGAAAAGGCCGTACATCGCTGGAATCAGCCAGCAAATCGCCCGCGCTGGACGCTTGTCCTCAGCGCCGCGGCGTGTGTGTTCGTGTCTACACGACCACTCCCAAAAAGCCTAACTCGGCTATGCGTAAGGTCGCGCGTGTGCGTCTGACCAACGGTAAGGAAGTCAACAGCTATATCCCCGGCGAGGGACACAACCTGCAGGAGCACAGCATCGTGATGGTGCGCGGCGGACGTGTCAAGGACCTCCCCGGTGTGCGCTACCACATCGTGCGCGGCACGCTCGACACCGCCGGTGTCGCCGGACGCACCCAGCGCCGCTCTAAGTATGGCGCCAAGCGTCCCAAGGCTTCGAAGAAGTAATCACCACTGGCCACAGTGACGGACTTTTCTAGCTTACTAAAACAAACAACAACCAACAACTTAGTTTTTGATTTATTGGTGACATTTTAGACGGTTGAGTAAATGGCTGCAGAGGCGGCCGTTGAAGAACAAAGACGAAGACAACCAAGCGGACAAAAACTACAATTTTTGTAAAAAACAATGAGAAAGGCTAAGCCCAAAAAAAGGATCATTCTGCCCGATCCTAAGTTCGGTGATGTGCGAGTTTCTAAGTTCGTGAATCACCTGATGTACGATGGTAAGAAGAACACATCGTACCGTATCTTCTACAGCGCCCTCGAGATTGTGGGCAAGAAGATGGCAAGCGAGGAGAAGACCCCGCTCGAAATCTGGAAGCAGGCTCTGGAGAAAGTGACCCCCCAAGTCGAGGTCAAGAGCCGCCGCATCGGTGGAGCAACCTTCCAGGTACCAACCGAAATCCGTCCCGACCGCAAGGAGTCGGTGTCCATGAAGAATCTGATTATCTTTGCACGCAAGCGCGGCGGCAAGACCATGGCCGACAAGCTGGCTGCTGAAATCATCGACGCATACAACGAGCAAGGCGGCGCGTTCAAGCGCAAGGAGGACATGCACCGCATGGCCGAGGCTAACCGTGCGTTCGCACATTTCAGATTCTAAACACACTGAAGGACTTGAATCGCTACAATGACTGACCAACAGCTGAAATACACGCGCAACATCGGCATCATGGCTCACATTGATGCCGGAAAAACCACCACATCCGAGCGCATCCTCTACTACACCGGACTGACACACAAGATCGGTGAGGTGCATGACGGAGCTGCCACAATGGACTGGATGGAGCAGGAGCAGGAGCGAGGCATCACCATCACTTCGGCCGCAACCACCGCCATGTGGAACTACAAGGGCGAGAAGTACAAGATCAACCTGATCGACACGCCGGGACATGTCGACTTCACTGTCGAGGTCGAGCGCTCGCTGCGTGTGCTGGACGGGGCAATTGCCACGTTCTGCGCCGTCGGCGGCGTCGAGCCACAGAGCGAGACTGTGTGGCGCCAGGCCGACAAATATAATGTGCCGCGCATCGCCTATGTCAACAAGATGGACCGCTCGGGGGCAAACTTCCTGGAGGTAGCACGACAGATGCAGACCATCCTGGGTGCCAACCCTTGTCCCATCAACCTGCCCATCGGAGCCGAGGAGAACTTCAAGGGCGTGGTCGACCTGATCACGATGAAGGCGCTCTACTGGCACGACGAGACGATGGGGGCAGAGTATGAGGTGGAAGAAATCCCCGACGAGATGATGGAAGAGGCGCAGGAGTACCGCGACAAGATGCTTGAGATGGTCGCCGAACACGACGATGACCTCATGGCTAAGTACTTCGACGACCCTGCTACCATCACCGAGGACGAGATCAAGCGCGCGCTGCGCAATGCCACGCTCAAGATGGACATTGTGCCCATGCTGTGCGGCAGCTCATTCAAGAATAAGGGCGTGCAGCCGTTGCTCGACGCTGTTTGCGCCTATCTTCCCAGTCCCATGGATGCCGACGAGGTGACCGGGCACGCGCTCGACGACCCCGACAAGGTCGAGCGGCGCAAGCCGCTGGTCGAGGAGCCCATGTGTGCCCTGGTGTTCAAAATCGCCACCGACCCCTATGTGGGACGCCTCGTGTTCTTCCGTGTTTACTCGGGACAGATCGAGGCCGGCAGCTATGTGTTCAACAGCCGCTCGGGCAAGAAGGAGCGCATCTCCAGACTGTTCCAGATGCACAGCAACCACCAGAACCCGATGGAGGTGATCGGATGCGGTGACATCGGCGCAGGTGTGGGATTCAAGGACGTCCGCACGGGCGACACGCTCTGCAGCGAAAAGCACCCCATTGTGCTCGAGGCCATGGACTTCCCCGACCCCGTGCTGGGTATCGCTGTCGAGCCCAAGACGCAGAAGGACCTCGACCGCCTGGGCGTGGGCTTGCAAAAGCTCGCCGAGGAGGACCCGACTTTCCAGGTCGAGAGCAACGAGGAGACCGGACAGACCATCATCCGCGGCATGGGCGAGTTGCACTTGGACATCATCATCGACCGCTTGCGGCGTGAATTCAAGGTCGAGTGCAACCAGGGACGCCCGCAGGTGTCCTACAAGGAGACCATCAGCCAGGCTGTCGAGCTGCGCGAGGTGTTCAAGAAGCAGACTGGCGGACGCGGCAAGTTTGCCGACATCATCTGCCGTGTCGAGCCGGTTGACCCTGACTTCGAGGGCTCGCTGCAGTTTATCGACGAGGTCAAGGGTGGCGACATCCCCAAGGAGTATATCCCTGCCATCCAGAAGGGCTTCCAGAATGCCATGCGCAGCGGTGTGCTTGCAGGATATCCTGTGGAGCAGCTCAAGGTGACCGTGCTTGACGGGTCGTTCCACCCGGTCGACAGCGACCAGCTCTCGTTCGAGCTGTGCGCCATGCAGGCCTTCCGAAACGCGTGTGTCAAGGCTAAGCCGGTGCTGCTCGAGCCCATCATGAAGGTCGAGGTGGTCACACCCGAGGAGAACATGGGCGACGTCATCGGCGACCTCAACAAGCGCCGCGGACAAGTCGAGGGCATGGAGAGCAGCCGCAGCGGCGCGCGCATCGTCAAGGCAAAGGCTCCGCTGGCCGAGATGTTCGGATACGTCACCGCATTGCGCACCATCACGTCAGGACGCGCCACGAGCACGATGTCGTTCTCGCACTATGCCGAGGTGGCACGGCCCATCGCCGAGAAGGTGCTGGCCGAGAACATGGGACGAGTTGACTTATTGAAATAAAGTTTTACAATTAACAATATGAGCCAAAAAATTAGAATTAAACTGAAATCTTACGATCACAACCTGGTTGACAAGTCGGCCGAGAAGATCGTGAGAACAGTGAAGGCTACCGGTGCTGTGGTGAGCGGTCCCATTCCCCTGCCCACGCACAAGCGTATCTTCACCGTGAACCGTTCGACTTTTGTGAACAAAAAGTCTCGTGAGCAATTCCAGCTGTCGGCCTACAAGCGGCTGATCGACATCTACAGCAGCACTGCCAAGACTGTCGACGCACTGATGAAGCTCGAGTTGCCCAGCGGAGTTGAGGTCGAGATCAAGGTCTAGTACCCCATCACAAACGCTGCAACGATTCACAGAGCGAATTACAAACAACTAACGTGTATCCAACAATTCAAAGAAAAGAGAAATGCCAGGATTAATTGGAAAGAAAATCGGAATGACATCCGTTTTCAGTGCCGACGGCAAGAACGTGCCGTGCACTGTTATCGAAGTAGGTCCTTGTGTCGTTACTCAGGTCAAGACCGTTGAGACTGATGGTTATGAGGCTCTTCAGATCGGCTTCGTCGAGAAGAAGGACAAGCACACCACCAAGCCCGAGGCTGGTCACTTCAAGAAGGCCGGAGTCAAGCCACAAAGATACTTGGCCGAGTTCAAAGGTTTTGAAGGTGAGCACAAGGCTGGTGAGACCATCACCGTCGAGTTCTTCAACGACGCCAACTTTGTCGACGTCGCTGGTGTGAGCAAGGGTAAAGGTTTCCAGGGTGTTGTCAAGCGTCACGGCTTCGGCGGTGTCGGACAGCGCACTCATGGTCAGCACAACCGTTTCCGCGCTCCCGGTTCGATCGGTGCCTGCTCCTATCCCGCAAAGGTCTTCAAGGGCATGCGCATGGCCGGACAGATGGGCAACAAGCGTTGCACAGTGCAAAATCTTCAAGTGATCAAAGTATTGCCCGAGAATAACCTCCTCATGGTTAAAGGCTCGATTCCGGGCAGCAAAGGTTCAATCGTTTTAATTGAGAAGTAATGGAACTCGCAGTATACAACATCCAAGGACAGGACACCGGCCGCAAGGTTACCCTCAATGACGAGATCTTCGCCATCGAGAACCCCAGCGAGCACGCTGTGTACCTCGCCGTCAAGCAGTTTCTGGCCAACCAGCGCCAGGGCACGCACAAGGCAAAAGAGAGAAGTGAAGTTTCGGGCTCGACCAAGAAGCTCGGTCGCCAGAAGGGTGGCGGCGGCGCTCGCCACGGCGACATCAACTCGCCGCTGCTGGTCGGTGGTGGCCGCGTGTTCGGTCCCCGTCCCCGCAACTACAGCTTCAAGCTGAACAAGAAGGTCAAGAACCTGGCTCGCCGCTCGGCTCTCACTTTCAAGGCTCAGAACAACCAGATCATGGTGGTAGAGGATTTCAATCTGGACGCTCCAAAGACCAAAGATTTTGTAAATATTGTTAAAAATCTGAAATTGGACGGCAAGAAAATCCTGCTCGTTTTACCAGGTCAAAATATTAATGTATTTTTGTCGGCTCGAAATTTGCCCGAGGCAAAAATCGTGACTGCTCGCGATATCAACACCTATCGTGTTCTCGACAACAAGATGATGGTGGTTACCGAGAGCAGTGTCGATGTGCTCAATAATTTAAACTAAAAAAGGAGGAACTAGAACTATGGCAATTCAGATTATTCCGGTCGTGACCGAAAAGGCCAGCGCCATCAGCGAGAAGGGTAACCGTTACACCTTCAAGGTCTCTCCCGACGCCAACAAGCACCAGATCATCATGGCCATCGAGGAGCTCTATGACGTGAAGGTCACCGGCGTCAGCACAATGAACTATGACGGCAAGAAGAAGCAGCGCTACACCAAGAGCGGTCTGCTGCGCGGCAAGGTGGCCGCCTTCAAGAAGGCCGTCGTCACCGTCGCCGAGGGACAAACTATTGATTTCTATAGCAATCTTTAATAAACTAAAATGGCAGTAAGAAAATTGAAGCCCACAACACCGGGGCAAAGACACAAGATTATTGGTACATTTGAGGAAATCACTGCCCGTGTACCAGAGAAATCTCTTACCGTCGGAATGCGTCGCTCGGGCGGACGCAACAACGAGGGTCACATGACCATGCGTTATATCGGTGGCGGTCACAAGCGCAAATATCGCTTCATCGACTTTAAGAGAAACAAGGACGGTGTGCCAGCTCGCGTCAAGAGCATCGAGTACGACCCGAACCGCTCGGCACGGATCGCGCTGCTCTACTACGCTGATGGCTATAAAGCTTACATCATTGCACCCAACGGCTTGCAGGTTGGCTCTACAGTTGAAAGCGGTGAGAACGTAGCCCCCGAAGTGGGAAACGCGCTTCCACTCAGTAACATCCCTGTCGGTACTTTAATTCACAACATCGAGCTGCGCCCAGGACAGGGCGCCGTCATGGCTCGTAGTGCAGGAACCTTCGCACAGCTCACGTCGCGTGAGGGAAGCTACTGCATCATCAAATTACCTTCGGGCGAGACCCGCAAGATCCTCTCGGCTTGCCGCGCCACTGTCGGTGTCGTCGGCAACAGCGACCACGCCCTCGAGCAGTCGGGTAAGGCTGGACGCTCGCGCTGGCTGGGACGCCGCCCGCACAACCGTGGTGTGGTCATGAACCCCCACGACCATCCCATGGGTGGTGGCGAAGGCCGTCAGAGCGGTGGACATCCCCGCTCGCGCACTGGCCTCTATGCTAAGGGCCTGAAGACACGTGCACCGAAGAAGCAGTCTTCGAAGTACATCATTGAGAGAAGAAAGAAGTAATTTGATTAAAGTTTAGAACTAACTATGAGTCGTTCATTAAAAAAAGGCCCATACATCAGCGTGAAGCTCGAGAAGAAGGTCGATGCCATGAATGAGAGCGGAAAGAAGTCGGTGATCAAGACCTGGTCGCGCGCTTCGATGATTTCGCCCGACTTCGTCGGCCACACTTTCGCTGTCCACAATGGTAACAAGTTCATCCCCGTCTACGTCACCGAGAACATGGTCGGTCACAAGCTGGGCGAGTTCGCCCCGACGCGCACCTTCCGTGGTCACAGCGGCAACAACAAGTAATGGGCCAGGGGGTATCATTAGTTTACTGAAAAAGAAGAATTAAATACAACATGGGAAAAAGAAAAAAACTGTCTGCCGAAGCGCACAAAGAAGCACGCAAGGACGTGTACTGCGCTAAGCTGCGCAACATACCCAGCTCGCCCCGCAAGATGCGCCTTGTCGCCGACATGGTGCGCGGCGTAGAGGTCTTCAAGGCACTGGGACTGCTGCACTTCTCGAACAAGGCCGCAGCTGCCGACATCGAGAAACTGCTCAAGTCGGCCATCTCTAACTGGGAGCAGAAGAACGAGACCAAGGCCGAGACCGGCCAGCTCTATATCAAGGCCATCACAGTCGACTGCGCGCCGATGCTCAAGAGACTGCGCCCGGCTCCCCAGGGACGTGGATACAGAATCCGCAAACGTTCGAACCACGTGACGTTGTTCGTCGACACTATTAACAATCAAAACGATTAAGATATGGGACAGAAAGTAAATCCGATTAGCAACCGTCTGGGCATCATCCGCGGTTGGGACTCCAACTGGTTTGGTGGCAGCAACTATGGAGATACGCTGCTCGAGGACTCGAAAATCCGTAAGTATCTTAACGTTCGTCTGGCTAAGGCTAGCGTGTCGCGCATCGTCATCGAGCGCACGCTCAAGCTGGTCACCATCACCATCTGCACCGCTCGTCCGGGTCTGATCATCGGCAAGGGTGGACAGGAGGTCGACATCCTCAAGGAGGAGCTCAAGAAGCTCACCGACAAGGACGTACAGATCAACATCTTTGAGGTCAAGCGCCCCGAGCTCGACGCTCAGATCGTGGCCACCAACATCGCACGCCAGATTGAGGGCAAGATCGCCTATCGCCGCGCCGTCAAGATGGCCGTCGCTTCGACCATGCGCATGGGTGCCGAGGGTATCAAGGTGCTCGTCTCGGGTCGACTGAACGGAGCCGAGATGGCACGCAATGAGATGTTCAAGGAAGGCCGTACGCCGCTGCACACGCTGCGCGCCGACATCGACTATGCACTGGTGCCCGCCCTGACTAAGGTCGGTCTGATCGGTGTCAAGGTCTGGATCTGCCGCGGTGAGGTTTATGGCAAGCGTGACCTGGCCCCCAACTTCACCAACACCGGCGAGCGCCGCTCGGGTGGAGGTGAGCGCCGTGAGCGCCGTGGAGGCTTCCGCAACAAGAAGAACAATCGTTAAACATCACGAATCCCTAACAACGAACAACAATGTTACAACCTAAGAGATTAAGATACAGAAGACCTTCTGACGGGCATCCCCGTCAGTACAGCAAGCGCGGCAACCAGCTCGCCTTCGGTTCTTTCGGAATCAAGACGCTCGAGAGTAAGTGGATCACCGCTCGCCAAATCGAGGCTGCCCGTGTCGCTGTGACGCGCTACATGAACCGTGAAGGTCAGGTGTGGCTGCGCATCTTCCCCGACAAACCTTACACCCGCAAGCCGGCCGATGTCCGTATGGGTAAAGGTAAGGGTGATGTGGCAGGTTATGTCGCTCCCGTCCACCCCGGACGCATCCTCATCGAGGTCGATGGAGTGAGCTTTGACATCGCCAAGGAGGCTCTCCGTCTGGCTGCTCAGAAGCTCCCCGTCATCACCAAGTTTGTCGTCCGCCGTGACTACGACCCAACCCAGAACGTGTAACCTTTACAACACTTTAGAGCATTATGAAGAAAGAAAATATCAAGGAACTGAGCGACAAAGAGTTGCTCGACCGTCTCGATGCCGCCGAGAAGGAGTATGTGCAGGAGCGCATCCAGCACCAGATTGCCCCGCTCGACAACCCTGCAAAGATTACACTCGACCGCAAGCTCATCGCACGCATCAAAACTGAGATCCGTGCACGTGAACTGAAAAAATAATAACCCTGACCGACATGGAAAAGAGAAATTTAAGAAAAGAGAGAATCGGGGTTGTCTCGAGCAACAAGGGTGACAAGACCATCACCGTCACCATCAAGTGGAAAGAGAAGCACCCGATCTATGGGAAGTTCGTCAACAAGACGAAGAAGTACCACGCCCATGACGAGAAGAACGAATGCAATGTCGGCGACACCGTGCGCCTGATGGAGACTCGTCCGCTGAGCAAGACCAAGAGATGGAGATTAGTTGAAATCATCGAAAAAGCTAAGTAATTATCAGTTATGATACAGACCGAAAGTAGGCTCGCTGTAGCCGACAACAGTGGCGCAAAGGAAGTGCTCTGCATCCGTGTCCTGGGTGGCACACGCCGCCGCTATGCTTCGGTGGGCGACATCATCGTTGTCACCGTCAAGCACGCCATCCCCTCGTCAGAGGTCAAGAAGGGTACCGTCTCGAAGGCTGTCGTGGTACGCACCAAGAAGGAAATCCGTCGTGCCGATGGATCATACATCCGTTTCGACGACAACGCTTGTGTGCTGCTCAACAATGCCGGTGAGATCCGCGGTACGCGCATCTTCGGCCCGGTGGCACGTGAGCTCCGAGCCACTAACATGAAGATTGTCTCGCTTGCACCCGAGGTTCTTTAATCATTCTAGTTAACAACACAGTAAATTCTTAATAACAACTATGTTACACATTAAGAAAGACGACACCGTGTTTGTCCTCTCGGGCAACGACAAGGGACGCAAGGGACGCGTGCTCAGCATCGACCCCAAGAAGGGACGTGCCATCGTCGAGGGCATCAACATGGTCAAGAAGAGCACCAAGCCCACCGCTCAGCACCCGCAGGGTGGCATCATCGAGAAGGAGGCCCCCATCGCACTGTGCAAGCTCGCAGTGGTCGACCCCAAGACTGGGAAACCCACTCGCGTCGGCTTCATGGTAAAGGAGGACGGCAAGAAAGTACGTATTTCTAAAAAGTCAGGAGAGGAGATTAAGTAATGACAACGCTGAAAAAACAATATGACGAGGTGATTGCTCCAGCTCTGATGAAGCAATTCAACTACAGCTCGCCCATGCAGATTCCCCGTCTGGTCAAGATCGTCCTCAACGAGGGACTGGGTGACGCCACGCAAGACAAGAAAATCATTGACACCGCCATCAACGAGCTCACTACCATCACGGGTCAGAAGGCCGTCATGACGCTCTCGAAGAAGGATATCTCTAACTTCAAGGTGCGTAAGAAGATGCCGATCGGAGCACGTGTGACGCTCCGTCGCGACAAGATGTATGAGTTCATGGAGCGCTTCATCCGCATCGCCCTGCCGCGCATCCGCGACTTCAAGGGCATCGAGGGTAAGCTCGACGGACGCGGTAACTACACCGTGGGCGTGACAGAGCAGATCATCTTCCCCGAGATCAACATCGACACCGTGCAGAAGATGACAGGTATGAACATCACCTTTGTCACCACGGCTCGCACCGACGAGGAGGGATATGCACTGCTCAAGGAGTTCGGACTCCCGTTCAAGAACAAATAAAATCTTAAAACTAGCACAAGTATGGCAAAAGAATCAATGAAGGCCCGTCAGGCCAAGCGCGAGAAGATGGTGGCTAAGTTCGCCGCCAAGCGCGCTGCCCTCAAAAAGGCTGGTGACTATGAGGCACTGCAGGCTCTGCCACACAACGCCTCGCCCGTGCGTCTGCACAACCGCTGCAAGCTCTCGGGACGTCCCAAGGGCTATATGCGTCAGTTTGGCATCTCGCGCATCGACTTCCGTGAGCTCGCTTCGGCAGGTCTCATCCCGGGCGTGAAGAAGGCCAGCTGGTAATGGTAAAACACCAGAAATCACTATTTTTTAAGTATTAAATATTGTTCGGAACCCAACCGTGTCAGGGTTTCCGGATCAATTTAAAACAAAAAAACAATGACTGATCCAATTGCAGATTATCTGACCAGATTGAGGAATGCGATCAAGGCACAGCACCGTGTCGTTGAAATCCCTTCCTCGAAGATGAAGAAGGAGATCACAAAAATCCTCTTCGATCAGGGCTACATCCTCAACTACAAGTTCATTGAGGACGGAACGCCCGCAGGCGCTATCAAAATTGCGCTCAAGTATGACCCCGTTGACAAGGTGAACGCCATCAAGTGCCTCACCCGCGTCTCGCGTCCAGGACTGCGCCAGTACACTGGCTACAAGGACATGCCGCGCGTGCTCAACGGACTGGGAATCGCCATCATCAGCACCAGCAAGGGTGTGATGACCAACAAGCAGGCCAAGGCCGAGAAGATTGGTGGCGAAGTTTTGTGTTACGTTTATTAATTAATAGGAGGGTAAAGACTATGTCAAGAATAGGTAAATTGCCAATCGAAGTGCCCGCCGGCGTAACTGTTGATATCAAAGACAATATCATCACCGTGAAGGGTCCAAAGGGTGAGCTCAAGCAGACGCTCAACCCCAATATCAAAGTCGAAGTCGAAGGCAGCGAGATCAAGGTCTCGCGTCCCGACGACCAGCGTGAGAACCGTGCGCAGCACGGTCTTTACCGCGCGCTCATCCACAACATGGTGGTTGGTGTGAGCACCGGTTTCAAGAAGGAGATGGAAATCGTCGGTGTCGGTTACCGCGCCACCAGCCAGGGACAGGTCCTGGAGCTTGCGCTCGGTTATTCGCACGCCATCTATCTGAAAATGCCGCCCGAGGTCAAGGTCGAGGCTAAGACCGAGCGTAACAAGAACCCGCTCATCACCCTCGAGTCGTGCGACAAGCAGCTGCTTGGACAGATCTGTGCCAAGATTCGCTCGTTCCGCAAGCCCGAACCCTATAAGGGCAAAGGTGTTAAGTTTGTTGGCGAGATTATTCGCCGTAAGAGTGGTAAAACGGCTGCGGCCAAATAATTAAGGACTACACATCATGATATCGAAGAAAGAACGTAGAGTTAAGATCAAGGCACGCATCCGTGGCCGCATCAGCGGCACGCCCGAGCGTCCCCGTCTGAGTGTCTTCCGTAGCAACAAGCAAATCTATGCTCAGGTCATCGACGACCTGGCCGGAAAGACGCTTGTGTCAGCATCTTCAAAGGGAATCACCGAAGGAACTAAGAGCCAGATCGCTGAGAAGGTCGGCGAGGCTGTGGCCAAGAAGGCTATTGAGGCCGGTATCTCGACGGTCGTGTTTGACCGCAACGGTTTCCTGTTCCACGGAAGAGTTAAATCATTGGCCGACGGTGCCCGTAAAGGTGGACTTAAATTTTAATAAACATCATGGTTAAGAAGAATAACAGAGTTAAGACTAGCGATATCGAACTGAAGGATCGTCTTGTCGCCATCAACCGCACGACCAAGGTCACCAAGGGTGGACGCACATTCACCTTCGCGGCAATCGTCGTCGTCGGCGACGGTAACGGCGTCATCGGTTACGGGCTCGGAAAGGCCAACGAGGTCACCGCTGCTATCACCAAGGGTACGGAGATGGCAAAGAAGAACCTCATCAAGGTTCCGGTCCACAATGGCACAATTCCCCACGAGCAGGTGGCTAAGTTTGGCGGATCGCGCGTGATCATGAAGCCGGCTACTCCCGGTACGGGTGTCAAGGCTGGTGGTGCTATGCGTGCCGTCTTTGAGAGCATCGGCGTGACCGACGTCATCTGCAAGTCAAAGGGGTCGTCCAACCCTCACAACCTGGTCAAGGCCACTATCAAGGCCTTGGACGAGATGCGCAGCCCGCAGACTGTGGCACACTATCGTGGTGTCACACTCGACAAAGTGTTTAACGGATAAATCAGTTCCTAGACTATGGCTAAGATTCAAATCAAGCAAGTGAAAAGTCGCATCGGCCGTCCCGAGCGCCAGAAACGCACGCTCGACGCACTGGGTCTGCGCAAGCTGAATCATCAGGTCGTCCTTGAGGACACACCCGATGTGATGGGTATGGTTAACGCTGTTCGCCACCTGGTTGTTGTGACCAAGGTTGACGAGTGATAAACTTTTAAATCTCAAGTAAAAAAATGGAATTACATAATTTACAACCCGCTGTTGGTTCTAACAAGAAGAAACGTCGCATCGGCCGCGGTCCCGGTTCGGGAAAGGGCGGAACATCGACACGTGGTCACAAGGGTGCTAAGTCGCGCTCGGGCTACAAGCAGAAGGTAGGTTTCGAGGGTGGACAGATGCCACTGCAGCGCCGACTGCCCAAGTTTGGCTTCAAGAACATCAATCGCGTTGAGTACAAGGCTATCAACATTGCCACGCTCGAGGAGATCGCTCAGAAGAACAACCTTGACAAGATTACTGTTGCTGACCTCATTCAAGCCGGTCTGGTGCGCAAGCGTCAGCTGGTCAAGATTCTGGGAGTCGGCTCGTTGACCCGCAAGCTTGACGTTGAGGCCAACGCTTTCTCAAAGAAGGCTGAAGAGGCTATCACTTCGGCTGGTGGTTCAATCACTAAAGCATAATAGTTAACCGATGAAACTCATTCAAACAATCAAGAACATCTGGAAGATTGAAGATCTGCGCAGACGTCTGACCATCACGTTCCTGTTCATCCTCATCTATCGTGTGGGATGTTTCGTGGTGTTGCCAGGCATCAGCCCCCAAGACCTGGAGGCGATGCGCAACTTCACCAACAGTGGTCTGATGCAGCTGCTCGACATGTTCTCGGGTGGTGCATTCTCGCAGGCTTCGATCTTCGCTCTGGGTATCATGCCCTATATCACCGCGTCTATCGTCATTCAGTTGCTTGGCATGGTATTGCCCAGCTTCCAGAAGATGCAGCGCGAGGGTGAGAGCGGGCGCATGAAACTCAACCAGTACACGCGCTACCTCACCGTGGCCATTCTGCTGGTGCAGGCACCGGCCTATCTGGTTAACCTCCAGTATCAGGTCAATGCCGCAGGCGGGCATGCCCACATTGGTGGCTGGATGATGTTCTACTTGTCGGTTGTGCTCACTGCCGGTGCCATGTTCATCATGTGGCTCGGCGAGAAGATCACCGACAAGGGCATTGGCAACGGCATCTCGATGATCATCCTGGTGGGCATCATTGCCCGTCTGCCGGGAGCGATCATGCAGGAGTTCACCAGCCGTCTGAGCACTGCTCAGGGTGGTCTGGTGATGTTCCTGGTCGAGATTATCCTGCTGTTTGCTGTCACTGCTGGCGCAGTCATGCTCACGCAGGGCACACGCAAGGTGCCTGTGCAGTATGCTAAGCGCATTGTGGGAAACAAGCAGTATGGCGGTGCTCGCCAGTACATCCCCCTGAAGGTGAATGCGGCAAACGTGATGCCCATCATCTTCGCTCAGGCTTTGATGTTTATCCCCATCACGCTCGCCGGATTTGGTGCTCATGCGCAAGAGGGCGGTGTGCTGGGATGGATCTCGCGCACGTTCAGTGATATGAACGGGTTCTGGTATAATGTGGTCTATTTCATTATGATTGTCGCGTTCACCTATTTCTACACTGCCATCACGGTGCGACCCACCGACATGGCCGAGCAGATGAAGAAGAACAGCGGTTTCATCCCTGGCATCAAGCCTGGAAAGAAGACTGCAGAGTATCTTGATTCGATCATGTCGCGCATCACCCTGCCGGGCTCAATCTTCCTGGGCATCGTGGCTATCCTGCCCGCATTTGCCCGCTACTTCGGCGTCAACCAGCAGTTCGCACAGTTCTTCGGTGGCACATCGTTGCTCATCACCGTGGGTGTGGTGCTCGACACGCTGCAGCAGATTGAGACTCACCTGATGATGCACCACTATGATGGTCTGATGAAGTCAGGTAAAATCAAGGGGCGTGCACAGTGATTGTGGCAACTCCACAACTTCAATGGTTTAATATAAGTAATGATCATACTAAAAACTGATGAAGAGATAGAGTTGCTCCGTGAAGCAAATCTCGTGGTGGCACGCACTTTGGGCGAAGTGGCCAAGTGGGTGGCACCCGGGATTACGACACGGAGGCTCAACCAGATTGCTGACGAGTACATACGCTCACAGGGATGCGTGCCCGGTTTTCTCGGGCTGTATGGTTTCCCCGGAAGCGTCTGCATCTCGGTCAATGAGAACATTGTTCACGGCATTCCGTCGAACTATGCGCTCGAGGAGGGAGACATCGTCTCGGTCGACTGCGGAGCGGTGACACCTGCCGGATTTAATGGCGACTCGACCTACACCTTCTGTGTCGGCGAGGTCAGCGACGAGGTCAAGCAATTGCTCAAGACCACTAAGGAAGCCCTCTATCTGGGCATTGAGAAGGCTGTGCCAGGCAACCGGATTGGCGACATCGGACATGCCATTCAGGACTACTGCGAACGCCGTGGTTATGGTGTTGTCCGTGAGTTTGTCGGACACGGTGTCGGTAAAAAACTGCATGAGGATCCCGAGGTGCCCAACTATGGGCGACGTGGAACGGGGCCGCTCATCAAGAACGGCATGACCATCGCCATCGAGCCGATGATCAACATGGGCAGCAAGAACATCTTTCAGGAAGCTGATGGGTGGACCTGCCGAACCCGCGACCGCAAGCCCAGTGCACACTTCGAACACTCGATTGCGGTGCATCACGGCAAGCCTGACATCCTATCATCGTTTGACTATGTCGAGCAAGTGCTGGGCGACCGATTCATCTAACAACAGTATTTTCAGAACTTAAACCGAACCAATTTTCAATATGGCAAAACAAACTGCAATTGAACTCGATGGAACGATTGTTGAATCGTTGAGCAACGCGATGTTCCGGGTCGAACTTGAGAATGGTCATCAAATCATTGCCCACATCTCGGGCAAGATGCGCATGCACTACATCAAGATTCTGCCGGGCGACCGCGTCAAGGTGGAGATGTCACCCTACGACCTGACAAAGGGACGTATTTCATTCAGATATAAATAAACTACAACTATTCTTTCATTTAACATATTCGCAACTATGAAAGTAAGAGCATCCATCAAGAAGCGCACCCCCGACTGCAAAATCGTGCGTCGCAAGGGCCGTCTTTACGTGATTAATAAGAAAAACCCCAAATTTAAGATGCGTCAGGGGTGATTTTCCGATTTTTTTGACTAATTTTGCACAAAATTTTTTTTACAGTATATGGCAATTCGTATAGTGGGCGTTGATTTGCCCCAAAACAAGCGCGGCGTGATCGCTCTGACCTACATCTTCGGTATCGGTCGCAGCTCGGCCGCTAAGATTCTCGAGAAGGCAGGCGTGAGCGAGGACACCAAGGTCAAGGACTGGACCGACGCTGAGGCTGCCAAGGTTCGTGAGGTCATCAGTGAGGACTACAAGGTCGAGGGTGACCTGCGCAGTGAGGTGCAGATGAACATCAAGCGCCTGATGGACATCGGTTGCTATCGTGGCATTCGTCACCGCAACGGACTGCCCGTGCGCGGACAGAGCACTAAGAACAACGCTCGTACCCGCAAGGGACGCAAGAAAACAGTCGCTAACAAGAAAAAAGCTACTAAATAATATTAAAGTATGGCAAAAAAGACAGTCGCAGCAAAGAAGAGAGTGGTTAAAGTTGACGGCGTAGGTCAGCTGCACGTGCATTCTTCTTTCAACAACATCATTGTGTGTCTCACCAACGGTGAGGGACAGGTTATCTCATGGTCATCGGCAGGAAAGATGGGTTTCCGCGGGAGCAAAAAGAACACTCCCTACGCTGCCCAGATGGCTGCCCAAGACTGTGCTAAGGTCGCCTATGACCTGGGCCTGCGCAAAGTGAAGGCCTATGTCAAAGGACCGGGTAATGGTCGTGAATCGGCAATCCGCACCATCCATGGTGCCGGCATCAGTGTCATCGAGATCATCGACGTCACTCCGCTGCCCCACAATGGTTGCCGTCCTCCCAAGCGTCGTCGTGTCTGATTCTATGCACTGGCAACGACCTTTGGTTACTATTTCTTTATAAAACAATTCAACATCAAGCGAATTACTCACAGTGAATTTGATTGCATCTCTTACACGACCTCTCTGCAATCGCGGCTGCACTGTGATGATTCTGTATCACATCTTTAATAATTTTAGAAAAAATGGCTAGATATACCGGTCCAAAAACTAAAATCGCTCGTAAGCTGGGTGAACCCATCTTTGGAGAAGACAAGGTGCTCGCAAAGAAGAACTACCCCCCCGGCCAGCACGGGCAGAACAGAAGAAGAAAACAGTCTGAGTATGGCACTCAGCTTCGTGAGAAGCAGAAAGCCAAATACACCTACGGAGTGCTGGAGCGTCAGTTCCGCAACTTGTTCAAGAAGGCTTCGGCCATGAAGGGTGTCACCGGCGAGGTGCTCCTGCAGCTGCTCGAGCAGCGTCTTGACAATGTGGTCTATCGTCTGGGTATCGCACCCACACGCGCTGCCGCACGTCAGCTGGTGCTGCACCGCCACATCGTGGTTGACGGTGGCGTGGTCAACATCCCCTCTTACCGCGTCGAGCCCGGTCAGGTGGTCGCCGTTCGCGAGAAGAGCAAGTCGCTTGAGGTCATTCAGGATGCGCTCGCTGGATTCAACCACAGCAAGTATCCCTGGATTGAGTGGGACGAGAACGTCAAGGGCGGCAAGCTGCTGCACCTGCCACAGCGCGAGGACATCCCGGAAAACATCAAGGAGCAGTTGATCGTCGAGTTGTATTCAAAACAGTAAATAATAACATCCATGGCTATTTTAGCATTTCAGAAACCCGACAAGGTGTTGATGCTCGAAGCAACAAACACCTTTGGAAAGTTCGAGTTCCGACCGTTGGAGCCTGGCTACGGTGTTACCGTTGGCAACGCACTGCGCCGCATCCTGCTGTCTGGCCTCGAGGGATATGCCATCTGCAGTTTCCGTATCGATGGTGTGAAACATGAGTTCGAGACCATTCCTGGTGTCAAGGAGGATGTCACCAACTTCATCCTCAACCTCAAGAAGGTCAGGCTCAAACGCATTGTTGAGGACACCGAGTCAGAGAAGGCTACTGTCAAGGTTTCGGGCCAGGATGTTTTCAAGGCTGGTGATATAGGCAATGTGCTGAGTGGTTTCGAGGTACTCAACCCCGAACTCGTCATCTGCAACGTTGACCCCACCACCGGTTTCCAAATCGAACTTTCCATTAACAAGGGACGTGGATATGTGCCGGCCGATGAGAATCAGTCGCCTAACGACCCCATCGATGTCATCGCTATCGACTCGATCTACACCCCGATCATTAATGTTAAGTATGATATCGAGAACTACCGTGTCGAGCAGAAGACCGACTACGAAAAGCTGGTGCTCGAAATCACTACCGATGGTTCTATTCACCCAAAGGAGGCACTCAAAGAGGCCGCCAAGATTCTGATTCAGCACTTCATGCTGTTCTCGGACGAGAAAATTGCTCTCGACACCACCGAGACCGACAGCAACGAGGAGTTTGACGAGGAAGTGCTGCACATGCGGCAGCTGCTCAAGCAGAAGCTGGTGGATATGGACCTGTCGGTCAGAGCACTCAACTGCCTCAAGTCGGCTGAGGTCGAGACGCTCGGAGAGCTCGTCGTCTACAACAAGACTGATCTGCTTAAGTTCCGCAACTTCGGAAAGAAGTCGCTCAGCGAGCTTGAGGAGCTTCTGGCAAATCTCGGACTTTCGTTCGGCATGGATATTTCAAAATATAAACTAGATAAAGACTGATAAATAACAATGAGACACAATAAAAGATTCAACCACTTAAGCCGCAAGAAGGCCCATCGTGACGCGCTCATGGCCAATATGACCATCTCGCTCATCCAGCACAAGCGCATCATCACCACGCTGGCCAAGGCTAAGGCTCTGCGCGGCTATGCCGAGCACATCATCAATGTTGCTCAGCGCGGTCTCAAGGCTGACGCGCGTCTGGCCGAGAGCTGGAACAATGAGAACAAGGCTGCTCCCAAAGATCAGGCTTCGCGCCGTCTGGTGTTCAGCTATCTGCAGGACAAGCGTGCCGTCACCGAGCTCTTCGGTGTGGTGGCACCCAAGGTGGGCGACCGTCCCGGTGGCTACACCCGCATCCTCAAGCTGGGTAACCGTCTGGGTGACAATGCCAAGACTTGCTTCATCGAGCTCGTTGACTTCAATGAGGCTATGCTCGAGGCTAAGGCTCAAGAGGGTGGCGCTGCCAAGAAGGCTACTCGCCGCACTCGCCGCTCGAGCAAGAAGGCTGCTGCCGCTGAGGCACCTGCCGCTGCCGAGGAGTAATCATCCGCTGATTTAGATACTTAAATCCCCGACCATCGATGGCCGGGGATTTATTGTTGTAATCTCAAAGGATTTGTACTGCAAAATTCGTGCGTCTTTTTGCCATGTTTCTTTTGCGTAACCATCCGAAGTTAGCCGGCTTGTTGCGGTAAATTTGCGGCAGTACCTTTGCTGCCAAAAAACCTATGTTCAATCTGAATGAGAGCAACCGCATCGTGATGGCGATGCACCCGACCGACATGCG
>Ga0256404_1000180_pt1 | contig 155601 bp, 149 predicted proteins | sample RumenRJG_01DNA_FD_185990 | JGI IMG/M metagenome (GOLD analysis project Ga0256404, IMG submission 185990) | Bovine rumen microbial communities from Lethbridge, Alberta, Canada - RJG_01 | ecosystem: Host-associated > Mammals > Digestive system > Stomach > Rumen | place: Canada: Alberta...
CTGTATATAAGCCCAAATATAGCATTACAGATGGATTTTCATCTGTCCGCAGTCGTTTTTTAGTTTATGTGAAATTTTCAAGGTACAATCCCCTTTTTACGGGGTGGTTTTGACCATCAAATCATAAAATGCAATATTAATAAAGAGCACTATATGCATCAACCATCTAGGTGGTTTTATATTTCTCCACCTCATAAGGAAGGTCAGTATACAGTAATTTGCAAAACATTTTCCCAGATACTCTATTTTGCCTATCGCAACAAGTGTTTCCTCTGAACCACCCAGTATATATATACATCTTGACATAAGTGCAACGAGACAGCATGCCACAGAAATAAGCAATGCACTCTTATAATCTGTCTCATCCTTTTCAGCTACCAACAGTAACAGATATATCGTTACGCACACGCCGAAAATATGTATTCCCAACCATATATATGCAGCCATAAGTATTCCTCACAAAAATATATATTTCAAATGCACGCAGCTAATGTACCCAACAACCGCACTACGCACTAGTACTTCAATACCATTATGCAATCTTTATCTACTTAAGTCAACCAAAAATTTTCGTAAAACTTCGCGACACTTATGTCACTGCTTCTACTTAAGCGCGACACCACGCTTTCAAGCTATGCGCCACAGGGAAAATTACAGCCATATTACAGCTTGTCCGAATCTAATACAATTGTGAACGGGCCGTCATTCTCCAGCTCTATCTTCATGTCAGCTCCAAATACTCCTCTTTGAACTCCGGCAACTTTCTTCTCGCACTCGCTGATACAATATTCATACAGCTCGTTTGCCATATCAGGACTGCCAGCCTCCACAAAAGATGGACGATTGCCCTTCTTACAGTTTGCATAAAGCGTAAACTGCGATATAAGAAGCAGCTTTCCGTTTACATCATTTATCGAAAGATTTGTCTTATCATTCTCATCGGCAAAAATTCTCATATTTACCAGCTTTTTAATCATCTTATCAGCAATCTCTTTAGTATCTGTCTCTGCTACACCTATTAAAACGCATAGCCCTTTTTCTATGCTGCCGGTTATATTTCCATCTATAGTGCATTTTGCATGGTTTACACGCTGTATTACAAATCTCATTATTATGTAGTCTCCTTAAATCCGTTATTTACCTGTTATAAATCGGACATAATTATATTATTACAATTAATATTGGCATATGGTTTTACTACCATTTTTATCCAACAATAACCATATTATTCTAAACCATATTTATAAAATAAACAAGTCTGGCCGTGATATTTTCGCCAGACCATTTTTACCGGATTTTTTAGCTGGATTATAACAGCCCAAAACTAAATTTCGGTCTTTTATGAATTATATTGTCAAGAAAGATACTATTATGTTAAAATCATGAATATAAAATCTCTATAAACCATTATCGTATTAAACCATAAGGAGGATACTTATGAACTACAATATCGAGGGAGAGCCATTACCGGTTGTAATCTGCAACCTTGAAGCAAACGAGACTATGATTACCGAAAAAGGTGCCATGTCGTGGATGACGCCAAACATGAAGATGGAGACCACATCAAATGGAGGCATCGGCAAAATGTTTGGCCGCGCTTTTTCCGGTGAGAGCATGTTTCAAAACCGCTACACATCTATGGGTGGTCCTGGAATGATAGCATTTGCATCATGCTTTCCAGGATGTATCAGACCATTTCAGATTGCACCGGGACAGGAAATAATTGCTCAGAAATCAGCATTTCTTGCTTCAACCTCCGGAGTTGAGCTGTCCGTATTTTTCCAAAAAAGAATAGGAGCCGGTTTCTTTGGCGGTGAGGGCTTTATCATGCAGCGTCTGTCCGGAAATGGATTGGTATTTTTAGAGTTTGACGGCTATATAAAGGAATATGAGCTTGCACCCGGTCAGCAGCTGGTGATTGATACCGGCTATTTAGCAGCCATGACAGGAAACTGCCAGCTTGAGATTCAGACTGTCCCTGGTATCAAAAATGCCGTATTCGGCGGCGAGGGCTTGTTCAACACAGTTGTCACCGGTCCAGGTCATGTATGGCTCCAGAGTATGCCGGTTTCCCAGCTTGCAGGTGCTATCAGACCTTTTATTCCAACAGGCAACTAAACATATGCCATGTGGTGTGTAAATAACAGGATAATTCCTAACCATTTACAACCAAATCACAATCAAAGGCATAAGAGAAATAATAATCTATCAAATAAAACAGGACTGTCACTATTCAGGCAGTCCTGTTTTACACTTTGTACTGACTTGTCTAAGCCATACCATTTGCAGTCTTGTACTTCCAGAGCATCTCAGCGTGATTCTGCTCTTCTATCTGTATATCTGCCAATAGCTTTCTGATATCCGAATTTCCGAATACAAATACATCGGAATTGTACTCGCCGGATACTAACTTTTCTGTTCCTATACAGTCTGTAGCCAGATAACAGTCAGCTTTCTTGTCCTCAGAATTGCCAAGCGAATCGTATGTTGCAGCAGGGTTATAATTCTTCCCCTTAGAATCATTGCAGTCAACTGACGGAACCTTTCCCTTAATCACCTGATCCAAAGAGTCAAAATGCTTTTGCTCATCCCTTGCTATTTCTTCAAAAAGCTCCTTAAGCACCGGATCCTTTGCCTGATTGCTGTATTTGGTATACTTCTCTATGCATGCCTGTTCCTGTGTTTTTAAGTCCTCAATAGCGTTTGTTTCTTTTTCTGTTAGAATCATTTAATAGACACCTCCTGTCAGCATTATTATGTACAAAGATGTAAATTATATTTATGATTACAGTATTTATTTATAATGAGCCTGCCTGAAATTAGACTTAAGATACATAAAATAACTTTACATAGCACATCATAACTTCATACTCAGAATAAAAAACAAAAATAACATTAACTATTAAGAATAATTTCAAAGGGTAATTATAAATAACAAATGAATTTAAAAATCAATTAAAACAAACATCAAATAAAACAAAGAGCAAATAAACCAAGCATCAATTAGGAGGACTATTCATGAATAATACAAGGATATATAATGCCAATACACATAATACTGACCAGAATATCTACAGCCGGCAAAACTTTAAGCAGCATCATACCAATCAATCCAACACCTGTAGCATATCAGATGATAAAACCGACTGCAGCCGCCAAAGTGCCTTCTGCGATGACACAAACTATGCCGATTTACCTCTTGGATGTGTATGCGAAGGAACTGAAGTCAGAAACAGTGCTGATGAAAATATCAAAATATACAATATAAAACACTCTCATCAGCCTATTTAGACAGCTCCCAGAATGCCACTGCACTTGCAGCAGCCACATTTAACGAATCCACGCCATGTGACATAGGTATTTTTACGGTGTAGTCGCAGGAGGCAATTGTCTGCTCATGAAGACCATCTCCCTCAGTGCCGAGCACTATTGCAAGTCTTTCCTCTGAGTGAAGTATAGGATCATCTATCCCCACAGAATCATCAGTCAGAGCCATAGCACAGGTCTTAAATCCAAGCTTATGAAGCAGCTCAATATTGTATTTATAAACACTGCTATTTCGGTCACTGCAATTTTGGTCACGGCTATCACACTTATCATGCAGTGAAGCATCTGAAAAAGTATTGTCACTGCCGACATTGTACTTGGAAAAATATGCCCACGGCACCTGAAACACAGTTCCCATGCTCACCCTTATCGCACGCCTGTACAAGGGATTACTGCAGGCACAAGTGAGCAGCACAGCATCCATATGCAGTGCTGCCGCTGACCTGAATATAGCCCCTACATTGGTTGGATTTACCACATCCTCAAGCACAGCAACTCTTCTTGCATCCCTGCACACCTCTTCTACGGTTCTTGGCTTAGGCCTATACATAGCACAGAGTGTGCCTCTGGTCAAAGCAAAGCCTGTCAGCTTTGTAAGCAAATCAAACTCTGCAGTATATACAGGTATATTCTGACATCTTTCAATAATGCCTCTTGCCTCGCCATTTACATGCTTTGTCTCCATAAGAAGAGAAACCGGTTCACATCCCGCATCAAGCGCCCTCTCTATCACCTTGGGACTTTCAGCTATAAACATCCCCTCTTTTGGATTGGCTCTGTTTAAAAGCTGATTCTCCGTTAATCTGGCATACACATCCAGATTAGGATCCATAAAATCTGTAATTGTGATTATATTGTCAGCCATATAATCAATCCTCCCTTAGATGTACTACCCTGGCTGCCGCACGACGCCTGCTGTCCTCCTGGGCAGCATAATGCTTACGTGTGGTATTTACATCCTTGTGCCCAAGAACATCTGCCACAAGATAGATATCGCCTGTTTCCTGATAAAGTGTGGTGCCATACGTACTTCGAAGCTTATGAGGAGTAATATTCTTAACGGTTGTTACGAGCCTCGAATACTTTTTTACCAGATTCTCAACAGAGCGTACAGATATACGCTTCCTCTGTAAAGAGAGAAAAAGCGCATTAGCATGTCCCTCAGCAGGTGTAATGATGCTTCTCTCCTCCCAGTACGAAAGAAGTGCATCGCGTACCTCATCACCAAAATAAACAATCACATCGGCACCACCCTTTCGGTGCACCTTGATTCCGTTGTTCTTAAAATCCACATCATCCATATCCAGCCCCACGCACTCAGATACACGGATGCCGGTTCCAAGAAGCAATGTCATAAGCGCCAGGTCACGTACCTTTGTTTTCTCATGGAAACGCTGCTGATTCTTGGACAGACTGTCTCCTGACTCAACCTCATCAAGAAGCTGTGCGACCTCATCCGTATCAAGACGAATGATATTCTTCTCATGTATTTTGGGAAGGGTTACCTTGCTCGCAGGATTGGTATCTATAAACTCTTTCCTGAAATAAAAATTATAAAAGGTGCGCAGTGATGCAAGCTTTCTCTTGACTCCTCTCTCATCATTGGTATGTACGACACCATCTTTCTCATAATACTTGAGATAAAACAGGTATTCCTCAATATCGGAAGGGCTGATCTGATCCAGCAATGATATAGGATAGTCCCTTATATCATATTTCTTAAGTGATGGATTGGCACTCTTCATATACTCGAAAAAGGTCTGTAGATCATATGCATACGCTATCTTGGTTCTTGACGATTTATCCACATCTATTCCGATAAAAAAATCCATGCAGAACTTCGGAAGCTTCTGTATCATATCTCTGAGCTTTAATTCATTTTTTATATTTACATCTTCGTAATAAGCTTTTTCTTTCATAATAATATTATATAATAATCAAAGCTGACTCTAACCAAGTATTTCTTTGATTTTCTCCTCTATACGCTCCTTGACCAGTGCAGCTATATCCTTCGTCTTCATGTCCTTGTACTCATCATACTCAATAGGCTTTAAATAGTGAACCTGCGTTGTAACAGGGCCGAAATGAAAGCTATTGAACACCTTATATGAATCTATGAGAGCTATAGGAATAATAGGAACATGTGATTTCAATGCAATCTTAAAGCTTCCTGCTTTAAAATCCTGCACTTTATTCTTATTATTGAACTTATAGCCGCCCTCCGGAAACAGAACGTATCTCTTGCCGTTTTTCACATCCTTAGCTACCTCATTGATTATAGTAAGACCCTGCCTTGGATTATCTTTCTCTAAACGCTTTGCCTGAACCAGATCCACAAATTCCCTGACAAGCATTGTATGAGACTTCTGCTTATCCATAACAAACGACAGTACTCTGTCATGTGTAGTAATAATCCCCAATAAATCATACTTCCCCTGATGGTTGGGATACATGATATATCCACCTGTTTCAGGAAGTTTCTCAAGACCATATGCCTCTGTTGTAATCTTTCCTGATTTGTTCATCAAATCAATGCAGTGCCGCATCATATCATATCTCTCAGTTTCCGAATATTTCTGCGGATGATCAGCCATGTATCTCATTTTAGGAACAATATACGGCGCTCTGTGAAAATTTGCAAATATAACATAAAATAGTTTTAACATAAATATTCAATCTCCTGTTCAACGAAAGCGAATACAATAACGATATAGTCTGCTTCGCTGCATCTGACCTATATTATATAAGAAACAGGAAATTTTAGCAAGATTGCATCACTTTATGTCCTGTGAATAATATGAAACAACTATATAATCGCCACTACGAACATTGCCATCTGTAAGCCTATTGAGCCTGCAGATCTCATCTACATAATCTCTTTTGCTCACCTGACTGTCGGCAATATATCTATCGGCAATGCTCCAGACAGTGTCACCCTCCTCAACCCTGACGCTGGTATAATACTTGTTATAAGGCCTGCTGTCACCAGAACTGGCAAAAATATGAATAGTGCCACACAATATAATGACAGCTGCTATAAATGCAACAGCAGTCCATCCAAACATTTTTCTTCTACCTGATAAAGTATTTCCTCTCATAAAACCACCTCTTGTATTTTCGAACATGTGTTTGTTGTTATTGTGGTTACATAATACATCTCGAACAATCGTTTGTCAATAGAAAAAACGAACAAAATTTCGGAATATATGTTTGCGTTTGCTTGGGTTTTATGATATACTTTTTCTGAGATATATTTTTATTTTACAATCATTCATGGGGTGCAAAATTCCTTTTTCCCCATATCATTATATTATTTTAATATTCAGACGGAGGATTTAACTATGGCATTAGAAAAGATTTCAGACAAGCAGAAAGAGATACTGGAGTTTATCAAGAGTGAAATTTTAAACAGGGGCTATCCGCCATCAGTGCGTGATATCTGCGAAGGTGTACATTTAAAGTCCACATCCAGCGTCCATGCTCATCTCGAGACACTGGAGCGAAAGGGCTACATAAGAAGAGATCCTGCCAAAAACAGGGCTATAGAAATTATAGATGACAGCTTTGGTTTACAGCGCCGCGAGATGGTTAATGTCCCTCTGGTCGGTCGTGTAGCTGCAGGTGAGCCGATACTCGCAGTGGAAAATATCGAAACCTATTTTCCCGTTCCTGCTGAATATATGCCAAATAAGCAGTCATTTATGCTTAAAGTCAAGGGCGAGAGCATGATTAATGCCGGTATCTTCGACGGTGATAATATCCTCGTCGAGCAGCAGAGTTATGCTTCAAACGGAGACATGGTTGTAGCACTTATAGATGATTCCGCTACCGTAAAGACCTACTATAAAGAGAATGGTCACATTCGCCTCCAGCCGGAGAATGACACAATGGATCCTATCATAGTTCCTGAATGCGAAATACTTGGCAAAGTGTTTGGAGTATTCCGGTTCTTCTAATATGGCAAAAATATCGCACCCATATGCCATGCTAAACAGCACAGCATATGGGTGCGATATTTTAAATTACCGGTTTCGATTTATAATTCCTTAATCATAGAATAAATACTACAGTGAATGTACATCCACCACTTTTCCATCTCTCCATATTCTGTCGAGATCATAGAACTGTCTGTCTTCTTTAGAGAACAGATGCACGATAATATCCTGATAGTCCATGAGAATCCATGTAGAGTTGCCTGTTCCCTCTACCTGCTTCTGATGCACTCCGTTTGTATACATAGCCTCATCCACAGCATCCTCCATGGCTGTAAGCTGATTTGCATTGTTTCCGTTTGCAATGATAAAATAGTCTGCTATAGAAGAAACCTCTCCTATGTCGAGAACTGTGATATCCTCTGCCTTTTTGTCTTCAAGTGCTTCCACTATCTTTTTAACTAAATCGATTGTCTGCATAGCAGTTATTCCTCCCTGTTGTCTCTGTATTTTGCATAATAATTGTAAGTAATCTGGGTAGTCGGATCTATTGCCCCACTCTTTGTATTAAGAAAATTGATTGTATCATACAATATCTCTGCAACAGTTCTGTTGAGATCACAAAAGGCAAGCTTTCTTATCTCTTCAAGCCTAGGTGCTTCACATCTGTTTGGCTCAATATAATCTGCCACAAAGAGTATTTTGTCAAGAAGCCCCATATCTGCTTCTCCTGTAGTATGCACTCTTATGGCATGCAGTATCTGCGCATCCTTAATGCCATACTCTTCCTCAGCCAGCACCATGCCTGCCTTTGAATGTAACAGCCCCGGGTTTGATATCTCTACCTCTGTTATGTCTATATTTTTCTTTACACAGAGTCCGATTTTCTTTTCAGTCGAAAGACACTTGGCACAGTCATGAAGCAGGCCTGCAAGCATTGCCTTTTCTATCGAATAGCCGTTTGCCATGGCAAGACAGCCGGCAGTATACATCACTCCGAGCGTATGCTGATACCTTTGTTTATCAAGGCTCTTCTTTAGCTTTTTCTTTATTTCTTTTACTTCCATACTCTATCACCTGTATAAATTATTAGCCTGTATATATGACATAACTGCAGCATCCAGAAACATTTCCGCTCCTTTAGGACTCCTATACCCGTCTGCCTGCGACTTGGCACGTAACAAGCTCCTGACCTGCGTAGACGACACATCTATCCTGTCACAGCTCAAAAGTCTTATATCAGCAGGAAACAGATTTTTGATATGAGCAATCTTTTCCTCCATCTGCTGCTTTGGAAAATTTTCCCTCACCATAACAAGAATAATTGCTGTCCGGGCTATGACATCAGGTCTCATCCATGTTTCAAAATAGTCAAGCGAATCTCCACCCATGATGAAATACAGTTCATCCTCCGGATAAAGCGCCTTTAGCTTTTGGAGTGTCACATACGTATAGCTGGTGGACTCATCCTTTATCTCAATATCAGACACCTCAATGCCGGGCACTGCTTCTGATGCCAGCTTACACATATTGTACCGGTGACTAAATGCTGTCATTGCATTCTCAGTCTTGTTCGGCGAGTGACCTGACGGAACAAGCAGAATCCTGTCAAGAGAATACTCTTCCATCGCCTTTTGTGCCATGTATATATGACCTTTGTGTATCGGGTCAAATGCCCCACCAAAAATCCCTGTTTTCATGGCTTATTCCGGAAGCTTAATCTTTGGATTTTTCTTCGCAGGACGGTAAAAAATCATTTTTTTGCCTATTACCTTAACCACTGCAGAGTGCGTTCTCTCACCGATTACACTTGCAATCTCTCTTGGATCATCTATACAGTTTTTAAGAACTGCAACCTTGATCAGCTCCCTCTTTTCAAGTGCTGCATCAAGAGCCTCGATGATTTCCGGAGTAAGCGATGCCTTTCCAATATTGAAAATAGGGTTAATTGTGCTTGCAAGGCTGCTTAAATATGCACGCTGTTTACTTGATAAATTCATATATACTCTTCTCCTTACTTGTAATAATCAAACTCGAAATCATACATTCGGACAGTATCACCATCCTCGATGCCCATATTTTCAAGCTCCTTGATGATACCCTGCTCACGCAAGAATCTCTGGAAGAAGGCAAAGCCCTTCTCCGAGTCCATATTTGTATATCCGAGCATTTTCTCAATCTTTGGACCTGATATCTCATATGCACCATCGGCTGCCACCTCAACCGCGTAGGGCTCATCCTTAAAGAATGAAAGTGCAGGATCAATCTCCGGCTCATATACAGTAACCTCTTTAGGACAATTTGCAAGCAGATTCTTTACCTCGTACAAAAGCTCCTTAAGACCTTTACCGCTTACTGCGGATATCGGGAATACCTTTATGCCCTGTGGCTCGAATTCAGCTCTTAAGGCTGAAATCACCTCATTCTCGTCTCCTGCTATGGCATCTATTTTGTTGGCTGCAATGACCTGTGGCTTTTTGAGAAGCTGTGGATTGTATGCTTCAAGCTCCTTGTTTATCGCCTTGATGTCAGCAACCGGATCACGGCCTTCAGTACCGGCCGCATCAACCATGTGTATCATCACCTTGGTACGCTCTATATGACGCAAAAACTCATGACCGAGTCCTATGCCCTCTGATGCTCCCTCGATAAGTCCCGGGATATCAGCGATTACGAAACCAAAGCCCTCATCCATATCAACCACACCAAGATTTGGCTGTAATGTGGTGAAATGATAGTTGGCAATCTTTGGCTGTGCATTGGTAACTCGTGACAGAAGTGTTGATTTTCCTACGTTTGGAAAGCCTACAAGCCCTACATCCGCTATTACCTTTAGCTCAAGCTGTACCTCAATTTCTATTGCATCCTGTCCCGGCTGTGCATATTTAGGAGCCTGCATGGTGGATGTGGCATAGTGCTGGTTGCCCTGACCGCCTTTTCCTCCGCGCAGGATCACCTGCCTTGTATTGTCACCGGACATATCAGCTATGACCTTTCCGCTTGCTGCATCCTTTATGAGTGTACCCTCCGGCACCTTAAGTATAAGATCCTCACCATTCTTTCCGTGGCAATTCTTTTTGCCGCCCTCCTGTCCGGGCTCTGCTGCAAACTTTCTTCTGTGACGATAATCTGTCAGGGTGTTGATTCCCTTATCCACGAGGAATATAACGTCTCCGCCCTTTCCACCGTCACCGCCGTCCGGACCACCGTTCGGCACGTATTTTTCACGGCGGAATGATACATGACCATCTCCGCCTTTTCCTGATTTTATGATAATTTTTGCACGATCTGCAAACATAATTTTCCACCTCATGCTGAATGTCTGCATAAAACACTCAGTATACTTTATGACAAATCATTACTATGCTATATCTGTTATGCTATATCTGTTATACTATATCTATATAAGACACAGTAACAACAAAATGATATGAGGATCAAAAGGTATTTTGCCCCTCATTTATGATTAATCAGATTACTACATGCTGCTAATTTACAACATAAAAACCCCGGCTAATAAAAGTCGGGGTTTAAATCTTATTCGTTCACTACTGGATATACGGAAGCCTGTTTCTTATCTCTTCCAACTCTCTCAAATCTTAATACGCCATCAACCTTAGCATATAATGTATCATCTCCACCGATACCAACGTTTGTACCAGGGTGAATCTTTGTACCACGCTGTCTGTAAAGAATATTACCAGCTTTTACGAATTGTCCGTCTGCTCTCTTAGCGCCTAATCTCTTAGACTCAGAGTCACGTCCGTTCTTTGTAGAACCAACTCCCTTTTTATGAGCAAAAAACTGAAGGTTCATATTCAACATGTCTTACACCTCCTTGAAGTCTAGAATGATGTACTCATTCCCATAGTCTCTTTGTATTCCTTTTAGTCCCAGAATCATGGAATCCATAAGCAGTGCAACATCACCTGTCGCCGGCTTATCAAGTCTGTAGTCAATCATACCTGTCTCTTCGTCTGTATCAAGGCTGTACTCAGCATGACACAGCTCTTCAGCGGAATTGATGAAGTTAATCACAAGCGCTGAAACCCCGGCACAGATTATATCATAACCGGAATCCGCAAAACCTGCATGTCCCTTTGACTTAAAGCCCATCTTATGTCCTTTTGAATTCTGATAAACGGTTATAGCTATCATTATCCGTTAATTTTTTCAATCTTAACCTGTGTGAAAGCCTGTCTGTGTCCGTTCTTTTTGTGATATCCGGTTTTTCTCTTGTACTTGTAAACGATAACCTTTTTAGCTCTGCCTTCTTTAACTACAGAAGCCTCAACTGTTGCACCTGCAACTGTTGGATCTCCAACCTTGAGATCATCTCCGCCTACAACTAAAACCTGATCAAAAGTAACCTTCTCACCAGCTTCAACGCCAAGCTTTTCAATGGTAATGATATCGCCTTCAGATACTTTGTACTGCTTACCACCTGTTGCTATAATTGCGTACATATGGCACCTCCTATTATCATTACTCGCCAGTTACGGTGTTGCGAAAGTCGCAAACTTATACCTCACTGTGCGGCATACTTCAGTATATTAGCATAGAGCCATCTATTCGTCAAGTGTTTTTTCTAAAATTTGTTTAAGAGATTTGTGGACCTTTTTTCTTGTCAGCTCCACCAGTCCAAGCTTCGTGATATCCACAAAGGTACAGACTGTATTATCGTCCTTTATATACCGTTTGAGCTCTTCAATAAGCGTATCCTTTGATGCCTCAGACTTCATATTGATGAAATCAATTATTATCATGCCGGAGATATTTCTGAGCCGAAGCTGCCTGGCAATCTCCTTTGCGGCCTCCATATTGGTCTTTAATATGCTATTGCTCCCCGACGATATATTCTTTGCACTGTTAACATCTATAAAGGTAAGTGTCTCAAGCTGTTCTATTATGATGTTGCCACCACAGTCCAGCCATACCCTGCGCGAGGTCAGATTATCAATCAGCCCTCTTATACCATAGAGTGTTGACAGGCTGATAGCTGAATCGTCATATCTCATTATCTTTTCAGGAGCATGGTCATATATGCCGTACTCTGTAAGAAGACTGTCATATATGTCATCGCAGTCAGTCTTTATCCACTCCACCGTGGCAAAATCAATTGTCTTCATTAAAAGCAGATAATCGCTCATCCCCCGGTATACGCATGAATAGAGCGCCTGATGCGGAGCCTTTTTTATTATCTGATTGTATTTCTGTGCTACCGAATATGCATCTTGCGAAACCGCTTTATCCTCCACATTTTTGGCATTGGTTCTGACTATGATGCCATAGCCCTCTTTTTCGTGGTCTGCACACTTTGAAAGCACAGCCTTACGTAAAAGAGCCGCCCTTTCCTTATCCAGCTTCGATGAAACACCTATCTGTGTATCAAAATTGGTGAGAATCACATTGCTTCCGAATATAGAAAGCTTTGTTGTGACCACCGGATCCTTTGTCTTTAGCGCATCCTTTATGACCTGCACAAGTATCTCATCGCCCTCACACAATCCTTCTTTTTTTGATTTTTTGTTTGTGTATACAGGATTTTTTGCATCATTTAGCGACAGATAACAGCTTTTATTCTGCGCAATGGTCACAAACGCCGCATTTATGCCCGGCAGTATCTTATTTACCCTTGCCACGTATATATTGTTTATTATCGTATCCTTCTCGGGAAGGAGCTGGAAATCCTTATAATTTCCGTTTTCGTCCATCAGTGCATACACTGTGTAGGTCTTATTATTTTTTACTGTTTTAGTCAGAATAATTCTGTTCATTATGAGATTTCTTCTCCCATGTCAAGCAGACAAATAAGTGTTCCATCGTCTTTTCTTGCATACACTTCCTGCCTGTGGATTTGTATGGCAAGCGGATTATAATCAAGTCCACACTTTTCGTATATGGCGTGAAGCACAAACTCAGGCTTTATATTGTCAATGCTTCCTGTTGATACCTGCATGAAAAACTCAGGCTTTTTGTTATTTTCCATGACTGTAAGCTTGTATACAAGAGGCTTTATATCTACCTCTCTCTCACTCTTTTTAGTATTTTTCATCACAACAAAGGATGGCTCGTCAAAAAAGTGCTTATCTATCGCTTCCTTCCACTCCTCTATGGTGTATGGGCTCTCATAGCCATCCTTGAAGCTAAGCACATAGTCTGCAGCCGCAACAAGCGACATAGCCTTCTTTGCATCATCCGGTAAAAGCACATAGCCTGTCACCTCTACTCCGTCCACCATCTGGGCATTTAAAGCCGCTATGCTTTTTTCTGTAGATTCTGTTGTATTTACATCTATGTCAAAGTACTCACCATCACTTGTAATGCCCACTCCAAGCGGAGCCGCAAACGACATAATCTGGTGAGCAGAATACCCCTCTGAGTAGCGGATATCAATATCTGCCCTTCTGACCGCCTTCTGGAAGTATCTCATCATATCGAGATGTCCTATAAACTTCATGCAGCCCCATTTTTTAAACTTCACTCTAATTTTCATAGCAGACACCTCCTCCATAGCTCTTTGCACCGCAGGCAGAGCACCTCATGCGGCAGTTAGGAGTGACTGTCTCCTTATGGGCTGTCTCCCACTCTCTTATCATAAACTGCTTTGTCACACCTATATCGATAAAATCCCATGGAAATATTTCATCTAAAGGCCTTTCTCTCATCGTGTAGAAATCAGGATCCAGCCCGCATTCCTTTATCGAATCAATCCATCTGTCATAGTCAAAATACTCTGTCCAGGCATCATAATATCCGCCCTTTTCGTATACCTTTACTATCGCATCACAAAGCCTTCTGTCGCCTCTTGCCAGTATACCCTCAATCACAGTGACGTATGCCTCATGCCAGTTATATCTGATGCTCTTTCTGTTGAGCTGCTCCTTGACATGGTCATTTACTATTTTGGCTCTGCCCAGGTACTCAGAAGGCTCATACATTCTCGCCCACTGGAATGGTGTAAACGGCTTTGGCACGAAAAATGATGTACTTATCGTAATCTGGCATTTTCCGGCTCTCTTTTCCTTTGGAACGGTATCATAGTACAATGCCGCAACATCGTTTGCAAGCTCAGGAATGCCCCTCATATCTTCCTCTGTCTCTGTAGGCAGACCGAGCATGAAATAAAACTTCACCTTGTTCCAGCCTCCCTCAAATGCCTGTCTTGAGCCGTTCATGATATCATCCACGGTAAGTCCCTTGTTAATGACATTTCTAAGGCGCTGTGTACCGGCCTCAGGCGCAAAGGTCAGACTGCTTTTTTTCACATCCTGCACCTTCTGCATGATATCGAGCGAAAACGCATCAATTCTGAGTGAAGGCAGGGAGATATTTATCTTCTTTTCCTTGCAGATATCAAGCAAAAATGTGATGAGCTCGTCAAGCTCCTTGTAATCGGATGAGCTTAAGGAGCTTAAAGAAATCTCCTCGTGTCCTGTATTTTTGATAAGAGCCGCTGCAACGTCCTTTAGGTGGTCAACCTTTTTCTCACGGTTTGGGCGGTAAATCATACCGGCCTGACAGAAACGACAGCCTCTTATACATCCACGCTGTATTTCAAGCACCATTCTATCCTGCGTAGCCTTGATAAAAGGCACAACCGGTGCCTCCGGGTAAGTTGAGTTCGTTAAATCTACCTGCACCTGTTTTTTTATCTTTACAGGAATATCATCATACTTAGGCTTCATACAGCAAATTGTTCCATCCTCATTGTACTCCACCTCATACAAAGCAGGTACATAAAGACCCTCAATCTTTGCAGCCTCATGTAAAAACTCTTCCCTTGAAAGACCATCAGCCTTTGCCTTCTTATAAAGCTCAAAGAGATTGCCATACTGTGTCTCTCCCTCTCCGATATAAAATATATCAAAGAAGTCTGCAATCGGCTCCGGATTGTAGGTACAAGGACCGCCTGCAATCACAATAGGGCATCCTTCCGCTCTGTCCCTTGAACGAAGCGGTATCTGTGCGAGGTCAAGTATCTGCAAAATATTCGTGTAGCACATCTCGTACTGCAGAGTCATGGCTACAAAGTCAAAGTCCTTTATAGGCTCCTGAGACTCAAGTCCGAAAAGCGGTATATTCTCCTGCTTCATGATTTCATGCAGATCAGGCCACGGAGAATAAACTCTCTCGCACCACACGTCATCCATGCGGTTGAACATATCATATAATATCTGGATTCCCAGATGTGACATACCAATCTCATAAACATCAGGAAAACACATCGCAAAACGTATATTTACCTGCGATGTGTCTTTCATTACTGAGTTGAACTCATTCCCGATATATCTAGCCGGTTTGTCTACCTTCATAAGTATCTCATCACTTAAAGCTAGTTTTCTCATATAATTTCCTCTAAATAATTATTGTGTTTTAAGGCTATCGCTGTGCCAGCTCCCCTGCGATTTCTGCCCATGTGATATTTTTCTGAGCCATAAGAATCATGCAGTGGTACATAAAGTCCGATATCTCAAACTTCAAATCATCACTGTCCGGATTTTTGGCTGCCAGAATAATCTCAGTGCACTCGTGTCCGAGCTTTTTTAATATCTCATCTATGCCCTTTTCCATGACAGCATTGGTGTACGAGTCCTCCTTTGGATTCTTCATACGGTCAACTATCACCGCATAGACTGATTCAAGCACTGTAAGTGGATTCTTCTCCACATACTCCTTTTTCACGATATTATTGAAAAAGCAGGTCCTGTTACCTGTGTGACATGCGGCTCCCACCTGCGAAACCTTCGCAAGGATAGTATCATAATCACAGTCCGCTGTCAAAGACTTTACGTACTGTAAATGTCCTGATGTAAGTCCTTTGGTCCAAAGCTCATTGCGGCTTCTGCTCCAGTAGGTCATGCGTCCGCTGTTTATCGTGACATTGAAGGCCTCCTCATTCATATAGGCAAGCATGAGCACCTGCTCATTGCGGTAATCCTGCACTATGACAGGCACCATGCCGTCAGAATTAAGCTTTAAATCAGACCATTTTAAGTCGGGAGTAAAATTATCAACAAGTATTCCTTCGTCAGAAAGCTTTGTCTTTAACGCCATGATATCATTTTCAGGATCATTGATAAACTCTCCGGCAATGCCTCTTAGTGTTTCACGCTTCATGACATCAATTATTTTATCCATGTCAAACTGTGGCATATAGACCACATACGGTGTGGATGTGAGATTCTCAAGCGCATCTATTATATCTATATTCAAGACCAAAAGCTCATGAAAGGTATCCTCTATCTCCTCCTGATGCTTGAAAATATAGTCTACATTGCTGATTGACAAAAGAATTTTATCCTTGCCAAACTTCTCGCTTGCTGCATTTGCTAGCTCAAGGCTTGAATCCTTTGTGGCATTGAAGATGACCTGTAAACAGCCTGCATACAGCAGCTTTTTCACGTCCTCTATGCGGTTGATATTGCCTCCTGCGCACACCTTTATGTCGATATTTCTGTTGATATTTTCTATCGTATGTATGTTTTTCTCATGCTCGTCATCATCAGTTGAAAGATCAAAAATAATAATCTTGTCTATGCCACTGTCATTGTAGAGCTGACACAGATTGTAGACGTCGCCCATTACTGTCATATCTGACGCTGATTTCACGGCCTGACCGTTCTTTAAATACAGTGTAGCAACGATGTTCTTAAAACCAATCAAATTACAAACTTCCTTTCGTGGACATCACGTCCTTTATTCTGCTATCATAGGTGCAGGCATCGTCAAGCGCCTTGGCAAATGCCTTAAACATAGCTTCTATCATATGATGATTATTTCCCGGTGTCAAAACCTTTATATGCAGGTTCATCGCAGCAGAGTAAGAAACAGCGTAGAAAAACTCTCTCACCATCTCTGTATCCATATCTCCGACTCTCTCGCAGGTAAACTCGCCGTCAAACTGCAGGTACGGTCTGCCTGACAAATCAATGGCACATAGTACAAGCACCTCATCCATCGGTAAAATAAAGCTTCCAAATCTCTTTATGCCCTTTTTGTCTCCGACAGCCTGTGCTATGGCATTGCCAAGCACTATGCCGCAGTCCTCTATAGTATGATGACAGTCCACATTTAAGTCACCGTCGCATGTCATATCGAGGTCAAAAAAACCATGCTTTGAAAAGCCCTCCAGCATATGGTTAAAGAAGCCTATGCCTGTGTCTATATTTGATTTTCCGGTTCCGTCTATATTTAAACCGACCGAAATATCAGTCTCTTTTGTTTTTCTGCTAAGCTTAGCGCATCTATCTGCCATTTCTTACTCCTTTGACTAATCCTCAAATCTAACCTTTATTGAATTTGCATGTGCCGTAAGCTTCTCACACTCTGCAAACTGCTCAATATCTGTATGTATTCTCTCAAGTGCTTCTCTTGAATATGAGATGATGCTTGACTTTTTGATAAAGTCATCTACAGATAAGGCTGAGAAGAATTTTGCTGTTCCGTTTGTAGGCAGAACATGGTTTGGTCCTGCAAAATAGTCTCCCAAAGGCTCTGATGAGTACTCTCCAATAAAGATTGCTCCTGCATTTTTGATTTTTGTCATGACTGAGAAAGGATCTCTTGTGACAATCTCCATATGCTCTGAAGCGATATCGTTTACTGCATCAATTGCCTCATCCATATCCTCTGCAACAAGTATATATCCGTAGTTTTCAAGAGATTTCTCAATGATTTCTTTTCTTGAGAGAACCTCAACAAACTTATCAACTTCCTCTGATACTTTCTTTGCAAGCTCCTCACTTGTTGTGATCAAGATAGCTGATGCCATCTCATCATGCTCGGCCTGTGAAAGTAAATCTGCTGCCACATAGCGTGGATTTGCAGTCTCATCTGCAAGCACCAAAATCTCGCTAGGACCTGCGATTGAATCAATGCTGACATATCCAAACACAGCCTTTTTGGCAAGAGCAACAAAGATATTTCCAGGTCCAACAATCTTGTCTACCTTTGGCACACTCTCTGTACCAAATGCCATTGCAGCGATAGCCTGTGCACCGCCTACCTTGTAGATTTCATCTACTCCGGCCTCGTTTGCGGCTACAAGTGTGGAAGGATATACCTTGCCGTCAGCTCCACATGGTGTACACATAACTATCTTTTCAACGCCTGCTACCTTTGCTGGAAGCACGTTCATCAGTACGGATGAAGGATAGACAGCCTTGCCGCCCGGTACATATACTCCTGCCTTTGCTATAGGTGTGACCTTCTGTCCTAAAATGATGCCGTCCTCTGTTGTAAACCATGAGTTCTGCAGCTGCTTCTCATGATATTTTCTGATATTTACAAGAGCCTTTTTTATAACGGCAAGAAGCTTCTCATCAACCAGCTCATATGCTTCCTTTATTTCTTCCTCTGTGACACGGATATTTGATGCATCCACATCCGCTTTATCAAATTTCTTTGTGTATTCAAAAACAGCCTTGTCACGGTTTTCCTTTACGTTGTTTATAATCTCATTTACCGTGCTCTCATACTCTGTATAGTTGTTAGGGCTTCTCTTAAGCAGGCTCTCCAATATGTTCTTCTGTGAATCCTTTGTAAGTTTTAAAGTTCTCATTACAGCCTCCGTCTAAAATCATGTATTCATATAAATTATACGCTATTTGATAACAGTCTTCAAATCACTTATGAGCTTTGTGATACGCTCATTGTCCATCTTCATGCTGACCTGGTTTACCACAACCCTCGCAGACAGCGGACAGACCTCCTCAAGCACGGTAAGTCCGTTCTCCTTAAGTGTAGTTCCGGTCTCTACTATATCACAAATCACCTCTGACAGTCCAACAATCGGAGCAAGCTCTATTGAGCCGTTTAACTTTATAATCTCTACTGTCTGATGCTTTTTATTGTAGAAATAATCCTTTGCGATATGAGGATACTTGGTGGCAACTCTTATCTGCTCATGATGCTGCAAAAGCTCCCTTGCGCTCTCCGGTCCGCATATGCACATGCGGCATTTTCCAAAGCCTAAATCAAGCACCTCGTATATATTTCTGCCCTCCTCGAGGATGGTATCCTTTCCTACCACACCAATATCGGCAGCGCCATACTCCACGTATGTAGGCACATCAGGTCCCTTTGCCAGGAAAAATCTAAGCTTAAGCTCCTCATTTACGAAAATCAGCTTTCTTGTATCCGGATCCTTCATCTCCTCACAGGTGATGCCTATCTGCTCAAAAAGCTGCAGGGTCTTCTTTGCAAGTCTGCCCTTTCCCAGGGCAAAGGTTAAATATCTGTCATCACTCATCTTTTATTCCTCTATAAACTCTACTCTATTTATACGGTTGTCTACCGCATATGAAGCATAGTCCTCTTTCGTTTTATTTTTGTCCTTAAGCACCATCTGTATATTTACTCCATCTCTTCGAAGCTCCATAGAGCGCTTGATTGCCGCATGGTATGCAGCCTCCTCAAATACTATAAGTGAGGAATTCTCAATAACAGGCACATCAATATCCTGACGGCTTAATGCTGCCATGAGCTGATCCACAACAATTGCAAAGCCGATTGCCGCAGCGTCCTTTCCAAAGTGTGAAAGCAGCTTGTCATAACGGCCTCCCTTTACAATAGGTTCTCCTGTACCATATGTGTAGCCCTGGAAAATGATACCTGTGTAATATGTGTAGTCACTGATAAGTCCAAGCTCATACGAAATATATTTCTCGATGCCGTATGCCTTTAAGTATTCTCGAAGCTTAAGCAGACTATCAATAGATGATAATATCTCATCATATCCCTTCGCAAGCTTTAAAGCCTCCATAAGCTGCTCATCCTGTAAATCGAAATTGTCTAATAGTCCAAACAGCTTCCTTAGCTTGTCGTTCATTGAAAGACTGTCAACAAACTCCTCCACACCGAAGAAATTCTTATTTGCTATGAGCTCTCTTAGGTTTTCCTCCTGCTCCCCTGACAGCCCTGCTGCCTTTGTGAGACCGTAAAAGAACTGCGAATGTCCGACTGAAATCTGGAAATTCTTAAGTCCGCTCTCAAGCATCGACTCAACTGTCATCGAAAGTATCTCGGCATCTGCAGAGATAGAGCCATCACCTATCAGCTCTGCACCGCACTGTGTGCTTTCCTTGAGCCTGCCCTGATAATCCGATGAATTGATAAAAGTATTGCCAAGATAACACAGCTTGACAGGCATATCGTCCTCTATATAGTACTTAGCCGCACTTCTTGCAATAGAAGGTGTGAAATCAGGACGAAGAACAAGCGTATTGCCCTCCTTGTCAAAAAACTTGTATAAATCCTTTGAAGGGGTTGTTCCGACATCGCTTCCAAAAATATTAAAAAACTCAAACGTAGGTGTCATGATATCATGATATCCGTATTTTAAAAGTGTACGATGCAGCTTATCCTGCAAATACAGCTTTTTTTTGCATTCTCCGTTATATATGTCTCTTACTCCGTCCGGAGTGTGTAATAATTGATTTTCCATAATATGTAGAATCTCGCTTTCATGTAGTAAAGTGTTATCGTGGTAATATGCTACCATACGATAGTAATACTGTCAAGCCCTGCAATTTAAGTCAAGCTGAAGTGTGTTCAGATACGGCACAAGTATTCCGGGCACCTCCGGAAGGAAAAATGCCGGCTCAAGCTCCTCATAGCGGAAGCTCTTTCTGCCGCCCTCTGCAGCTCTATCCCAGAATTCTGTCAGCTTTTTAAACGTGAGATAATAGTATTCGTTCCTGTGTGTGTACGATATAAGGATAAATGCAACACCATCCTGTTTTTCAAAGCATCTCATAAACTCTACCTGATGCTCATGTATATTGGCAAGGGGAAACGTGTCGGTATTACATTCCTTTGCATCAAAGCATACCGGGATTCCCTGTACAGCACCAATATAGTCGACCGTACTCTTCTGCTCGAAATAAGCCAGTGTAATGTGTCTGGTTTCCGGCTCCATCTTTATAGGTGTAATCGGAGTGGGAATCTTTTGTATGAGCGCCAGACCGTTCTCCCTGTATTTTTCATTTGTCTTGTTTATCATATCCTCTAAGGTCGAGCCTCTTAAGCCTCTTGAATTCCAGGTTGCCATATCGTTTCTATCTTCCTTAATACTGTAAGCTATGCGACGTAAAGTAAATAATGACGGGATTAAAGCCCCACCCTGCTCCATATGTCGGGCAAAGCCGCCTCTATATATCTGCCATCAGGCAAAATCACATGGTGCGCATGCAAAAGCTGGCTGGTCACATGATAATTTTCTTTGTAAAAAGCATTAATCCTTTTATCCCCATACTTCATATCACCTATGATTGGGTGTCCGATAGATGAAAGATGTGCCCTGATCTGATGGCTTCTTCCTGTAATGAGATGCACCTCAAGAAGAGTTGCTTTATGGCACGAAGCACTCATCTCAATTGTCTTAAGAGGCCTGTAAGCAGTCTTTACTGGCAGTGATTCATCACTTATTGGTTCCTTGGTTATCTGTACCTTGTTTTCGCTCTCATCCTTTGTCAGAAAGCCCTCTATGGTCATAGGCTCATCAACCTCTCCTGCAACAAGCGCCATATAATACTTTTCTGCGGTTCTGTCCTTAAGCACCTGTGACAGGTACTGCAGTCCATGAAGCGATTTACCCATCAGAATCAGCCCCGATGTGTTTCTGTCCAGGCGGTTGCACACCGATGGCTTAAAGCTCTTATATGTGTCAAAACCAAGCTTTCCCTCTTTTATCAGATATCCGATAAGCCTTTCGTTTGCAGAAATATCAGTCTCCTTTGATTTCTGCGACAACATATTGACTGGCTTGTTTGCGGCCAGTATGTCATCATCCTCATATACCACACCAAGTCCGTCCGGCTTTAGTGCACCAAGTGCCTTAAAATCCTTCATCAGTCTGTCCTCATTGACGGAAAACTTAGCAAATGTATCATCTGACAGAAAAATCTTGATTTTGTCGTCAACTGACACAATTTCTGTGCCTGACGCTTTCTTATCATTCAGTTTTATGTTCTTCTTCCTAAGCATCTTGTAAATAAAGCCCATGGATGCGTTTGGAAGTATCTTTTTAAGGTATTTGTCAAGCCTCTGGCCTGCCTCGTTTTTACCTGCTTTAAATTCTTTCATAACCTTTATCTTGTATATCTATCTTTTCTTCTTGTGGACGTTTCTGATTGTTTTCTTTTTGTGCGCTGTGCCTGCGGTGTTACTTCCGCTTCCGTTTTTCCCTCGCTCTGTTGCATTTTTCAGGTTTTTCCTTACACCTGCATTCTTGCCACTGCCATAGCTGCTGTTTGAATTTTTATCAGACTTGGAACGTTTTCTGTCCCAGCCGCCATCAGTATGCATTTTCCTGGGCTTTATCAGGCACTTTTTGTCAAATCCGATTAAGTCCTCCCTGCCGGCCTTCACAAGTGCCTCGTGTACGAGATCATAGTTCTTTGGATTGCGGTACTGGATGAGTGCCCTCTGCATAGCCTTCTCATGTGGGTTAGTTGTGACATACACTGGCTTAAGTGTTGCCGGGTCAAGTCCTGTATAGTACATGCATGTAGAGATGGTAGACGGTGTCGGATAGAAATCCTGCACCTGCTCCGGCATATATCCCAGATCTCGCAGATACTCTGCAAGCTCTATTGCCTCTTTAAGTGTTGAGCCCGGGTGTGATGACATGAGATACGGCACAAGATACTGCTCCTTACCTATCTTTTTGTTCATATCCTTGTATGCCTTCACAAAGCTGTTGTACACCTCTACACTCGGCTTTCCAAGCCTGCTCAAAACAGCATTGGAGATGTGCTCCGGAGCCACCTTAAGCTGTCCGCTGACATGATACTCGCACAGCTCACGAAGAAACGTCTTGTCTTTGTCATACATCAGATAGTCAAACCTGATGCCTGAGCGGATAAACACCTTTTTTACCTTTGGCAGTGCACGAAGCTCTCTAAGCAGCTGTATATAGTCGCTGTGGTCAACAATCAGGTTATTGCACGGCTTAGGAAACAGACACTGCTTTGTAGGGCACGCTCCCCTTGTGAGCTGCTTTTTACATGCCGGCTGCCTGAAATTGGCTGTAGGGCCTCCAACATCATGGATATAGCCCTTAAAGTCCTTATCCTGCGTGATAAGCTTTGCCTCTTCTATGATTGACTCATGACTTCTTGTCTGGATTATCCTGCCCTGATGGAAGGTCAATGCACAGAAATTACAGCCTCCAAAGCAGCCTCTGTTGCTGATAAGAGAAAACTTCACCTCGCTTATCGCAGGCACTCCGCCTGCCTCCTCGTAGCTTGGGTGATAAGTCCTCATATAAGGAAGTGCATATACCTCATCCATCTCCTCCTGAGACAACGGCTTCTGCGGTGGATTCTGCACCACAAGCGTAGAGTTGTCATATGGCTCTACGAGCCTCTTTGCGCAGAAAGGATCAGTATTGCAGTACTGTATGTAAAAGCTTCTTGCAAACTCCCTCTTGTCCTCTTTTATAACGTCATAGTCAGGAAGCTCAATCGCATCATATATGATATCCCTGTCCTTCGTCTTGAAAACTGTGCCATCTATAAACGTAATATCCTTTACATCCATACCACTGGCAAGCGCATCCGCTATCTCGATGATGCTTCTTTCTCCCATGCCATATGAGATGATATCCGCACCGGAATCCAGAAGAATCGAGCGCTTGACCTTATTTGACCAGTAATCATAATGTGCCATGCGCCTAAGGCTCGCCTCGATGCCGCCTATTATGATAGGGATTTTTTTATAAGTATGGCGTATCAGGTTACAGTACACAACGGTCGCATAATCAGGTCTCTTTCCCATCACACCACCCGGTGTAAATGAATCCTTTGCTCTTCTTTTCTTTGAAACCGAATAATGGTTTACCATGGAGTCCATATTGCCTGCTGATACCAAAAAACCAAGACGCGGCACTCCGAGTATTGATATAGACTCATCATCCTTCCAGTCGGGCTGTGAAATAATGCCGACCGTATAGCCATGTGCCTGCAGCAGTCTTGCGATTATTGCATGTCCAAAGGACGGATGATCCACATATGCGTCACCGCAGACATACACAAAATCAAGCTGCTCAATGCCCTGATCTATCATATCCTGTTTTGAAATTGGTAAAAAACCATTACTCATATCATACCTCATACTTAAAAATTTATTTGCCGGAATTTATCTGCATAAGCGCATCCGTTTCAGCCTGTGTCAAAGCTCTGTAAGTCCCTGTTTTAAGGTCATCAGGCAGCTTAAGCGGTCCCATGGATATTCTCTTTAAATAGATTACCCTTTTTCCAAGCGCCTCAAACATCCGCTTGACCTGATGGAATTTTCCCTCTGTTATCGTAAGCTCAATCTCGGATACGCTGCCGCTTTTTTTAATAACAAGCTCCGCAGGCTTTGTAGGTCTTTCCTCGCCTATATCAATGCCCTCTTTAAACCTGATGATATCATCCCAAGTCACCTCACCATCAATACGTGCGTAGTAAGTCTTTGCCACGTGCTTTGAAGGACTTAAGAGTTCGTGCGAAAGTGCTCCATCATTTGTGATAAGTAAAAGCCCCTCCGTGTCTATATCAAGCCTTCCGACAGGAAACAGATCATCATGCACAGCATCCGTGATATAGTCCATGACGGTCTCATGCACATTGTCCTTTGTAGCAGAGACACAGCCTGAGGGCTTATTAAACAGATAGTATTCATATTTCTTGTATTCTATTTTGCTGCCGTTTAAGCAGACCTCATCTGTATCAGGATTTACCTTAGTCTCAGGCTTTACGGCCACAGTGCCATTTACCGCTATCTGCCCGGTTTTTATAAGTTTTTTTACCTCGGAGCGCGTTCCAAGCCCCATTTCTGATAAAAATTTATCTAATCGAATCATATTGATATCTCTCTCCACATATACTGTCACATGAGTAAAAACAAACTAAAAAAATCGCTGTTCATCGCATTTATACTGCTATTTTGCATTTATTACATATTGTTTCCGGCACAGGTGAGTGCGTGCGCTAAAGCAGGCATAATGCTATGGTTCAACCAGATATTCCCTCTGCTTTTTATATTTACGATTTTATCCAATCTGATTATATCTACAAATGTGCTGCAATCTGTCCCTAATAAATATATCATGCTGCTTACATACTTTATAGGACTGATTTTTGGATTTCCTATAGGAGCAAAGCTGACAGCCGATTTTTACTATATTGGATATATAGACCAAAAACACGCAGAAATATTAAGTGCCCTGTCCAATCACTTCAGCCTGCCTTTTATCATAACATATGCATTGTCAGACCAGTTAGGCATACATAACCACTACAGTATTTATCTCGTATCCCTCTACCTGCCTTCTGTATTTGGTGTATTAATTATGCTTTCACTCACAAAAAACGGTTCAGATTTCCAATCACATAATTTAAGCAATACAGATTGTATCACACAAAAAATTCCGGCTCAAGGATTTAAGCTTAACATGCAAATCGTTGATGCCGGAATAATGAAAGGATTTGAAACCCTCATAAAACTCTGTGGATATATTGTATTATTCTCTATAATTGCACGCATGCCACGGATTATAGCAGATAAAGCTATTATTCAAAAGCCTGTATTTATCGACATAATCAGCTCGTTTCTAGAGGCGACAAACGGTATAAGTATAATCTGTGAAATACCTGTATCACACATCTTAACACGGATGCTATGTATTGCACTGCTGTCATTTGGTGGCATATCATGTATAGTCCAGACAAAATCAATTTTTAAAGGTCAACAATATAACCTGAAAAATTATATACTGCTCAAATCCATAATGAGCATTTCTTCATGCCTGATATTTATTATGTTATTTTGCATCCTCGTCTGAGTCAGAACCTGAAATATTCGTAATCTCAATATCTGTTTCTGAATCATCTGCTGTTTCCTGTTCCTCATAAGCTTCCTGTGTCAAAGGTTCATTGTCCTCTGTCTCAGGCTCCGCTGTCTTATCCTCTTCCGGTGGGAATAGCTCTGCCCTGTTTGATGCGACAACATCCTCAAAATGCTGTAATGAATTAATCAGGCTCTCATAATTTGTCTTTGATGCCTCTATGGATCCCGTAAGTATATCCTCAATGCTCTTAAGCTGGCTGTCTGTATATGCCATAGCACTCATCCTGAGGTTATTGGCCTCGTTTGTGGCATTGTCAAGAATCTCCTGTGCCTGCTTTGTGGCAATCGATACTACTTCATTGGCCTGTTCATATGCCTGCTGCATAATCTGATGCTCACTGACAAGCTCATTTGTCTGGATCTGTGCCTGCGCGATTATCTGATCAGCCTTCGCCTGTGCATCAGCAAGGATAGCCTCCTTATTGCTGATAATCTTCTGATATCTCTTGACCTCCTCAGGCGTCTTTGTCCGAAGCTCAGAAAGCAGCTCCTCTAACTGCTCACGATTGACAAGGATCTTGTTTCTTGAAATAGGTGACGGCTTGCAGCCATCAATATAATCTTCGATTTCTTCAATAATCTGTTCCATTTTACTGCTCATGAAATACTGTCTCCTTACCTGGTAATATTGTATTTAGCATAAATTCTATCAATGAACTGTTCAGGTACGAACTTTGATATATCCCCTCCGTATGATGCAAATTCCTTGACAATTGTAGAACTTAAATATGAATAATTGAGGCTAGAGGTGAGAAAAACCGTCTCTATTTCCGAATTCTGCACTCCGTTAGCCTGTGCAATCTGCAGCTCATACTCAAAATCTGTCACTGCACGCAATCCTCTTATTATGATTGTTGCATTGATTTCCTTCATGTAGTCAACTAAAAGTCCTTCGAAGCACCCTACCCTGACGTTTGGTATGTGTGCTGTCATTTCCTTTATCATACTAACACGTTCTTCCAAAGAAAACAACGAGTTTTTTGCACTATTATTGAGTACTCCGACAACCAGCTCGTCCACTATCTTGGCTGAACGCTCTATTATATCCAGGTGTCCAAATGTCACCGGATCAAAGCTTCCCGGATAAATTCCTACCTTCATATTGTATCTCCTATGCACGCTTTATGAAAACATGCTTGTTTGTCTTATAGATTTTTTCTTTGACTATCTCATAGCCAAGCTCTGTGAGATAATCAAAATCAGTATCGTTTGAAGCCTCAACCACGATAAGTGTATCATCTTTAAGAATGTCACTGTCAGAAAGTGTAATAAGCACTTCCTTTTCAAGCTCCTTATTGTATGGCGGATCCATAAACACGATATCAAATTTGTATTTGCCCTCAAGAGTACGTACTGCCGTGACAGCATCCGTCATCATAAGCTTTGAGACCTTATCAAACTTTGTAAAATGGATATTGTCCTCGATGCATGAAGCAGCTTTTCTTGAATTCTCCACAAATACAGCATAAGCTGCACCGCGGCTTAACGCTTCAAGTCCTATCTGTCCGCTTCCGGCAAACAGATCTAAAAAATATGCTCCGGGAACATCAAACTGCATGACATTAAAAAGTGTCTCCTTCGTCTTGTCAGTAGTCGGTCTTGTATCTTTTCCCTCAATAGTCTTTAGAGGGAGGCTTCTCGCCGTTCCTGCTATTATTCTCATACTTTTCTCCCTGTTATAGTCTATTTCTGGTCCTTTAAAACATCCTTGTTCTTTGCGATATAGTCAATAAGTGAAACAACTGTGAGCACAAGTGCCACATATATGAGGAGTGTTCCAAGGATATTTAACCAGCCAAGCTGTAGATTGATATTAAAAATAATAACAATAACCATAAGCATCTGGAAGGTTGTCTTAAACTTTCCCCAGTAGCTTGCTGCAATGACAATTCCATTGTCTGATGCAACGAGTCTGAAACCGCTTATGATAAACTCTCTTGCAATGATAATAAGCACAACCCATACAGGGATAAGCTTTAAATCAACAAGGCATATCATTGCAGAGCATACAAGCAGCTTGTCTGCAAGCGGATCCATAAATTTGCCGAAATTGGTAACAAGATTGTATTTTCTTGCAATTTTTCCGTCAGCCATATCGGTCAGACTTGCAATGATAAATATCGCAAGTGCTATATAATTTCCGTATCCGTCAAAAAACGGTGAAATAAGGAAAAATACAAAAAACGGAATAAGTATCACTCTTAAGATTGTAAGTTTGTTTGGTAAATTCATTTTACAAGTTCTCCTATCAAATCATATTCATACGCACCGGTCACCATAACCTTGCATATATCACCGGTCATAAGTGTCTCATCAGTGTTGATGAATATATATCCGTCAACATTCGGTGCATCTCTGTATGTACGGCCGATATAAGCATTTTCATCAGCCACCTTGCCCTCTATGAAAACATATAAATCTTTACCCTTTAGTGTCTCATTTTTATCAAAAATGACCTCTTCCTCAAGCTCCATGACATCAGCCTGCCAGTCAGCCTTTATATCCTCATCTATCTGGTCAGGCATTGCAGCTGCCTTTGTGCCCTCCTCCGGAGAATACGTAAAGGCTCCCAGACGGTCAAACTCCATATCATTTACAAACTTCATAAGTTCCTCGTGATTATCCTGTGTCTCACCCGGGAAGCCACATATGAGTGTGGTTCTTAATGTGATATCAGGTATTCTCTCACGCAGCATTCTGATACGCTCCATAAGCTCAGCCTTTGTTGTTTTTCTGCCCATGCGCCTTAAAATATCGTCATTGCAGTGCTGGATTGGCATATCCAAATAATGGCATACCTTCTCATCCTTTATCATGGACTCTATAAGCTCATCGTATATCTCCTCGGGATAGCAGTACATAATCCTTATCCAGAACAGCCCGCTTATCTTGTTGAGCTCATCTAAAAGCTTATGAAGTGACTTCTCACCATACAAATCCACTCCGTAAAGTGTGGTCTCCTGGGCAACAAGTATAAGCTCTTTTGCTCCCTGCTCCACAAGGCTCTTCGCCTGCTCAATCAAATCCTCCATCGGCACACTTCTGTAACGGCCTCTGACAGATGGAATGACACAGTAGGTACAGTTTTTATTGCACCCCTCTGCTATCTTAAGGTAAGCAAAATGCCCTCCTGTGGTGACAATACGCTTTGTCTTTATGCTGGGAAGTCCCTCTAAGGTGTGCAGATTGCTGTATCTGTGTTTTTCAAGTGTCTCATGGACAGCTTCAACTATAGTATCATATGAATTGGTGCCAAGTATGGCATCAACCTCTGGGATTTCCTTAAAAATCTCATCCTTGTATCTTTGTGCCAGACAGCCTGTCACAATAAGTGATTTGCATTTGCCTGTCTCCTTATACTGAGCCATCTCGAGAATTGTATTGATACTCTCCTCCTTTGCATCACCTATGAAGCAGCAGCTGTTTACGATAATGATATCAGCCTGCGTCTCATCATCGGTCATCTCAATGCCGTCATTTGCAAGCATGCCTATCATATACTCTGAATCCACAAGGTTTTTATCGCATCCAAGCGAAATAAATAATAATTTCATAGTACCTCTCAAATGTAAGTATTTACAATTAAAAGGGAAAGACAAAACAGCCTTTCCCCTCCTAGATTAAGCCTCTTCGCCTTCGTCTAAATCCTCATCATCTGAGACGATTCTGACAGCTCCCGTGTACAGCTCCTCTACAGCAATAGATAATGACTTATTGCACTTAGGGCGTGCGATAAGTGGTTCTGCACCATCAATAATCTGGCGTGCACGCTTTGCTGCAGCAATAACGATAGAATAACGGCTGTTTACTACCGGCTCTTCACCTATCTCTACATTGTTATTTACTACCTTCATTAACTCTACATACGATGGATGTATCATATTATTTATCTCCTTTCGAAAAGCTTAAAAGCTCTTTTCTCATTTTATTTATAAAATCTATATTTGATGATACCAGATAATCCTGATTCTTTTTTGTGTCGTCAGAGCTGTGGATGATGTCATTCACAAGCTCTACACAATCGTCAAGCTTATCATTTACCACTAAATAATCATATTTCTCTATGCCTAAAGACTCCTCATATGCTCTTGAAAGTCTCTGTGCACAGACCTCTTTTGTCTCTGTGCCTCTTCCTACAAGCCGGTCCTTAAGCTCATCTGCACTCGGCGCTGACACAAACATAAGCACCGTATCAGGAAACTGCTTCTTTATCTTTAAAGCTCCCTGGATTTCTATCTCAAGAATCACATTCTTTCCGGCGCTAAGCTGCTCATTGACATATGACTTTGGTGTGCCGTAGTAATGATCTACATACCTGGCATACTCAAGCAGTCCATCTGCCTTTATCATCTGTTCAAATTCTTCCTCTGAGATAAAAAAATACTCTCTGCCATGCTCCTCACCCGGCCTTGGACCTCTGGTCGTGGCTGATACGCTCAGTGCATAATCATCACCATGCTTTGCCATAAGCTCCTTCATGATAGTACCCTTTCCGGAACCCGAAAAGCCTGAAAAAACAACTAATTTTCCTGTGTTACTCATCACAATCTCCTAAAATTACTCAATATTTTGAATCTGTTCCCTGACCTTTTCTATATCAGTTTTAAGACTGATGCCTGTGTCAGAAATCTTAAGATCATTGGACTTTGAAAGGATGGTATTCGCCTCACGGTTCATCTCCTGTGCGAGGAAATCAAGCTTTCTTCCCACACTGCCACCGGCATTTAGCGAATCCTTCATGGAAAGGATATGGCTTTTGAGCCTGACTGTCTCCTCATCCACACAGATCTTGTCCGCAAAAATAGTGACCTCCTGGGCTATTCTTGAATCATCAAGCTGATTGTCTGCAAGCAGCTCTCTTAGTTTTTCCTCAAGACGCGCACGGTATTCGACAATAATCTGTGGCGAACGCTCCTCAATGAAATCAACATATGATACCATATTATCGAGCTTTTCGCAAAGGTCTTTTTTAAGATTTTCTCCCTCGCGCACGCGGCTTTCAACAAATGGCTCAAATGCACCGCGAAGAGCCTTCTCAAGACAGCTCCACAGCTCATCCTCATCTACAGGCTGCTCCTCCATCGCAAATACCTCCGGATATCTCGACAGCGTGCTCACTCTTATATCATTCTCCAGTCCGAATTCCTCCGCCATCTGATTCAGGTACTTAAGATATTCTCCCGCAAGAGCCTTATTATACTGCAATGAGAGATTATTTTCTGTAAAATCCTCATATGTGATATAAATATCAACCTTGCCACGCTCTATGTACTCCTTAAGCAGAGTCCTTATTGCACTCTCGAAGAAATTGAGCTTTTTAGGCATCTTGATATTGACATCCAGATATCTGTGATTTACAGATTTTACCTCAACTGTAATCTTACGGCTTGCATCTGCGTACTCGTATCTGCCAAAGCCGGTCATACTTTTAATCATAATTTTTCCTTTCGCATATGCATAGATGAGTTTATTATATAACTCCTTGAGATTTTCGTCAAATATATTATAATATAAATATTCATGATTATAAATATTCAGCAATTTAGAATATTTACAGGAAATAAGGAGGAACATCATGGCTTTAGACGGAATAGTCATTTCAAATATAGTTGCAGAGCTAAACAGCACGATACTAAACTCAAAAATCAGTAAAATCGCAGAACCTGAGGCAGATGAGCTGCTTCTTACCCTAAAGGGATCAAACGGCTCTTTCAGGCTTTCGATGTCTGCAAGTGCATCGCTTCCATTCATCTACCTGACACCCACAAATAAGGTAAGCCCTCTCACTGCCCCTACATTTTGCATGGTTTTAAGAAAGCATATAGCAAACGGACGTATCACAAAGATTTACCAGCCGGGCATGGAGCGTATCATAAACTTTGAAATCGAGCACTTAAACGAGATGGGCGATCTATGCCACAAGGTGCTTATTATCGAGCTGATGGGCAAATATTCAAACATCATCTTTACCGACTCCGATGGTACGATAATAGACAGTGCCAAGCGTATTCCCGCATCCGTAAGCTCTGTGCGTGAAGTGCTTCCGGGCAGAGCCTACACCATCCCCGCGACACAGGAGGATAAATATAATCCTCTGACTGTAGATTCGAAACAGTTTGTGGATATTATATCAGCAAAGCCGCTTACTGTTTCAAAGGCTATCTACTCATCCTTTTCCGGCATCAGCCCCCTTGTGGCAAATGAGCTGGCTCACCGGGCAGGCCTTGACGCGGACTCCCCTGTAGCTGCCTACTCACACGATGAGCTCTTGCACCTGGGAAGCAACTTCACATGGATGATGGAGGACATAAAAAATAATCGTTTTACGCCGAATATCGTGCGTGACGGCAATGAACCAAAGGAATTTTCTTCAATAGAGCTGACTCAGTATAGCGATTTAACGGTCACAAAATATGAATCTATATCAGAGGTTTTAGAGCTTTACTACTCTGAGAGAAACACCTATACACGTATACGCCAGAAGTCAGCCGACCTGAGAAAACACGTAAATACCCTCCTGGAGCGAAACCAGAAGAAATATTCCCTGCAGATGAAGCAGCTTAAGGACTCCGAAAAACGCGAAAAGTACAAGGTGTACGGCGAGCTTATCAACGCATTCGGCTACGGACTTACACCGGACGACAAGTTTCTTGAAGCTGCAAACTATTATGATGACAACAAAATCATCAAAATCCCTATCGACAACACAAAAACTCCTGCCGAGAACGCGCAGAAATACTTTGACAAATACGGAAAAATGAAACGTACTGCCGAAGCATTGAATGAACTGATTCTTGAAACAAAAGGTCAGATAGACCATCTCGAATCAATTCAGAATTCACTGGATATCGCTTTAAGCGCTGACGACCTCGTCCAGATAAAGGATGAGCTGATAGAATACGGTTTTATCAAAAAAGGAAAGGGTTCAAAGAAACAGAAGGTAAAGAGCAAACCCTTCCACTATATCTCATCAGACGGCTTTGATATGTACGTTGGCAAAAACAACTACCAGAACGATGAGCTCACCTTCAAGCAGGCAACCGGAAACGACTGGTGGTTCCATGCCAAGGGCATGCCCGGCTCACATGTCATCGTAAAAGCCGAAAACAAAGAGTTGCCGGACAGCACCTTTGAGGAGGCCGGCAAGCTCGCAGGCTACTACTCAAAGGGAAAAAATGCCGACAAGGTAGAGATAGACTATCTGCAAAAGAAAAATGTCAAAAAGCCAAACGGTGCCGCAGCCGGCTTTGTCGTGTATTACACAAACTATTCCCTCACGATTCACCCGGATATATCCGATATCAGGCAGATTGAGTAAGCAGATTATACTTATTTCATAACAATTTCATAACCATTCCAAAACGCTTAAAGTAAAAAGCTGATATACACATGCATAGTCATGCATGCTATATCAGCTTTTATTTTAGCCATTTAAACTCATCACAGATTCATCCTCTTTAACTGTTCTTTTGCAAATTCGTCCATTTTCTTTTTCAGTATTCTGTTTTCCGCTGTACAAAGCGCCGGGTCTGCTTCAAGCACCTCATCCACCATCTCAGATGCTTCCTTTAGCACATCGCTGTCCTGATACACATCCGCAAGTGCAAACGCAAGGTCTCCACTCTGCCTGATTCCAAAGAAATCCCCGGGACCTCTGAGCTTTAAATCCTCACTTGCTATATAAAAGCCATCATTTGATTTATTTAGTATCTCCAGACGTTTTTTTGATTTCTTTGAATTTGACGAATTGATGAAAATGCAATACGACTGTGCATCCCCCCTGCCTACACGGCCTCTTAGCTGATGAAGCTGTGCAAGTCCAAACCTGTCTGCATTTTCTATCATCATGACAGTTGCATTGGGCACATTTACGCCAACCTCCACGACTGTTGTGGACACAAGCACCTGCGACTCATTATTTGCAAAGCGCTGCATCACCTCATCCTTTGCCTTGCTCTTCATCCTGCCGTTAAGCACATCTACCGTGATATCCTTTGGTAATGCCGCTTTAAGCACATTTGCATAGTCTGTGACATTTTCCCCTTCCGAGTTTTCGGTTTCCTCCACAAGAGGGCATATAACATACGCCTGATGGCCGGCTCTCACCTGCTCAGCAATAAAGCTGTAGGCCTTTGGCCTGAATGCAGTGCCAACCACACAGTTCTTGATTGGAAGCCTCTTTGCCGGCACCTCATTTATGACAGAGATATCCATATCACCGTATATGATTATTGCTAACGTACGCGGTATCGGAGTGGCACTCATCACAAGTATATGTGGCTTTCTTCCCTTATCTGAGAAGCTCTCTCTCTGCTTCACGCCAAATCTGTGCTGCTCATCTGTGATAACAAGCGACAGATTGGAAAAATCCGCTTTCTCCTGTATGAGCGCATGAGTGCCTATAATAAGCGCATTTTTCTCGTTTTCAAGGCGCGCATAGGCTTCTCTTTTCTGCTTTGCCGTCATGGAGCCAGTAAGAAGCACAACAGGACTGTCAAGTCCAAACTGACCAACCAGTGAGCAAAACGTCTCATAATGCTGGTTTGCAAGCACCTCTGTCGGAGCCATTATGGCAGACTGAAAGCCACATTTTGACGCCCACGCCATAAGAAGAAAAGCAACAATCGTCTTTCCTGAGCCCACATCACCCTGAATAAGCCTCTGCATCACATAAGGACCTTTAATATCCTGCTTTATCTCATCTATTGTCTTCTTCTGCGCGCCTGTCAGCTCATACGGAAGCTTATCAATCAGTCCGTCTATAAAAGCATCATCCGTAAACTCAAACTCATTTTTGTCCTTCTGCTGCTTTTTATTCTGATACCGCATGCCCATGATAAATAGAAAAAACTCATCAAAAACAAGCCGTCTTCTTGCCTCCACAAGAGCGTCAAAATCATCCGGGAAATGTATCTGCTTCATGGCATAATTGTACTCGCAAAAGCCGTATCTGTGCCTTATATCCTTAGGCAGATAATCTGACAGCAGTGTATCATGTGACAGAGTCTCCTTTATCGTCTTCACTATCAGATTGTTTGTCACACCGCTTGTCACGGAATACACAGGCTGCAGTGTATCGCGTATAGCCTCGTACTTTTGCACCTCATACACCACAGGCTGCTCCATGACATATCTGCCGCCCTTTGGCTTAATATGTCCGTAAAATATAAGATGTCTCCCCTGCACAAGCTGTGCCTTAAGGTATGGCATACGGTACCATACCAGCTGTATCATATGCCCGGGCGAGCCGATATCCTGCAATGTAATCTGCATTCTTGCTGTATTTTTCACTACAGGTGCCTTTTTAATCACAGCATGGATGGCATAGGTGCTGCTTACGTTTACATTATTCAGTTCATCAATATCCGTTATTTCCGGAAACTTTACATAATCCCGGGGAAAATGAAGGAGTATATCACCAACGGTGTATACTCCCATTTTAGCAAATGCTTTTTGTGTTTTTTCCCCGATTCCCTTAACCGAGGTAATCGGTGAAGCTATATCCATATTTGCTCCTAAATATAATAAATATCTTTTATATTCTTTAAAAGGCTTTACTCTACAGAAATAACATAATAGTAGATTGGCTGTCCGCCATCGTTGACCTCAACCTCTACATCAGGATATTTCTCTTCGATTGCTGCCGCAAGCTCATTAGCTGAGTCCTCATCAGAATCACTTCCGAAATAGATGCTGACAATCGCTGAATCCTCATCTACCATGGCATCTACCATCTCAAGTGTGGTAGCCATTAAGTCTGTTCCAACAGAAAGGATGCTCTTGTCTCCGATTCCCATAAAGTCGTTCTGCTTGATGGTTTTTCCGTCAATCTCAGTATCGCGGACTGCATATGTCACCTGTCCTGTCTTGACATTTTCTATCTCAGCCATCATCTGCTCTTTATTCTCCTCGACACTGTGGTCAGGTATATAATTTACAAGCGCTGTGATACCCTGTGGGATAGTCTTTGTAGGGATAACAATAATCTGTTTATCCTCAACAAGGTCTACTGCCTGGTTTGCAGCCATGATGATATTCTTGTTGTTTGGCAGGATAAATACTGTCTTTGCATTTACATGCTCGATAGCGTTGAGCATATCCTCTGTGCTAGGATTCATGGTCTGACCACCCTCTATGAGATAGTCCACTCCAAGGCCTCTAAACACCTCATTCATGCCTTCTCCGATTGAAACAGATACAAAGCCCATTTCCTTTGCAGGCATGTTATTTGTCTTTTCATCAGCCTGAGCAGCTTCATAAGCCTCTTCCTCAGCCTTCTGCTGTGCTGCAAGCTTCTGTGAATCCTTGATGAGCTTTTCCTGATGTTCCTCACGCATATTGTCGATCTTTATCTTGCTGAGCGAGCCGAAGGTAAGCGCCTTCTGCAGTGCAAGTCCAGGGTCGTTTGTATGTACGTGAGTCTTTACGATCTCATCGTCAGCTACAACGACTATAGAGTCACCGATTGACTCGAGGAATGCCTTGTATGCATGCTCCTCATTGTCTGACATTGGCGCATTGAGTACAATAATAAACTCTGTGCAATAACCAAACTTAATCTCTGCCTCTGTCTCAGCCGAAATCTTTGCAGGAGCTGCTCCTGTTGGTGCGCCCTCTATTGTATAATCAATCTCCTTGCCGATAAGGGCATCATATGCTCCCTTTAATACCTGAACAAGTCCCTGTCCGCCCGAATCCACAACACCTGCCTGCTTTAATACAGGAAGCATCTCCGGTGTCTGGTCAAGCACATACTCAGCCTGCTTTATAACCTCTTCAACAAATGTGACAACATCCTCTGTTTCGTCTGACAGCTCCAGAGCCTTTTCTGCTACGCCCTTTGCCACTGTAAGGATAGTTCCCTCCTTTGGCTTCATAACTGCCTTGTAAGCTGTCTCAACCGCCTTCTGGCATGCCTCACAAAGAATAGTGACATCTATCTCATCGTATTCCTTTATAACCTTGCAGAAGCCTCTGAAAAGCTGTGATAAGATAACACCCGAGTTTCCTCTGGCGCCTCTTAAAGAGCCTGATGAAATAGCCTTTGCAAGCTCTGCCATGGTAGGCTCTGTGAGCGAGCTGACCTCCTTGGCCGCAGACATGATTGTCATTGTCATATTTGTTCCGGTATCACCATCCGGTACCGGGAATACATTCAGCTCATTTATCCAGTCTTTCTTTGAATCAAGATTCTTGGCTCCCGCAAGAAACATCCTTGCAAGGAGCTTTGAATTAATGCTTGTGATCTCCACTTTTTGTAGTCCTCCTTAATCAATTACCCTTACGCCCTCAACGTAAATATTGATCTTTGCAATTTTCATTCCTGTAAATGACTCAACCTTGTACTTAACCGTCTCGATAAGATTGTCCGAAACAGTGCCGATTGAAATACCATACGCTACTATTACATGAAAATCAATGGTAATTTCGTTGTTCTCATCTACCTTTACATTTATTCCATGGTTCAGGTAATCTCTCTTTAAAAGCTTTACAAGACCATCCTTCATGTTGACCGCTGCCATGCCCACTATTCCAAAGCACTCTACAGCTACAGAGCCTGCATAGGTTGCAATAACATCTGTATCAATTAAAATCTGTCCATATTGGGTATCCATCTGTCCCTTCATAATATATACCTCCATCATATTGTGACGTAGCTAATGTTATTATACCTTTTTTTTCACAAAAAGCAAATATTTTTATATTTTATCCTTGCATTCTTTATTTTAATCTGATAGAATACATTTGTTGTGAGCTTAAGAGTATGGTAAGCTTAGTGAAATGCAAGGAGGTGCAATATCATGGCAAAATGTGCAATTTGTGAAAAAGGTGTTCATTATGGAAATAATGTCAGCCATTCTCATAGAAGATCAAATCATGTTTGGAAGTCAAACATTAAGAAGGTTTCTTGCAAGGTCAATGGAGTTCCACAGAAGTTATATGTATGTACTTCATGTTTAAGATCTGGCAAAGTTGAGAGAGCTTAGTCTTTATTTTTGAATCTTTTGAATTTTAAAGGACATCCGTTTGGATGTCCTTTTTATTTGCTCACATATATGAAATTAATCCTGCTTGTCGTCCTCTGCCTCGTCTACCTTTACATCGTCGAGATTAAGGTCATCATTTTTCCCCTTTGAGAAGCGGCTTACAATGTCCGGCACCATATCAAGTATCTTTGTCATACCGTCCTGATTCTTTACATTGACAAGCTTCGTCTGTCCATTCTGGATAACGAGCACTGCACTTGGCTGAATCTTTCCGCCCATACCGCCGGCTCCGTTATTTTTCTTTTCTGCCGAAAATGCTCCTGCTGCCACTCCAAACGACACATCCACAAGCGGAAGTATGATTGTATCCCCTATATTAATCGCATCACCGACTACAGTCTTTGTAGTGATAAAGCTGTCCATCCCCTTAAAAAGTGACTCCACTGTGTTATTGAAACTATTATCTGCCATAATATCTTCCTCCTATCTGCTTATCCTATTATATAATCTGCGGCAGTTTTTATCAAATAAAATTCTAAGTGTTGCCGCTAAAATACTTATTACTATCACATGCCCCTTTATATCAAAACTGCCCTTTGCATATGGATTTTCACTCTCGAAATCAGGTGTAATCCGCCATCTGTTTGTATAGCCGACAGGAAAACATGCTAAAATACCTAATGAAATGCCTGTTGTATCCGGCGAGCCGGTTGAATAAACCATTGTAAGCTTAAGCCTCCTTGGGCATATTCTTTTAAGAATGATAAAAAGCTCTTTTTTCAGATGTAAAAAAGCAGCTTTATTTCTCTCATCACTGTATTCTCTTTTTAGCTTATCGATACCGTTTTTTATTTTTTCTGACTTATCTTTAAATTGCTTTTTATGTGACTTTTTGGGTGGCTTTTTGTTTCGCTTTTTATACGTTTTTTGATGAGTGAGCTTAGTTTGTTGTTTTATATGCTGATTCTCATCATTTACTGTCCTTTGCCCGTTATGAGTCTGTGCTGTGCTTTCATTCTCTGTCTGTTCATCTGCGACATGTTCTGACTCTTCTGCCGGTATTTTAAACTCATCTGCGGTGTTTTCACTGACTTTATCTTCTGTTTCAGTTTTAGCTGCCTCATCCATATCGTCATCATCCAAAGCCTCATAATTATCAAACAGCTTCTTCTTCACAAAAGCAAGCCTTATATATCCGTCAGTCTCCTGTGCATACTCTATATGCAATGCAAACAAATGAAAAAGCCATGACACATGTGTCTTTGCTCTTATGTCTGTATTGTCAAAGCTTCCGACAGCTCTGTACTTGACCGGCACAAACAGTACGCAAAGCAGCGCTGTAAGTATAAGAGCAAGCACTACAAGGAGTATGATGCCTATGACCTTTAAAATCGTAAATATCATCTATCTATTTCCTCCGTTTGCTCTTTAAATAGCTCTTCACATCTGTTTTACCTGTATTTTCGTATGTCTCCTTAACAATATCACAGGCCAGCAAAAGTGCCTCATCATAATTGTCCGCTACTGCGATTATGTGCAGATTCTTCTTAGGATATCCCTTTTGCAGCAATTCTCTTGTCGGAATGATATCCAAAAGATTTTCCTCATTTGACGGGAACGTGATGATGTATGTGTGAAGCATGCCGGCATTATGCTCTATCTTCCACTTGATTTTCTTTATCTTTCCGGTAACAGACTCTCCTACAAATAAATCCTCATACCATTTCATTCCAAAACCTCAAAAAGCAGTTTTTAAAACTGCTTTTTAATAATACTAATAATACTTGTGTGTCCCCCATAAGTTGCTTTTCTTTAAATCCAGGTACTCATTGTAAGCCTTCTCAAGTATCTGCTTCTCATTTGCAAACTTGAGCAGATGATATGCCTCGTGATACTTGTAAAACCCTGAATCCATGAAATACTCTTCTCTTTGCGGTTTACTATAATAACTTTCGCCCATCATAAGATACCAGTGTACATCCTTTTCCACTGTATCATGTGGCACGGTAAAAGAATAGTGGCTCTTACCCACGTATTGGATTATCGTTGCACTGGCACCAGTCTCCTCTTTCACTTCACGGATTGCAGTGTCCTTGTACTCTTCATCAGACTCCACAGTTCCCTTGGGCAGTACCCACCCTTCGTACCTGTTCCTGTAGTTCTTGTATAAGAGTAATATTTTGCCACGAAAGATTACCACACCGCCACAGCTCGTTGCTTCTATCATTACCATTCCTCCAAGTGTGGTTTAAACGCTATCTGTCAGTTCAAGCGAAATCTGAACGATAACGTCTGTCATTACACTTAAGTATAACCTACTTCTAAAAAAAGTGCAACAAGCCTATTCATTGAAATATTTATCAAATACTTTTTTTGCCACCGGCACCGCATATGTGCTTCCGGCACCCGAATCCTCCACAATTACTGCTATTGCCAGATCATTGTAGCCATCCTTTTTTCCATAGCCCACAAACCATGCATTGGTCTGGTCTGTAGAATCTGATACCTGGGCAGTTCCGGTCTTTCCAAAGGCCTCATAGCTCTGATTGCTTAGCTTTGCGCCTGTTCCATCAGATACCACTGCTGCCATAAGATTCTGAAGAAAAGCTGCCTGATCCTTTGACATAATCTGCTTGTATGAAGCCGGTTTATTCTGCTCCACAAGCGCCCCGCTCGCATTTTCCGTATGGTCTACCAGATATGGCCTCATCAGATTTCCATCATTGCAGATTGCACCGGCAATCATGCACATGTGAAGCGGTGAAACAAGCGTGTTTCCCTGACCTATCGTGGTCTGCATGGTCAGAGCTGACGAAGCATTGTTATCCAGTGCAAACCTGCTCTTTTTAGAATCAAAGGCTATAGGCAGATTCTTGTTGAAAAGCATATCGTCACACAAGGTATTAAGCTTATTGTTGTCCACCAAAAGACCTATATTGGAAAAGGACGAGTTGCATGACTTTGCAAACGACTTTGTTAAGTCCTCCTGTCCGTGTGATTTATTGCCGGCGCAGTGGATTGTAAAGCCATCCTTTGTAATACTGCCGTCACAATCAAAGCTATAGTCGTTGTATGTAGACGGATTTTCGTTATAATACTCAAGTGCTGTAAAAATCTTAAACACTGAGCCCGGAGCATACTGTCCCTGTGTTGCCCTGTTGTAAAGAGAAGTGCTGCCCTCACCGTTTACGCTCTCCCAGTCACTTGCGATGGTATTTGGGTCATAATCAGGCTTTGACACCATAACTGCAATCTTTCCTGTCTTCGGCTCAATTGCAATGACAGCACCTTCATAGTCGTCAAGTGCATTATATGCAGCCGCCTGTGCTTCGTAATCCAGTGTGGTTATGACATTATCACCGGTATTTTTCTTGCCGCTTATATCATTTACTATCTGGTCAAGGAAAAACTCATGTGAGCGAAGCAATGAGAAATTCTCCTGCTTTTCAAGTCCTGCCTTACCATTTACGGCAAAGCCCGCCACATGCGCAAACACCCTGCCGTCAGGGTATTCCCTTGTCTCAGACGCATCCGAGCTGACCTTTGTCCGTGCTATGACATGTCCATCCTTAGTCTGTATCTCGCCCCTCACTACGTTCTTAGAGAAAAGATCCTGCAGCGAATTGTATGGACTGTTGATGAATTCGTCGCTTTTTACAAACTGGAAATATAAGAAATAACCTATCAATCCAACAAAAACTATAAGGAAAAAATATGTAACAACCGCATACTCTCTATTTCTGTGTCTTACTGCTGTTTTTGCCGCCTGCTGCCGGTTTTCTCCTTCTCTGTTGACTGCCCTGCGCCCCTGGCTCTTTAGCTGTCTGCTTTTGTCTGTTTTTTGTCTCATGGTCCTTTCGTCTCTTGTCATCTATATTTCTCCTTTTTTCAGGGGCTGCCTGCATAATATACATGCCCTGTATCATTCCAAAAATAATCATCGTAGATAGAAGCGAGCTGCCACCGTAGCTCACAAGCGGCAACGTCACACCGGTCATCGGTATAAACTTGGTTGAGCCGCCGACAGTTAAAAGCACCTGAAGCGCATACACACTGCCAAGCCCCAGCGCTACATACTTGTAAAACGCATCCTTCATCTGCATGGAAAGATTAAATATCATAAGAAAGCAGCTGACACAAACCATGATGAGGCAGATGGCAAATATACCGCCCATCTCCTCTGAGATAGCCGCTATGATAAAGTCCTTTGACACAATAGGTATCTTATTCGGCAGTCCCTGTCCCAGTCCAAAGCCAAACAGTCCGCCTGTACCTATGGCAAAGAGCGACTGACACACCTGATAGCCGGCCTTGTCTATGACAGAAAGAGGGTCAAGCCATGCAACAATTCTGTTTTTCACATGTGAAAACAGATGATAGCCTGCGTACATTCCAAGCCCAACAAATACAAGACCTCCAGCAAAAATATAAAACCTTTTTGTCGCAACATAAATCATGACCAGATATGTAAAGAAATACAAAAGTGCTCCACCGAGGTCGTTTGATGCAACAAGTATCAGTACAAACACTGCCGATATGCCACTTGTTATGGCCAGCTGCTTTAAATCAGTTGATTTATACAGCATGGATGCTATAAAAAACACAAAAAGTATCTTTACAAACTCCGATGGCTGAATTGAAACAGGACCAAATGTCAAAGAAAGCTTTGCTCCTCTGCTCGCCACTCCTACCACAAGCACTGACAAAAGACCAACTATTCCTACTCCTGCATATGTCCATGTCAGTTTTCGAAACATCGTGCCCTTTTGCATGATAAGCGGTATAAAAAACGCAAATATCGTTCCGGCAAGCACAAAAATGAACTGCCTTAATGCCTTGTCGAACGAAATTCTTGTTAAAATAATCATGCTTATGCAAAGCATCATCACCATGTTGTTTAGCACAAGCTCTGAGGCATTCTTATAAAACTTATGATAAATCAGGTAAATTGATTCAAAAAGCACAAGCTGTGCTATATAAAAGCCTATTATCTTTGTATCCATTGTCGTGACAAAGAGCACCAAAAAACCATCTAAATGAATCAGAAACATATAAAATCTTTGCAGATTATATATATGCTTCTGCTTTTTCGGCTTGTCGGGATACTTGAATAAATGAAAGCATAAAAAAGTATATATGAGAAAAAGTATTATCATAATATACTTGGAAAGCTGTACTATCAGATGTACCATATTATTCTACTCCTCTTTTGTAATGTCCGTTTGTATATTCGGCTACCTTATCATCCATAACCACCTTAATCTGCTTTGGAGTCTCGATTGTAAAGCTGTATCTAAAACTTCTGATACCTGCCTCCTTAAGCTTACTTATGTTCTTTGTGAGCATGGTAGGCAGTGAATTATATATTGTATTATAGCACTCCTTACAGTTGTTACAAACTGCAAAGGATTTATTGTATCTGTCCTTTAAATATATAAGCTTTTGCTTTTTATCACAGCCCTTTGTGTTTTTGTGCACACAGTTGGCGGTGGTCATAAGCGGATAATATCCATAGACTATCATCTGCGAGCCTATATTGTTTCTATGCATAATCTCCTTTGAATTGAGCTCAAGCGGCACTGTGTCACCACTTACTCCGTGCTCAAAAAAAGCACTCTTTGAAACATCATTAAAGGTATACATATTGTGGTCTAAAATAACTTTTTTCTCTGTAAACAAATTTTCTGTCAGATAAAGCTCCTCGTAATTTTTCACAACAAAGCCCTCGAAGCTTACCTTATCAAGCTCTTTTGCGATAGATACAAAATAATCCGATGAATCCTCCCTGAATATCGTAGGCAGCATGAGATACACTTTTTTATTTCGCTTTGTAAGGCTTTTCACATCATCTGCAAACTGCTGTATCAGAGTCTTCCTGTCATACATGTCAAAATCCAGATAAAATACATCAAAGCATTCATAGCTAATAAGTGTATCAAGCTGCGCGCGTGTCATACACGAGCATATGGTGGTGTAATCATTTATAGCTTCATCATGTGCTGCATCACTTTTTACGACATGCTCAGGGAGTGCTGTAAGTCCTGACATATCAGTGTATCGTGCATCATTCCTGTAATACTTTTTCAACAGCTTATCACAAAGCCCTGAAATTGCATCACGGCGCAGCTTGTTTAGTGCTCCGTTTGGCACAAAGACGTTTTCTCCGATTTGAGCTTTAATATGTGAAAACGCAAAGCCTGTATCACCGGTTTTGTTTATCCTGTCGATAGCGGCTTTTTTATCAATCGGTGCCTTAAGTGCGGCGCTGACAGGTTCTATTGAGGCTTTGTATGTCACATCACCTCTTTTTACAGTGAGGCTTGCGGGCTCTCCCTCTCTTAAAACAAGCTCTCCCTCTATCGAAAGCTTTCTTTTTTCAGGCGAAGGCTCTGCAGCATTTGAAACAAAATTAGGCTTCACATAAGTCACCATATCAGAGCCATTGTGGTCGAAATAATACCTGTCTGTAAAGCCACAGCGGTTTCCAATAGCCTTTATTCTGTCATAATCTGCATCGGTAACAGGCTTCATACTGTCGATATAGCTTCTGTAGTATTTTACCACTCCGCATGCATACTCAAGTTGCTTCATACGTCCCTCAATCTTGAGCGAATAAACACCTGCATCATGCAGCTTGTCAAGAGCCTTTATACCACACATATCCTTAAGGCTTAAAATGTATTCATCCTTTTTGCCCTCCACGGTATACGGCAGTCTGCACGGCTGTGCACAGCGGCCTCTGTTTCCGCTTCTACCACCTAAAATACTGCTGAAAAGGCACTGCCCTGAATACGAATAGCACAATGCACCGTGCACAAAGGCTTCAAGCTCCATGCCGGTTTCCTCATGTATGCGCTTCATCTCGGCAAGAGAAACCTCCCTTGCCATGACCACACGCGTCACTCCAAACTGTGAAAGAAAACGCACTCCGTCTGCTCCAGTCACCGTCATCTGTGTACTCGTATGTATCTCCATTGACGGAAAATACTCATGGATAGCCTTCACCACTCCAATATCCTGCACTATCACTGCATCAAGCCCTCTTTTGTAGTACACAAGCAGGTAGTCGTATAGCTTTGAAAACTCACTGTTTTTAATCAGCGTATTGACCGTCAGATACACCTTTACTCCTCGTAAATGCGCAAAATCAATTGCCTCTAAAAGCTCCTCTTCTGTGAAATTATTGGCATATGCCCTGGCTCCAAACATGCTTCCGCCCACATACACAGCATCGGCGCCGCTTTCTATCACGCCCTTAAATATCTCAAGGTTACCTGCCGGTGCAAGAAGTTCAAAATCTTTATTTCTCATATATTTCCTCATATAGATGCTCATTTGATATCATATAAACCTGCAATAAAATAGGGAACAGTGTACGATAACTGTTCCCCTTTTATTGCTATTTATCGCTACTGTCATTTGCCCCTTTAGAAGCATGTGCAGATTTTTTAACAGGCTTTTTTCCATCAAGAAGTGACTCCTCAAGTGTTGCCTCAAGTCTCGCCTTGTTGAGTAAAAGCTCTTTGTTTTGTGCCTCAAGCTCCTTCATGCTCGCCTCGGCATTCTCGGTCTTTACCTGATTGGAAATTAAATCATGCTTTAAATCGTATATTTCCTTATCCTTATTCTCTATATCACCCTCGAGCTTTTCGACAAGTGCCTTTGCCTTGAAATAATCATCCGCAATATTGAGCTCGATAAGTGTGCTCTTCATATTGCCCGGAAGATACTTATACTCATCCATATCATCAAACTCTGCAATCTTGTTGTTGATGTATGCCGCAACCTTCTGTAAGTATTCCTCATTCTCATATCCTGACAGTGTGTAAACCTTTCCGTCTATTACCACCTCGGCATTTGTTTTTGCAGACATTTAATCATCCTCCGTTTTCACATTTATTCAAACCAGCTATATTAATATTAATATCAATTTCAATATCAAATACTTAATTATTATATGCCTTATAGATATAAATTGCAACTTTAAGCCCTTTTTCTCTCAAAATGCTCAAAGGCAAGTTCTGTCGCCACACGTCCCTTTGGTGTGCGGTTTATAAAGCCGTTCTTCACCAGATACGGCTCGTAAACATCCTCAATGGTTCCGGCATCCTCACCTATTGCCGCTGCAAGCGTATCAAGACCTACCGGTCCTCCCGCAAACTTGTCAATGATGGTGAGAAGTATATTTCTGTCGTTTAAATCAAGTCCGTACTTGTCCACTTCCAAAAGATCCAGTGCAAAGCTTGCCACATCATAGGTGATTTTGCCGTCATACTTAACCTGCGCAAAATCCCTGACACGCTTTAGCAATCTGTTTGCAAGTCTTGGGGTACCCCTTGAACGACGCGCCATCTCGTAGGCTCCCTTGTCATCTATCTCTACTCCAAGCACCTTTGCGGAATTGACGATAATATACTTTAGCTCATCGACAGTGTAAAACTCCATGTGATTTACCACACCAAACCTGTCGCGTAAAGGTGCCGAGAGCATACCCGCCCTCGTTGTTGCACCTACAAGTGTGAATTTTGGCAGGTTGAATCTGATTGACTTTGCAGACTCGCCCTTACCAATCATGATATCAATGGCGTAATCCTCCATGGCAGGATAGAGCACCTCCTCCACCTGACGGTTTAGTCTGTGAATCTCATCGACAAACAGTATATCTCCCTCGGAAAGTCCGTTGAGTATGGCTGCCATCTCTCCCGGCTTACCTATTGCAGGACCGGAGGTCACCTTTATCTTTGTACCCATCTCATTTGCAATGATTCCTGCAAGTGTTGTCTTTCCAAGCCCCGGAGGTCCGTAAAACAGCACATGATCGAGCGCCTCGCCCCTTGATTTTGCAGCTTCAATATATATTTTTAAATTGTCCTTTATCTTCTGCTGACCGATATAGTCATCAAAATACATAGGACGCAGGGATTTTTCTATTTTTATATCCTCTTCCTGCAATTGTGTGGAAATTACTCTTTTCACGTTTTGTTCCCCGTTTCTGTTTTAAGCTTACAGCTTTTCCAATCAGCCCATATTTTTGAGCGCAAGCTTCAGCACATCCTCTACATCCATATCCTCTGTGATATCAACCTTGGATACTGCCTTAAGACTCTCAGTAGATGAGTATCCAAGCGCATTGAGCGCCATGACAGCATCATTTTTCACAGTGCTGTTCATGGATACAGCAGCACCGGAAGTCTGATTCTCAAGCTTCTTTTCAAATGCATCCTCAAGCGACAGCTTGTCCTTTAAATCAAGTATCACTCTCTGAGCCGTCTTTGCACCTATTCCCGGTGCCTTTGATATAGCCTTTGAGTCGCCCGATAGAATCGCAAAACGCAAATCATCGGCAGACAGAGTTGACAAAATGGCAAGGCCGCCCTTTGGTCCGATTCCGCTGACTGTAATCAGCAGCTTAAAGATTTCAAGATCATCCTTGCTCAAAAAGCCATAAAGTATCATGGCATCCTCCCTGACACACAGGTAAGTGTAAATTTTTACATCCTCTCCCTCGTCAGGCAGCATATCAAAATACTGCGTCGGTATGTAAATGAGATAGCCTACACCTGCTGCCTCCACTACAATGCTGTCTATATTTTTTTCTGTAAGCTCTCCTTTTATATATGCATACATTGAATCCATTTGTTACTGTTTCGACTGCAGCCTGACACACAGGCATAAAACAGCAGCATCTCCTTTATTATTAAATATACGTAGATTACAGCCCATTAAAACTATACATGAAAGCTGTCAGAAATCCTCAAAAGCACCTGTGAAGCTGCTATTCCAATCACCAGTCCCGTGATGCATCCTGCCACAAGAAGCACCGGAATATAGTACACCACGCTGTATGTTGACAAAACTATAGCCGCAACTATTATCTGTCCTATATTGTGACAAACTCCACCAACCAGGCTTATTGAAACCGAGCTGAATTTATCTGATTTCTTAAGCAGGCACATAACGATAAAGCTTAGTATACAGCCTGCCAGTGAATATATGATGCTGAACGCATTTCCAAACATAAAGCCTGAAAGCACCGCGCGAAATACACATAGCAGAAACGTCTCCATGGGTGCTGCTATATAAAGCATGATTACTGTCACTATATTTGTAAGCCCAAGCTTCACTCCCGGTATGCCTACTGCAAACGGTATAAGTGACTCAACATAGCTTAGCACCAGTGCCAGTGCCATAAGCATACCAAGATATGCAATCTTTCTGGTTTTCATTTATCTCATTCTTTCTATAAAAATGTTCGGGTATCACTTGGATATCGAATCTATATCGGATTTCGTGTCGCTTTTTACCGTCACAACAACCTTATTCGGCAGACAGATAATCGACTCTCCCTCCTTTGATATCGCCTTCTGCTTCACACACAGATGATCCGGACAGTCGGCAGAGGTCATATCCGCCACACCGCCCTTTATGACAAGAGTGTTAGTAACATCGCCATCGCCGTTTTTTATCTCAATTGTATCATCCTTTGAAAGCGGATATGTACCATAGGCCCTTCCATCGATAGTCACCTCGACACATGCATCGCTATCCGTATCCTGCGCCTTTAAATATACAAGCTTCCATATAAGAAGCAGAGCGACAGAGATAATTACAACAACCGATATCAGGATTATATCATTTCTGCCAAAACGCTTACGCATCCTCTTTTATCTCTCCCATATAGTAGAAGCCTCTGCACTCATTGAGCCTCACATTGTAGATATTTCCAATCATATCCTCGGTACCCGGAAAATGTACGATTGAATTATTGTCCATACGTCCGGTCACATAGCCGTCCTTCTGGTCATCCATTTCCTCTGCAAGCACCGGCACCACTTTGCCCTCATAGCATTTTGCCTTTTCTGATGAGATAGTCTGAACCTCCTTTAAGAGCCTGTCAAATCTGTCCTTGACCACATCATCAGGCACCTGATTCTCCATGGTAGCTGCGCGTGTGCCTGTTCTCTTTGAGTAAATAAATGTAAAAGCACTGTCATATCTGACCTGCTTAACAACATCCATTGTCTCAAGGAAATCCTCCTCAGTCTCTCCCGGGAAGCCCACAATGATATCAGTTGTGATTGCAATATCAGGAATCTGCTCACGAAGTCTCTTTACCTCGTCGAGATATTTTTCCTTGTCATAGTGCCTGTTCATCTCCTTAAGCACCCTTGAGCTACCTGACTGAAGCGGCAGATGCATATGCTTGCACACCTTGTCGCACTCCTTTATCGCCATAATCAGGTCATCGGATAAATCCTTTGGATGAGATGTCATAAAACGAATCCTCTTAAGTCCCTCAATCTTATTGACCTCGCGAAGAAGCTCTGCAAAGGTTATAGGATTGTCAAGAGTTTTACCGTATGAGTTGACATTCTGTCCGAGAAGCATTATCTCGCACACTCCGTCTGCAACAAGCTTTTCTATCTCTCTTATGATATCCTTAGGCTCCCTGCTTCTCTCACGTCCTCTTACATATGGCACGATACAGTAGCTGCAGAAATTGTTGCAGCCAAACATGATATTGACACCTGATTTGAAAGAGAACTTTCTCTTCACCGGCAGATCTTCGACAATCTGATTGGTATCCTTCCATATGTCAATAACCTGTGAGCCAGACTCGATATTGTTGCACAAAATCTCTGCAAACTTGAATATATTGTGGGTTCCAAATACGATATCTACAAACTTATAGTGCTTTTTGATATTTTCAACAACCTCCGGCTCCTGCATCATGCAGCCGCAGAGAGCAATCTTCATCAGAGGATTCTTTTTCTTGTAATTCTGCAGATATCCAAGTCTGCCGTACACCTTGTTGTTAGCATTCTCACGTACGGTACAGGTGTTGTATACAATGAAATCAGAGTGCTCATCAGTTCCTTCCACATAGCCAATCTGCTCTAGTATTCCGACAAGCTTTTCTGAGTCGCGCGCGTTCATCTGACACCCGAAAGTCTTGACGAAATAAGTCATAGGACGGCCGATTTCTTTAGATTTCTTTTCAACAAAATCCTTTGCCTTTGCCATGTAGTAATACTGCCTCTCAGGCTCATGTGCCGGTGGTGTCTTTGTTATATCTATATCGTAGCTCATGTTATATTATGTTTCCTCTCAAATTAAATCTGTTATACTTTAGCTGACTATTCCCTGATCTGACCACTGCCGTAAATAATATACTTATAGCTTGTCAGTGCTTCAAGCCCCATAGGTCCCCTTGCGTGAAGCTTCTGTGTACTGATTCCTATCTCAGCTCCAAAGCCGAATTCATTTCCATCAGAAAATCTGGTTGAGGCATTTACATAAACGCATGCTGCATCTATCTCATTTAAGAACTTCTGTGCGTTGTCATAATCATTTGTGACGATTGCCTCTGAATGTGATGTGTTGTATCTGTTGATATGCTCGATTGCCTCATCAATACTGTCAACAATCTTTACCGACATGATGTAATCAAGATACTCCATACCCCAGTCATCGGAAGCTGCCTCTGTCACATCGTCTCTTCCGGCAAGAATTGCTTGTGCTCTTTCATCACAACGCAGCTGTACATGATGCTCTCTTAGCTTATCGTACAGCTTTGGCAGAAACTCCTCTGCTATGGCACTGTGTACTACAATTGACTCACATGCATTGCAGACACTGATTCTTTGTGTCTTTGCATTGTTAATAATATTAACAGCCATATCAAAGTCTGCATCCTTGTCCACATATACATGGCAGTTGCCTGTACCGGTCTGGATGACAGGGATTGTGGCATTTTTGACCACATTTTGGATAAGTCCTGCACCGCCTCTTGGTATGAGCACATCCACATACTGATCCATCTTCATAAATGCATTTGTTGTCTCTCTGTCTGTTGACTCAATAAGTGCAAGTGCAGCATCAGAAACCAAATTGTCCGTTAAAGCCTTTTTTAGTGCCTTAACTATTGCGATATTGGTATTTATCGCATCACTTCCACCCTTCAATATGACACAGTTGCCTGTCTTAAAGCACAGACCAAAGGCATCTGATGTGACATTTGGGCGAGCCTCAAAAATGATTCCCACAACACCGATTGCAACTCTTCTTTTTCCGATAATAAGGCCATTGGGACGCTTTGCCATAGACATTACTTCCCCTATAGGGTCTGCAAGCTTTGCTATCTGTCTGAGTCCGTCAGCCATGCCAAGGAGCCTGTCATGGTCAAGCGAGAGCCTGTCAATCATGCTCTTTGCCTTCATATTTTCCTCTGCTGTGGCCACATCCCTTTTGTTTGCCTCAAGAATTTCTTTTTCTGCCTTAAGCAGATTGTCTGCTGCATCGTTTAATACCTTATTCTTGATATCCGTATCCAGTGTTCCTATCTTTACTCTGGCCTCGTATGCATCCGCACAAATTTTTTCTAAATCAGTCATCAATAAACACCTCTCTCTTATCTGTTATCACCCCATCTAAGGGTACGTCATATTCATGTTCAAACGTCATGCTGCTAAGTAACTGGAAATCGTAGCCCACTCCAACTGCCATGACAGTATCTCTTTTTGTGAAAGACGATAAATATCTGTCATAAAAGCCCTTTCCGTAACCGATTCTGTAACCGGTATCCGAAAATGCAAGCCCCGGCACTATCATAAGCGCACTGCCATCCGCCTGCGTATACTCCTTCGTCATATCAGGCTCTTTAATATTAAATGAACCACAATTAAGCTCATCAAGGCTTCTTACCCTGTAAAATGACATTTTATCGCCCGAAACCCTCGGATAATATATCCTTTTTGCTTTGTTTATTAAATAGGTAAAATACTCATCAGTATTCACTTCATTTCTGATAGCTGAATACAAAAGTATGTTGTCATATTCCCTGTCGAGCTCTAAAGCTATGAGCCTTTTATAAATTTCATGGCTCATACTGTGGCACTCATCAGCACCCAGAAGGCTCCTTTGCTTTTTTAGCCTGCTACGAATTTCTTTTTTTGTTTCCATATTTCTCGCCGAGGTTCTCAACCGAACCGTCATCGTTTACCATATCGATATTGTTGAGCTGGTTTCTTAAATTCTTCTTCACGTTTGCTATATACTCCTTGCGCAAAAGATCCTGCTCCTTTTTCTCTGCCTCAGAAAGTCCCTCTGCCTGTGACTTTCTGTAGAGCTCATTGATTCGCTGTATTTTTTCCTGTGTCATAGCACTCTCCTGATTTCAAATTTATAGCTGATTACTGGCCGCCTGTAGATGTAGGTGCCATCTCTCTTTGTATATAATCCGCAAGCACAAACTCTGCATCCTTTGCCCTGTGGAAAAGTGTTCCTGTATATCTGTCATTCATAATGTCATATAAAATCCCCATATTTCCGCCGTTTGCGATAATCATATCGGCACCGGAATATGTGGCAATCTTTGCCGCTGTAAGCTTTGTCGCCATGCCACCGGTTCCGACATCGCTGCCGGTTGATGACTTTGCCATGCCAAGTATTTTCCTGTCAAGCGTATCAACCTCTCTGATAAGCTTTGCATCCGGATTGTCATGAGGATCGTCGGAATACAGTCCGTCTATATCAGAAAGCAGTATGAGCAGATCAGCCTTCGTGATTGATGTAACAATAGCAGACAGCGTATCATTGTCACCAAACTGCATCTCGTATGTGCTTACCGTATCATTTTCATTGACAATAGGCACCACGTTGAGAGCAAAAAGCTCCTCAAATGTATTCATAACATTGCGTCTGGAAACAGGATTGACTATGGTATTTTTTGTCATGAGCACCTGTCCGGAATTCTGATTATACTCAGAAAAAAGCTTCTGATATGTCATCATAAGCCTGCCCTGTCCCACTGCGGCGCATGCCTGCTTTATTGAAATGTCGCTCGGGCGCTCCTTTATGCCTATCACATCACGCCCAACCGCGATAGCGCCGGAGCTTACGAGGCACACATCCATTCCGCTGTTTCTGTAATCACATATCGAGCGCACCAGACGCTCCATCTTTGAAAAATTGAGGCTTCCCGTCTCTGCATGTGTCAGCGTCGATGAACCTATCTTTATTACCACTCTTTTATAATTGTCTAAAAAACTCATTTCTATCATCTTTCCTATTGTAAGTCTAAATGCATACATAATTACATTACGCATACATTTACTACTTTACCATATATTCATGCAAAATACAAAATCATTTTTACTACTGTCTCATTTTTTTATTCTGTGTTATTATATTTCTGTTGCTTTCGGCTTAAAATTACATAAAGTCCGGACGCAAAGTTATATTTATGCTTTTACTATTTAAGCTTAACTATAAATAATTTACAACCAGGAAATTAATAAAGGATGCACTATGAAAAATAAACTAAAACACCTTGTCCCTGTCCTTTTGGCGCTTGCCACAATAACAGGAAGTCTGTCTGCATGTGAATTAAAGCCTGAGGCTCAGCAGAAGGTTTCCAAACAGGGCTTCTACTTTGACACGATAATACAGATTACGCTTTATGGCACTACCGACGAGAAATACATAGACGACTGCTTTGATATGGCAAAGAAATATGAGGATATGCTGTCAAACACAGTTAGTTACTCAGAGGTGAGCAAAATAAATGACGCTGCCGGCAAAGAATATGTCACAGTAAGCAATGATACGCTTGAGCTCATCAAAAAAGGCATCGAATACGGTGACACAAGTGACGGCAGGTTTGATATCACTATAGGAAATCTGTCTGATTTGTGGAATTTTTCCGAAATAGCTGAAAATACCGACTCTAAAGATAATGAGGTGGATGCATCAGTTGTTCCGTCTGATGCGCAGATACAAAGCGAGCTGTCACATGTAAATTACCGCAATATACAGATTAACGGAAACGCTGTGATGCTAACCGATTCAAAAGCAAAGCTTGACCTTGGCGGAATCGCAAAGGGCTTTATCGCCGATAAGATGAAGGCTTATTTACAGTCCAAAAAAATCACCTCAGGCATCATAAACCTCGGTGGCAACGTCCTCACAATCGGGGAAAAATCAGACGGAAGTGATTATACTGTTGGCATCCAGAAGCCTTTTGACGAGAGCGGTGAGCCCATATGCACTGTCAAAATCAAGGACAAATCCGTCGTCACCTCCGGCATCTACGAGCGGTACTACAGAGTAGACGGCAAGCTATATCACCATATACTTGACACAACAACCGGCTATCCCGTCAAAAACAATCTGTACTCTGTCACCATCATAAGCGACTCCTCCTGCGACGGAGATGCCTTAAGCACCACATGCTTTGCTCTTGGCATTGATAAAGCAAAGGAGCTTATCAATTCCCTTTCCGGTGTTGAGGCAATATTTGTGACAGATGATTATAGTATTATCACGACATCAGATGAGTATAACGTAAGCAAAGAATAGCTGCAAGCTTATAAAAAAGCTGCCACATATCATAATGATATGTGACAGCTTTTATTCATTACAAAATAATCTTCTTTGGACACTTCTCTGCGCAGATTCCGCAGCCTGTACATTTTTCCTGATCAATATAAGCTACATTGTCTACTACATGGACAGCATCTGACGGACAGTTTTTCTCACACAGGTGACAGCCGATACATCCAACCGAGCATGCCTTCATGACATCCTTGCCCTTGTCCTTTGAGCTGCACTTTACAACGTGCTTTGTGTCATATGGAATAAGCTCGATGAGGTGCTTTGGACAAGCCTCTACGCACTTGCCGCAGGCCTTGCATGTAAGCGGATTAACGCATGCAACCCCGTCAACCACATGGATTGAATCAAAAGGACATGCCTTCACACAGCTTCCATAGCCGAGACAGCCATAATTGCATGACTTAGGTCCGCCGCCCGGAACAAATGACATGGCAACACAATCCTCTACTCCTGTGTAGTCATAGTCTGTATTTGCTTTATCACAGGTGCCGGCGCACTTAACAAATGCAACCTTCTTTACTCCGGCCTCAACCTTTACACCCATAATCTCGCTGACCTTTGCCGCAACAGGGTCTCCACCAACAGGACACTGTCCTACCGGTGCCTCTCCCTTTGCGATGGCGGCAGCAAGTCCGGAGCATCCGGCATATCCACAGCCACCACAGTTGTTGCCCGGAAGCACCTCAAGTATTGCTTCCTCTCTAGGGTCAACCTCTACTTTGAATTTTTCTCCTGAAATACCGAGGAAAAATCCAAGAATTATACCGACAGCTCCAACAACTAAAGCTGCAATAATAATCGCAGTAACATTCATATCACTTTTCCTCCAATCCTATACAGAAACCATTCCTGAGAATCCCATAAAGGCGATAGCCATAAGACATGCTGTAAGAAGCACGATGGCTGTTCCCTGGAAAGGCTTTGGAATATCATTATACTCAATCTTCTCACGTACACCAGCCATAAGCACAATAGCGATAAAGAAACCAAAGGCTGTGGCAAAGCCGTAAACAACACTCTCTAAAATATTGTAGCCCTTTGTTACACTGTTAAGTGCTACACCGAGTACGGCACAGTTTGTTGTGATAAGAGGCAGATACACACCGAGTGCCTTGTAAAGAGGAGGCATCTGTTTCTTTAAAAACATCTCTACAAACTGAACAAGTGCTGCAATTACAAGAATGAACACGATAGTCTGTAAATATGACAAATTAAGCGGATACAGTATAAAATTGTAAATAAGCTGTGTAACAAATGTGGCGATTGTGATAACGAAAATTACCGCACCACCCATTCCTGCAGCAGTTTTTGTGTTCTTTGATACGCCGAGGAAAGGACAGATACCAAGGAACTGGCTAAGTACTACATTGTTAACTATTGCGTATGCTACTGCAATGAGCAGTAAATGACCTAATGTACCCATTATTTATCCCCTCCTTCTGTAGTGTTAGGCGCAACAGCGGCCTGTGCTGCTTTTGCTGATGGACATGATACTCCACAATGTGCACAATCTCCTGAAAGGCAGCCTGCCGGCTCAGCAAGAGGTGTACCCTTTGCTTCCATCTTTTTACGGATGATATTCATGCCTGCAACGAGGAAGCCAAGTACGAGGAAGGCTCCCGGTGCCATGATAAAGATTGTGATTGGTGTAAACCAATCACCGAAAATCTTGATATTGAAGAATGTTCCTGCACCTAAAATTTCACGGATAAGTCCGATTATTGTAAGACCCATGGTAAATCCAAGTCCCATTCCCATTCCATCAAAAATAGACTCTACAGGCGGATTCTTTGAAGCATAGCTCTCGGCACGTCCAAGGATGATACAGTTAACCACGATAAGTGGGATGTATACACCAAGTGCTGCTGAAAGGCCAGGCAGATAAGCCTGCATTAAAAACTGTACTACTGTAACAAGAGATGCAACTATGACGATATACGCCGGCATACGCACTCCGTTAGGAATCACTTTTCTGAAAAGTGAAATCAAAAGGTTTGAACATATAAGTACCACCGTGGTGGAAAGTCCCATTCCAAGTCCGTTTACCGCACTGGATGTAACAGCCAGTGTAGGACACATACCAAGCATAAGTACAAAGGTAGGATTTTCCTTAATGATACCATTATATAAACGCTCTACATATTTGTTCATTAGTTGGCACCTCCCTGTAATTTATTCTGGAAGTAAGTAATAGCTGCGTTGCAGCCGTTGGCCATAGCTTTTGATGTGATGGTTGAGCCCGTGATGGCCTCAATCTCATCATCCTTTGAAGGTGTGGTCTTTACAACGTCGAACTTGTCTACTTTCTTGTTCTCAAACTGCTTGTAGAAATCAGCCTCCTCGGCCTTCATTCCAAGTCCCGGAGTCTCACTGATGCTTGTGATTGAGTAACCGTTTACAGTACCATCATTCTTGATACCTACAGAGAATGTGATACTTCCCTGGCTTCCATCCTTGGCTGTAACTGTGATGACATAACCCAAAACGTTCTTGCTTGAATCAAGTGCAGTTACAACTCCATCAATAGTGTCCTTGTATCCTGCATCAGATACAAGCTTGTTCGCTTCATCCACATCAAAATCATAGTCTTCAAATGAATCAGCATCTTTAAATACCTGCTGATAAGCAGCCTGAACTGTTTTCTGAGCAGCCTCTTCTCTCGGCTTTTCTGTCACTGCGTATACCAAGGCAAGAATAAAACCAAGCACCAGAGTAAAGGCAGTTAAAATCAAAGCGTCATGTACAATACGTTTATTCATTCTTCTTTGCCTCCTTTACCATACCAAAGGCTCTTGGGATAGAAACCTTTTCAATAATAGGAACAAGGCAGTTGCTTAAGATGATAGCAAAGGAAACTCCCTCTGCATTGGCACCGAAGCAACGGAATACTCCTGTCAATATACCACAGCAGATACCGAATATTATCTTGCCCATCGGCGTAATCGGGCTTGTGACATAATCGGTTGCCATGAAAAATGCACCGAGCATCAGTCCTCCACCACAGAGCTCTGCAACAACATAGTTGATATCAAACTGCTGTGCTCCGAAAAGGAACATGAAAACAGCAAATGTAATAATGTAAGATGCAGGAATCTTTAAATCAATGACTCCAAGTAAAATCATGATGATAGCACCTATTAAAATAGCTATAACTGATGTCTCACCAATAGTTCCTGCAGTATTTCCTATAAGCATATCCCTTACATTGACACTTGAAAGCCCCTCATTTTTGATGAGCGCAAGTGGTGTTGCTCCTGAGTATACATCCACACCGTTTCTTGTGACATTGAAATTAGTCATATCAGCCGCAAATGCGATGAGAAGGAAGCATCTTCCACCAAGTGCCGGGTTCATAAAGTTCTGTCCGAGTCCTCCGAACATACACTTGACAATGATGATTGCAAATACTCCACCAAGTACAGCCTCCCACCATGGAAGTGAAACCGGAAGGTTTAGTGCTAAAAGCAGTCCTGTTACAACCGCACTAAGGTCGGTAATTGTGCTCTTTTTCTTAACTATGTAGTCAAACACCCATTCTGATGCCACACACGATGCGATGGTAAGCAGAATGATAAAAAGTGCTCTAAATCCAAAATTGTAAATACCAAAGAGACTTGCAGGAAGTAATGCTATAATGACATAAAGCATTATTCTGTCAGTGGAATCCTTGGCACGTACATGTGGTGATGATGAAACATGATATAAATCACTCACTTTAATCCACCTCTTTCTTTATTTTTTGCTTGTCTGTTTTCTCTTTTCAGCGAGAACAAGCTTCTTCATTGTCTTAATAGGCTGAGCCACCTGTCTCCTTGACGGACATACAAATGAACAGCTTCCACACTCAATACACTCAAGTCCGTGCCACTTCTCAAACTCATCCATCTGTCCATGTAAACCAAACTTCGCAAGACGGCTTGGAATGAGCTGCTCAGGACATGCCTCCACGCAACGACCGCAGTTAATGCAGGCCTGTGGCTCAAATGCAGCCACCTCATCATGTGTGAAGCACAGTATTGATGAAGATGTCTTTGTAGTAGGGATATCAAGACTAAACATGGCAAAGCCCATCATAGGACCGCCTGATATAATCTTCTCCGGCTGGCTCTTAAAGCCACCTGCAGCATCAACCAGTTCCTGATATGAGGTACCGATGCTGTATAATATATTGGAAGGATTCTTCACAGCATCTCCTGTAACTGTTGAAATACGCTTCAAGACAGGCTGTCCATTCTTTACAGCATTGTATACAGCAATAATTGTCTCTACATTATCAACGATACAGCCTGCATCAGCAGGGAGCATCTTAGAATTTATGGCTCTGCCGGTTGTAGCATAGATGAGCTGTCTCTCACCACCCTGTGGGTACTTTGTCATAAGCGGACAGACCTCAATACGTGGCTCATCCTTTGTGAGCTCTGTTAGCTTTTCGATACAGTCAGGCTTATTATCCTCTATACCAAGGATACCCTTTGCATTGTCAAAAAGCTGAAGTATGATCTTCATGCCGCCAATTAATTCCTCCGGATTCTCAAGCATACGTCTGTAGTCAGATGTGAGGTAAGGCTCACACTCTGCGCAGTTTGCGATAATATACTCAATCTTGTCCGGCTCCTTTGGAGAAAGCTTTACATGTGTAGGGAAACCGGCACCGCCCATGCCGACAACTCCCGCATTCTTGACCTTCTCGATGATTTCTTCATTTGAAAGCGCAGTGACATCCTCGACTCTCTTATATGTTGTCTCAGTAAACATGCCATCATTTTCGATAACAATACTGTCAACCATATCGCCGACCGCCACACGTCGCTTCTCAATAGCCTTAACTTTTCCTGACACTGATGAATAGATAGGTGATGAAACAAAGCCACCGGCCTCTGCTATCATCTGTCCCTTCAACACAGTGTCACCTACGGCAACAACAGGCTTAGCCGGTGCGCCGATATGCTGCGAAACCGGATATACCATGTCGCCCTTGGGCAAAACTTCTTTAATTGGTGAATCCTTAGACAGCTCTTTACCATCATATGGATGAACACCGCCAATAAACGTTTTATGACCCATTTTTGTGCCCCTCTTTCTTTTAGATTAATAACGTGGAAATGCTATTGCACATTACTATTCCTATTATACCACTTATGATTATTAGTTAAATAGTATATTATGTACTTTTTTTAATACTTTATGTTATAATGTTTATACAAATGATATTCAAGGCAGGAATCGAAAAATGAAAATATTTCACAATGAAGAAATTTACATAAAAACCGATAATTTTTCAGACAGCATATTTAAAGAAAACACTATGTTCTTTGATATTGAGACAACAGGCTTTTCACCGGTGAAGGCAATTGTCTACATGATAGGCTGTGCAAGGCGCATCAAAAACCGCATTGTGATAGACCAGTATTTTGCCGAAGTGCCTGATGACGAAACAGATATTATCACAGCCTTCGCCAGCGAACTCAAAAGCTGTGATACTCTAATTTCCTTTAACGGAGTCGGCTTTGACATACCTTTTTTGCGCAGTAAATATAAAAAATATAAACAAAACGATCCTTTTTCATCTGTGAAACTTATCGATATTTTCAAAGAATTAACACCATTAAAGCCTCTTTTAAACCTGGAAAACTACAAGCAGAAAAGTATCGAGCATTTTTTAGGCATCGAACGTGAGGACAAATATTCAGGCGGTGAGCTTATCAACATCTATTATGAATATCTCGCCGAAAAAGACGACAGTCTGCTTAAGCTTCTACAAATACATAATTACGAGGATGTACTTGGCATAACAAAGCTGCTTGCAATTCTTTCCTACAAGCAGGTCTTAAAAAACATCCCTGACATAGCCGATATTGCTGTAAAGCCTTATACTGCATATGATGGAAGAAAAATGAATGAGCTTATTATAAGCTTTATAAATAAATACCCTGTGCCAAAAGCAGTCTCCATACATGACAACGATAATTATCTGATGCTCGGGACCAAAAGCAGCTCTATACGTATTAAAATTTTTGAAGGAGAGTTGCGCCATTTTTACAATGATTATAAAAATTACTACTATCTTCCTCACGAAGACATGGCAATCCATAAAAGTGTAGCCACATATGTTGACAATGCCTATCGTGAAAAATGTAAAGTGGCAAACTGCTATGTACGCAAGCATGGCCGTTTTATCATGCAATATACTACCTTTATGCAGCCGGAATTCAGACATGAAATAAAAGATAAATACAGCTTCTTTCTTCTCACAGATGATTTTAAAAATTCAAAACAGATGGTCATATCATATGTGAAACACATAATAGACCACCTGTTCAAATTCTAATACTCAGGGTTTCTGGAAATAAAAACTGCTGAGTCTCTCAAAGCCAAGCTCCCTGTATGTTGTTATCTGTTCAGTGCTTCCGATAAACAATATACCCTGTGGCTTGAGTGAATTATAGAAGTTTTTGTATATCATATCCTTTGCCTCATCAGTAAAATAAATTACCACATTTCTGCACAGAATCAAATCGTAATCCTTTGGATAAACATCCTTCAGCAGATTGTGTTCTTTAAATGTGACGCATCTCTTAATCTCATCTGCAATCTTATAGGAATCCCCCACCTGTGTAAAATACTTTCGTTTGAGGTCAGACGGTACATTTTCCACTGACTTAGCACTATATAAGCCTGTCTTTGCGCTCGAAATAACCTGGTCGTCAATATCTGTAGCAAGAATACGAATGTTTGAAAGCGATACATGCTTTGAAAATGCCATTGCTAACGAATACGGCTCATCTCCGGTCGAACATGCCGCACTCCATATCTTTATCTGACCTTTATTACGCTTTAATATTTCAGGTATTACCTTCTGGTCCATAAATCTCCACTGGTCAGGATTCCTGTAAAACTCTGATACATTTATTGTAATAAAATTGACAAACTGCTTAAATTTCACCTTATCGGTAGAAATTAATTTCACATAAGCCTCATAAGAATCAGCACCATTCTTATGAGCCAGCGTGTCTATCCTTCTTCGCATCTGCTTTTCTTTATAATAGTTAAGATCTATCTGTGTAAGCTTATATACCTCTTTTTTAAACCACTCATAATTATCAAACATCCTTGCAAACCTCCGGTTTAATTTTTATTCCATAAGAAATCCTGAAACCATAAATCATAGCTGCCTCATTTATGCCTATAAAAATAAGCTGCCATATAATTAAATATATGACAGCTTTAAAATCAAAAACTACTCGTTATCAGAAGCAACCTCGTCGATATTTACATCTGCAACATCTGCTCCATCATCCTCTGAATCAAGGAGAGCCTTCATGCTTAAGCTGATTTTCTTATCGTCCTCATTGAACTCAACAACCTTAGCCTCAACCTCCTGACCAATCTTGAGAACATCTGATGGCTTCTCAACATGATCCTTTGAAATCTGTGAAACATGAAGAAGTGCGTCAACACCAGGAGCAAGCTCGATGAATGCACCAAAATCTGTCATTCTGGCTACTTTACCCTTTACGATATTGCCAGGAGCAAATTTCTCTGTTGCACCATTCCATGGATTCTCGTCATCAAACTTCATTGAAAGAGCAATCTTAGAACCATTGATGTTCTTAACAAATACTCTTACAGTCTGTCCGACTGTGAATACCTTCTTAGGGTTCTCTACTCTGCCCCAAGACATCTCTGAGATATGAAGTAATCCATCTACTCCGCCAAGATCGATGAATGCACCGAAATCTGTAACGTTCTTAACTGTTCCTTCGATTACATCGCCAACATGAAGATTTGAAAGAAGCTCTTCCTGCTGTTTAGCCTTCTGCTCAACGAGTAATACCTTTCTGTTTCCGATAATACGTCTCTTTCTTGGATCGAACTCTGTGATGATAAACTCAATCTCCTGATCCTTGAACTTGTTGAGATCCTTCTCATAAGTATCTGATACAAGGCTTGCAGGGATGAATACTCTTGTCTCATCAACACTGACACATACACCACCGGCTAATACCTGTGTAACTTTTGCCTTTAATACTTCCTGGTTCTCAAAAGCCTCCTCAAGACGCTTGCTGCCCTTCTCTGCCTGAAGGCGCTTGTAAGAAAGGATAACCTGGCCATCGCCATCGTTAAGCTTAACTACCTTGGCTTCCATCTTGTCGCCAACCTTTACAACAGTAGTAAGATCTACGTTAGGCTCATTTGTGTACTCGTTTCTAGTAATAATTCCGTCTGATTTGTATCCAATATTTAAGAAAATCTCGTCAGGCTTAACATCAATAACGGTACCTTCTACCACTTCTCCATTTCTTATAGTTTTAAAAGATTCTTCCAGCATTTGTTCAAAGCTCATTTCTGACATTCTTTGAAACCTCCTCAATGATATTATTTGGGGTTGAAGCCCCTGCTGTAATACCTACGTTATTGTTGGACCTGATTTGTGTATAATCCATTTCGTCACTTGTCTGTATATAGTAAGTATTTTTGCATTCGTTTTTACATATTTCAAATAGCTTCTGTGTATTGGAGCTGTGCCTGTCGCCTATGACAATCATGACATCTGAGCACTGTGCTACCTTTCTTGCTTCGGTCTGTCTGACCTCTGTAGCATTACAGATTGTATTTAAAACAGTTATATCATAACCTTTTTTTGCAATAATTTCAACTATATCTTGAAATTTATTGTAGTTAAATGTCGTTTGTGACACTATGCATAGTTTTTTTGTACTATTTTTCGTGTATTTTTCGGCATCCTCAGGCGAATTTATTATGGTTACATGGCATTTTTCGTCTGCCCAACCCTTTATTCCACACACCTCAGGGTGCTTTGGACTGCCGACAATTATAATATCATAGCCCTTTGAGCTGTAATCCTCCACATATCTGTGAATTTTTGATACAAAAGGACAGGTTGCGTTAAGCACCTCAAAGCCACAATCCTTTATCTTGTCATACTCTGCCTTGCTTATACCATGCGAACGGATAATCATCACACCCTTTTCATGAGAAGAAAGCTCATCGAGATCGTTTATGACGGTTACGCCATTTTTTTCCATATCCTTTACGACCTCATCATTGTGAATAATCGGGCCATAGGTGTATATAGGCACATTTTCCTTTTCAATTGCCTCATAGACCATATTTACGGCTCTCGTCACTCCAAAACAAAAGCCGGCGCTCTTTGCGATAGTAAGCTCTCCCATACGCTATGCCTCTTTCACAAGCTGTTTCATTCTATCTACCACCTCATCGATTGTCATATCAGACGAATCAAGCAGCACAGCATCATCCGCCTGCTTCAAAGGTGATGTCTCTCTTGTCATATCCCTGTGGTCTCTCTCTATAATATCCTTCTCGATTGCATCAATATCGCATTTCTCACCCTTTGCGGTAAGCTCATCGAAGCGTCTCTTTGCACGTACTTTAGAGCTTGCTGTTAAGAATATCTTGACATTGGCATCAGGAAGCACAACAGTTCCTATATCTCTTCCGTCCATCACCACATTCTCTCTGGCCGCGAGCTGTCTTTGAAGCTCAACAAGCTTTTCTCTTACTACAGGATAGACGCTGGTAGCTGATGCCATATTGCCGACAGTCTCCTGTCTTATAAAGCCTGTGATATTCTCACCATTTAAGATAACCTGCTGTTCACCGTTTTCATAGCTGATTGAAACCTCAACATCCTTACATAGCTTCGTGATGGTGTCAATATCATCCTTGTCCACACCCTTTTGGATAAAATAGTATGCCATGGCACGGTACATGGCACCTGTATCGACATAAATTGCGCCAAGTTCCTTTGCAAGTCTCTTTGCTATAGTGCTTTTTCCGGCTCCTGCCGGTCCGTCAATTGCTATATTGTATCTCATAATTTCTCCTTAAAATATTATTGTTCATCATTTTTATTAAAATCCCAGCTGCTCAATTCACTATGCGCATAAATAACTGTTATTATAAGTGTCTCAAAATAGTTTTCCAAATCATCAAACCGCTGCACTTGTTCCTGCCAGATATCCTGTGGACCATGCTATCTGCAGATTGAAACCTCCCGTATATGCATCCAGATCCAGCACCTCGCCAGCAAAGTAAAGGCCATTCACAAGCTTCGACTCCATAGTGGATGGATTGATTTCCTTCACCTTTATGCCGCCCTTTGTGATAATGGCTTCATTATATCCTCTTGGGCCATTAAGAGTAACAGGCAGCTTCTTAAAAAGCATAAGAAGTCTGTTTCTTTCCTCTTTTGATATCTCATTGACCTTCTTATCAGGGTCGATACCTGAAAGCTCTATTATCACCGGGATCATTTTTGCAGGCAAAAGCTTGTTTATCGAATTCTTAAACTGCTTGTTTTTTGCCTCCTCAAACTCCCTGAGAATCCTCTTGTCCAAAGCCTCCTGTGTGAGAGCCGGCTTCAAATCAATATACATGTCAAGAGGCTGCTTAATAAGGCTTTGCTTAATTGATGCACTCGCAGACAAAATCATAGGGCCGCTGACCCCGAAATGCGTAAAAAGCATCTCTCCAAAATCCTCATACAGCTTCTTTTTGCCACTATATATGGAAATAGCCGTATTTTTAAGCGAAAGTCCCTGAAGACTCTTTATCCACTCTTCCTTTACATTAAAAGGAACGAGTGAAGGTGTGCACTCTGTCACAGTATGACCTGCGCTTTCTGCCATTTTGTAGCCGTCACCTGTAGAGCCTGTAGACGGATATGAAAGTCCTCCTGTGGCCACAATAACTGCATCAGCAGCCATTGTGGTGCCATCCTTTAATATGACACCTGTTATTTTTAATTCAGTTTTTTTATCAGCAGCTTCTTCATCTGCCTTTGTATCAGTGATTTTCTCATAGCACAGCTTCGATACCTCCGTATGAAGCAATACCTCCACTTTCTTTTCCTTCAAAGCTCTCTGTAAAGCAAAAATCACATCCGACGACTTATCAGATACCGGAAATACACGATTGCCACGCTCCACCTTTACGGGCATGCCATGCTTCTCAAAAAAAGCTATCACCTGACTGTTGTCAAAGCCATAAAAAGCGCTGTACAAAAACTTGCTGTTGCTCTTTACATTTAAAAAAAGCTCCTCGACATCGCACGCATTGGTCAGGTTACATCTGCCTTTTCCGGTTATATATATTTTCTTTCCAAGCTTTTCATTTTTTTCAAGAAGAGTAACCTTATTTCCTGCGTCTGCAGCAAAATATGCCGCAAGCATTCCGGCAGCTCCGCCTCCTACCACAATAATATTCTTACTCATCCTGTGAATCCCCCAGCTTTGCGTAATGTACCTTTATAGAATCATCAATGTAATCAATCTCATCATTCTCATACACCTGATACTCATTCCATATATCCTCAAGCTCTGTCAGTGTCTTTGCGACAATATTCTGCTTTTTCATGCAAAGAGCCACAATCAGGGCATTGATGACAGAAAGCGGTGCCACAAGCGAATCAACTATAGAAGCCATATCACTGTCGGCAATCAGATTGCATGATGAATACAGATTCATCGGTGAATGAACACTGTCAGTAACCGTAATTACCTTAGCACTCCTGTTGTTGGCAAATTCCAGTGCCTTAAGTGTACGCATAGAGTAACGTGGAAAGCTGATACCTATAATCACATCCTCCCTGCCAATACGCACCATCTGCTCAAAAAGCTCACTTGAGCTGTTTGTCGTAAGCAGACATACATCATCAAACATCAGATTCATATAAAATGCAAGAAAGCTTGCAAGAGGTGCACAGCTTCTGATTCCGACAATATAAATTTTCCTTGACTGTAAAATAGTATCTACCGCCAGGTCAAATACATCCGCATCAATTTTTTCCAGAGTGGTCTTAATCTTGTCACAATCAGACTGCAGCACAGTCTCAAGAATCTGTGACTGGCTGATACGCCCATATGTGACCTCCATTCGCTGAACCGAATTGAGCTTGTTCCTTACAAGCTCCTCAAGTGCCTTCTGAAAATCGGGATATCCCTTATATCCGAGCGATGTAGCGAACCTGACAACCGTAGACTCAGAAATTCCTACTGTCTCGCCCATCTTAGCAGCTGTCAGAAAGACAGCCTTATCATAATTATCAGTTATGTATGTAGCAAGCAGCTTGTGCCCCTTGCTCATCGTACTGTATTTAGCATTTATCCTGTTAAGTAAGTCGTTAGTATTTGACATCTTATACTCCTGAGCTTTCCCGTTTATGGCTGTGCTTCACACATTTGTGTAACCTGCAGCGATTTTTTCATACTTTAAAATATTATCACTTTTTCTCACTATATGAAAGAGCGAATTTATATTTTTTATTTTTGCCATAGAATAGACTCGTAAGTCCCGGGCGCCGGACAGACACGCACACTTTCCCGTGCGCTACGCTACGTCTCTAAGATACTGTACGAAATTATTCTTGTAGTTGTTCTACGCTTGACGAAACCGGCTTTTATGCGCCATCCGTGGCGCATAACACCTTGTCCTGCCGTCCATGGCAGGACATTTCTGTGTTTCATGGGCATAATTTCTACAGTATCTAAGAGGCTACGCTATTCGCGCACATGAAAGTGTGCGTGCCTGTCCGGTGCCCGGAACTTACGAGTCACCCTATCCACACAATACAAAAAACAGGCCCGGCAAAGCCGGACCTGTTTAAAATTCAAAAGCATGAATTATATTTTTAAATACTATACAGGATAAGCCTTATTCTCAGTATCAGCGGCCTTTGCATCAACACCTGTCTGCTGTGCCTGTCTGTACTTGAAGAAATCAGTAGCAACCTGTGGGAAAAGAGCATAAGAAAGAACATCCTCATCCTGCTGTTTCCACTGCTTCATCTCAGCCTCAATCTTGTCAAGCTCTGGCTCAAGAAGATCTGCCGGACGACATGTGATGGCATTCTTCTTATCATCACCAAGAACCTTATCAACAACCTCCGGGTTGAAAGGCTTAACTGTCTGACCATACTTACCAAGAAGGATATCCTTAGTCTCCTTAGTAGCAACCTTGTATCTCTCGCCCATGAGTACGTTAAATACAGCCTGTGTACCAACGATCTGTGAAGAAGGAGTTACAAGTGGTGGCTCACCGAGGTCTTTACGCACACGAGGTACCTCTGCGAGAACCTCCTCGTACTTGTCCTCTTTGCCCTGCTCCTTGAGCTGTGAGATAAGGTTTGAAAGCATTCCTCCAGGAACCTGATAACGGAGAGTATTGATATTTACTCCGAGTACCTTTGGGTTCATGAGACCTGAAGCTAAAGCTTCCTCTCTTATTGGTCTGAAGTAATCAGCAATCTCACTTAAGAGATTAAGATCAAGACCTGTATCAAACTCTGTGCCCTTGAATGCCTCAACCATAACCTCTGTTGCAGGCTGGCTTGTTCCAAGAGCGAATGGAGACATAGCTGTGTCAATGATATCAACTCCGGCCTCAACAGCCTTCATGTATGTCATTGAAGCTACACCTGATGTGTAGTGTGTATGAAGCTCGACAGGAAGGCTTGTAGAATCCTTTAAAGCCTGAACAAGCTCTGTAGCCTTTGCAGGAACTAAAAGACCGGCCATATCCTTGATACAAAGTGAGTCAGCACCCATGTCCTCAACTCTCTTTGCCATATCCATCCAGTAATCAAGTGTGTAAGCATCTCCAAGTGTGTATGAAAGAGCTACCTGGGCATGTCCCTTTTCCTTGTTACATGCTGTAACTGCTGTCTGTAAGTTTCTGATATCATTTAAGCAGTCGAAAATACGGATGATATCGATTCCGTTTGCGATTGACTTCTGTACGAAATACTCAACAACATCATCTGCATATGGACGATATCCTAAGATATTCTGTCCACGGAAAAGCATCTGGAGCTTTGTATTTTTGAAGCCGTCTCTTAATTTTCTGAGACGATCCCATGGATCTTCCTTTAAGAATCTAAGGCAGGCATCAAATGTTGCACCACCCCAGCACTCTACTGCGTTGTATCCAACCTTGTCCATTTTGTCAACGATTGGAAGCATCTGCTCTGTTGTCATTCTGGTTGCAATCAGTGACTGATGTGCATCACGAAGAACAGTTTCTGTTATTTTTAATGGTTTCTTTACCACTTCTGACATGATTAATCCTCCTTAATTAAATCTAAATACCGAATATAGCCATGAAGCATCCGGCCGCTACGGCAGTTCCAATAACACCGGCTACGTTAGGTCCCATAGCATGCATAAGAAGGAAGTTTGTTGGATCCTCTTCTGCACCGACCTTCTGAGATACACGGGCAGCCATAGGAACAGCGGATACACCGGCTGAACCGATAAGTGGATTGATCTTGCCTTTTGTAAAGAAGCATAGAAGCTTTCCAAAAAGTACTCCGGCAGTAGTTCCCACCATGAATGCAATAAGACCAAGGATAACGATCTTGATTGTGCTCATATTAAGGAATGACTCTGCGCTTGTAGAAGCACCTACTGATGTACCAAGTAAGATAACTACAATGTACATAAGGGCGTTGCTTGCTGTCTCCTGAAGCTGACGTACTACACCAGACTCACGGAAAAGGTTTCCAAGCATGAGCATACCAACGAGTGGTGCTGTAGTTGGAAGCAGTGTACAAACAACGATAGTAACTACTACAGGGAAGAGAATTCTCTCAAGCTTGCTTACAGGACGAAGGTTCTGCATCTTGATTGCACGCTCTTTCTTTGTAGTAAATAATTTCATAATTGGCGGCTGGATGATAGGTACTAATGCCATGTACGAGTATGCTGCCACGGCGATAGGTCCCATCAGACCTGTCTGACCTAATTTTCCGGCAAGGAAAATAGATGTAGGTCCGTCAGCTCCACCGATGATAGATACGGCTGCTGCTGCCTTGTCATTGAATCCGAGAAGGATTGCAAGGAAATAAGCTCCGAAAATACCAAACTGTGCTGCAGCTCCGAGTAAGAAGCTGATAGGGTTTGCGATAAGCGGACCAAAGTCTGTCATAGCTCCGACACCGAGGAAAATCAGTGAAGGAAGAATTGACCACTCATCAAGTGTATAGAAATAATAAAGTAAACCACCTACTCCATTGCTTGAGTGCTCTGGACTTACAATAATATCAGGATAGATATTAACAAGGAGCATACCAAAAGCAATAGGTACTAAAAGTAAAGGCTCAAATCCTTTTTTAATAGCCAAAAACAGGAATACACATGCTACGGCAATCATAACATAGTTTCCGACTGACAGATTAAAAAAGGCAGTCTGATGTAGGAGGTTTGAAAGTGTTTCACCTACGTAACTCAAATTAGTTTACCTCCTGGAATTAGTTTAATGTTGCAAGTAATGCACCTGACTCTACTGAATCACCAACAGCAACATCAATGCTTGCTACTGTTCCATCCTGTGGTGCAACAACAGGTGTCTCCATCTTCATGATCTCAAGAATAAGAAGTGTATCACCCTTCTTTACTGCATCGCCAACCTTAGCCTCGAGCTTAAATACCTTTCCGGCAGCTCCGGCCTCAACCTTGATGCTTCCTGCTCCTGCAGGTGCAGCAGCCTTTGGTGCAGCGGCAGCAGGTGCTGCAGCTCTTCTAGGTGTGCTGGCTGTGCTAGGTGTGCTTCCTGTCTCTTCTACTGTAACATCGTAAACATTTCCGTTAACGGTAATTGTATAGTTTTTCATCTCAAATGTCCTCCTAAATTATCTTCTATTGATTGAACGGACTACAAAGCCCTCTGTTGTAGTACCCTCGCTTGCTGCTATAGCTGCTGAGATAACAGCTACAAGCTCTGTATCATCTGTAAGGTCTGTAGCAGGTGCTGCTGCAACAACAGCCTCTTTCTTTTCAGGCTCGCTCTTAGCTTCTGCCTTCTTTGGCTTATTGCCGATAAGAGCAACAAACTTGAAGCAGTAAATGATAAGAGAGATAAGAATAAGTACACAGAATACAATACTCATTGAAATTGCTGTGTTCTGTCCTGCCTTAGCAAGCTTCTGTCCCATTGTCTGAACAGGAGTAAGTGAGATACCTGTTACCTCCATGGTAACCGAATCATATACTAATTCGTATGTTACATCCTGCTTGCCAAATGTAAGTGTCATGTCGGTAGTGAGTGTACCACCTGACTTAGTTACTGTAAAATCCTTGCCATTAGTTGCATCCTTTACGTCTCCGTATTCGTCAACCAGATCAAGCCATGATGAAACGGCATCAAGCTCAGCGTCGATATTTTTCATTGAAACGCTTGCTCCCGACTGTCCGAGTGTGCTGTAAACAACCTCACCCTCTGTCATGCCTGTCTTCTCCTCAAATTCCTTGACACTCTTCTCATAGCTGTCATAACCGCCACAACTATCTACGAGTGCAATGTAGCTCTGAATATTGCTAAGGCTGTCTGTTGCCTCAGTATGAAGCTCGTCTGTTGTGTATCCGCCGTATGTCTTTTCGGCATTGTCAGAGCCACATGCTCCAAGCATACATACAATCATAAGAAGGCTAAGGATATATGTTATTTTTTTCTTCATAACAAAATGCGCCTTTCTATTATTTAGTTCCGTGTTTCTTCTCTGGTGCATCTACATATTTGGTGTAAAGCATCTCAAAAGCACCTACAAGATATTTTCTTGTGTCAGCCGGATCAATGATGAGGTCTACATATCCTCTGGCTGCTGCTGATGAAACAGAAGACTGAAGCTTCTCGTAATCAGCTGCCTTCTCATCGATTTCCTTTGCATCAGCGCCCGGATACATAATCTCAGCTGCAATCTTTGAATCCATCATACCAATCTTTGCATCAGGGTATGCATAAACCATATCAGCTCCGATTGACTTAGAGTTCATTGCAACATATGCGCTTCCGTAAGCCTCGCCTGTAATCAGGTTAACCTTTGGACATGTTGCACTTGAGAATGCGTATGTCATTCTGGCAAGAGCCTTTGCAAGCTTCTTCTCAGAGCACATGCAGTTCTTGAATCCGTTTACATTTGTAAGTGTAAGTACAGGAATTGAGAAAGCATCACAGAATGATACAAACTCAGCTGCCTTGTTACAGCCCTTTGCAGTAAGAGAGAGTGCAAACTCCTCTGCCTTCTTGCCCTCAGCATCATATACTGTGCTGCAGTTTGCAACTGCACCGACTGTCATGCCGTTTAATTTAACAAAGCCTGTCACCATATTCTTGGCAAAGTCTTTCTTTGTCTCAAAGAATACATGATCATCAGAAAGCTCTGATAAGAGGAATCTTGGATCAGCCTTCATATCAGCCATGCTGTTACATGCTCTGTTGAGATCATCCTCACATGAGTCTGTGTATACATCTCCCTCGTTGTTGAGCGGAAGCATGCTGACAAGAGCTCTGATATCAGCGATAATATCATCCTCTGAACCGATTCCGTCTACGCATCCATTGTTCTCACTCTGGAATGAAGCTGCTGCTGTATCGCATTTCTCAACACGGTTACCCTCTATTGCATCAGGAGTATTAACAAACATTCTGCCCTTAGACTCTTCGATATAAGCGAAATCACAAAGAGCCGGTACTACAGATAGTCCGCCACCGCAGTTACCGAATACACCACAAATCTGTGGAATAACGCCACTTGCTGCAACTTCCTTGGCGTAGATAAGACCAAATCCGTCTAAAGCATCAACTGACTCCTGAAGTCTGATACCACCGCAATCGATAAATCCGATAACAGGTGCGCCCATTTTCATGGCCATATCATATACAGAAGCAATTTTCTTTGCATGCATCTCGCCGATTGTTCCGTTAAGAACTGTTGCATCCTGGCTGTAGATAAATACAAGATTTCCATCAATCAGACCGTGTCCGATAATAACACCATCTGAAGGAGCTTTTGCTGCAGTAAGGTTGAAATCTGTACTGCGAGCTGTCACAAGAGAACCAATTTCCATGAAACTGTTCTCGTCGACTAACTTAGCAATACGCTGCATTGCCAAGCTTTGATTGTTACTACTCATTTTATATCCTCCATCTATAAAAAAATAAAATTTTTCGCTAGTATGATAATAGACTATTTCCCAATTTTTTTCAACTAATTTGTTAAATTTTTAACCTTAATTTTTGTTTAGAAAAAATTTCCTATATTAATTGTAAAATTCTTGAGAAAATTCTTGTAAATTTTCTTATTCTTCTTGTTGTTTTCTATATATTTTAAGTTAATTTTGTTTCCATTCTCTTTTTTTGCTACATGCTTATCAGTTGTCTGTCTATCACCGGTCTGTTGTATTGTTGCAGAAACAGAAGTTTCATTACTATCAGAATCTGTTTCTGACCTTGAAGCTGCATACGCCACCAGTGCCTTTGCATCAGCCCACTTATAGTTTTTATTGTTTGGCCACCCGCAACCCAAAAGAGAAAGGCACATTTTTCTTCCATCCTTTTCGACTGCTGCCACATAGCAGTATCCTGCCTTTGTTGTAAAGCCGGTCTTTCCCGATATGCAGTAGTCTGTTTCCGTAAGTAGCCTGTTGTGATTTCTAAAAACCACCCGGCTATCCGCAGACTCAAATGTATACTGCCCGGTCTGCGTTATCTCAAGAAACTGTGCTGATTTTGGTGATTTCCACGCACAATAAGACATTATAACACACAAATCTCCCGCCGTGGAGTGGTGAAAGCTCACATCATTCTCAGCATCCAGCCCATTTGGTGTGATAAAATACGTGCCAAGACACCCTATCTCATTCGCTTTTTCATTCATAAGCTTCGCAAAGCCCTCCGTCGAGCCACCCACATGCTCTGCAATCGCATAGGCACAGTCGTTGAACGACTCTAGCATCATGCCATAAAGTAAATCCTTCATCCTGTAGCTTTTCCCCGGCACCAATCCAAGCTTAACCTCCGGCTGTAATGCGGCATTTTGTGAAACTGTGACCATATCATTTATATCGGCTTTCTCAAGAGCCACAATGCACGTAAGAAGCTTTGTGGTGCTTGCATTTGCCATGCTATCTCTCATGTTTTTACCATATATAAACGTCTCGTCATCAGCATCATATAATGCTGCCGAAACAGCATGAAGCCCGGGCTCATTTACGACTTTGTCAGTATTCTTAGCAACAGTATTTTCGGCCGCCATTTCACTGCCCATTTCCGCTGCCATAAACACACTTTTCTTTTCCAAGCCTGGCACTTTTTGCTTTTCTTTTATCTCAAAATCAGGCAAACCGCCGAGCGTACAAATTAACACGCAAATGAACACTGTTAAAGCTTTTTTCGACATATATTTTTTCCAAAAAATAATCATATAATTACCTCCATCGGTAATATATATGATTATTAGCATGTCCTTATTATATGAAATGGCAGCTTACGCAATGCACAAGCACTACACATCAAGCTTCACATGCATCTCCTCCTCTGCCTCCTGCTTAAACTCCTCCACCTGCACAGGACTTAGCACCGGCAGCTCGTCAATAGACTGAACGCCGAAGCTTCTTAGAAATTCCTCTGTGGTACCAAACAAAAGCGGCCTTCCCGGAGCATCAAGTCTTCCAAGCTCCTGCACCAGATTGTACTCGACGAGCTTGCTTACGGCATGCTCGCTTGACACGCCTCTGATTTTTTCTATTTCAGCCTTTGTGACAGGCTGCTTGTACGCTATGATTGAAAGAGTCTCCAAAAGCACATCCGTGAGTACCCTCTTCTTAGGCTGCTTCGCAATGCGGATGAGATACTCATACATCTGTGGCTTTGTGCACATCTGATAGGCTCCATCGAGCTCTATGATATTCATACCTATATTTGCAGAGCCTGCATACTCCTTCTTAAGCTCCTCAATCAGCTTTTTTGTTTCATTTTCACTTAATTGTATTGCATCGGCTATCCTTCCAAGCTCCACGGACTCTCCCATGGTAAATAAAATAGCCTCTATTGCAGCTTTATAATTCATATATCCTCAAACCCTCTTTATGCAGCAATCCTTGACTCAATCCGGATATCATCAAAAATATGCTCCTGAACGATAGTTAATTTGCCTGTTTTCATAAGCTCAAGTATGGCAAGAAATGTGACTATAACCTCTACCTTGCTTGATGATGCAGTAAGCATCCCTCTGAAGCTGAAGTGCTTATGTGAAGCAGCATAATCTGTCAGATAATCCATCTTTTCCTCTAAGGAGACCTCCTCCTTTTCAATCTTTCCAAACTTCGAGCGGACCTTATCTATCTTTTCTTCCTGTCTCTTCATTATACTTTGAAAGATTCTGTTTAAATCAGAAAGACGGATATCTCCGACAAGCTCCTCAAGATTAACAGGCTCCTCATATGCCAAAACCTCATCCGGTATGTCCTTTTTCTTATACCACACCTTACCGGCATCCAGCTGGCGGTCCTTAAGCTCATCAGCCATGCATTTGTACATCTTGTACTCAAGCAGTTGCTGCACAAGCTCTGCTCTTGGATCTTCCTGCTCCTCCTCTTCCTCCTCTTTTCTTGGAAGAAGCATCTTTGACTTTATGTCGAGAAGCGTAGCTGCCATAACGAGAAACTCGCTGAGCGTGTCCAGGTTATCCTTTTTCATCTGATCCACATACTCCATGTACTGCGCTGTAATCTCGACAATCGGGATATCATAAATATTTACTTTATTCTTTTCTATCAAATACAATAACAGGTCAAGGGGTCCCTCAAATACCTGCAGTTTAAAAGTTATATCCATCTATCGTAATCTCCATATTAGGCTATTGTAACAATTTATACTTCTTTTTTCAAGTGATTTTAACCCCGTAAAAATATCACTGTTCAAAAGTCGTTTACAATAATTTAAGCTTACAGAAGCGGTGCAAACAGCTGCAGTATGCTCTGCATCAGCCTGCCGGCAAGTGAAATATCAGCCGTACTTTCCTCATCTATCTCCTCAGAGACCGCAAACGTCTCTATCGCATCCTCTTTTATTTTTCCGATGCACTGAGTCCTGTACATGTATACAAAATCCTCAAAATTCCAGTACATGCTCCTGAAATCCAGATTACACGTGCCAACTATCGCAGTATCATCATCTGCCACTATACACTTAGAGTGTATAAAGCCGGGTGTGTAAAGATATATTCTCACCCCTGCCTCGATAAGAGGCCTGAAATTAGCCTTTGTCTGCAGATAAATCAGCTTTTTATCGGGAATCTCAGGTACAACAATACGCACATCAACACCTGATCTGGCTGCCGATATCATAGCATGCGACAGCTCCGTACCAAGTATCAGATACGGTGTAAAAATATAAACATATTTTTTAGCTTTTGAGATGATACTCACATAAAGATTCTCTCCTACATCATCATGCTCAAGTGGAGAATCGCAAAACGGCTGGACAAAACCGCTTTCCTCTGACTGACTGAAGGTATTGTGTGGATTCAGATATTCATCATGTACTGCATTGTCCTTATTGATATAATTCCACATCTCAAGGAACATCGTCGTGAAACTGTTTACACACTCTCCCTCCACACGGATACCGGCATCCTTCCAGTATCCAAACCTGATTTTTTTGTTGATATACTCATCTGCTATATTGTAACCACCGGTATGCGCCACACGTCCGTCTACTACCAGTATCTTCCTATGGTCCCTGTCATTCATAATTACTGAAAGCATGGGCTTATATGGATTGAATCGTCTGGTCTGTATTCCGATGCTCTCCATCTCCTTTATAAAGTGTGGCGGAATGGCATTTATGCTGCCAAAATCATCATATATGATTCTTACAACAACTCCATGCTTTACCTTTTCTTTGAGTATATCAAGTATCTGATCAAGCATAACTCCACTTCCGATTATGAAATACTCCATAAAGATAAACTTTTCAGCCGACCTTAAATCTTTTAAAATGCTTCCAAAAGCCTCCTCACCTGATTTAAAGTACTCTGTGCAGTCCTCCGCATACAGTGGATATTTCTGATTTTGAGTGATAAGCCTGCTTTGTCTGTATGCATCCATATCTGTCTGTCTGAGTGTCTCATTTAGCAGCTCGTTCTCAGGCCGAAGCGTCGCATATGCTTCCACAATTCTTGCCATTCTTTTCTGTGTCTTTGACGTAAGCTCCGGTCTTCCGAAAAAGAAATAGCACGGAATACCAACGATTGGAACACTCAGTATCAAAAATATCCATGACATTTTTATATACATTTTCATCCGCCTGTTGACAATATAAAGCGAAAGCAATATGGCTGCCACATACAGTAGATTCTGAAACACCCTGCTGGCAACAGATGCCGTATAAAATAAAAAGAACCACCATATCATCTGTATGATTATTATTGTCGAAACGATAAATAGCTTTGAAAGCAGTTTTTGTAATATTTTCCTCATCTATGCCCTACCATGAAATTACAATCTTTAAACAAGATATTCCTATATTTTCTATAATAAATCTCTAATACATATTATATTATTCCAAGCAATTTATCAACATTTATAATCCCCCACGAGCCTTTGCGGCTGTCTCCTGCCCTGTCACATGTATTATACAGGGCAAGCTTAACCTCCTCAGGTCTCATATTTGGATTTTTTTCCAGCAGAAGTGCTATTGCACCTGATACAATCGGTGTAGCCATTGAAGTACCTGTCTTTCTTACATATGTGCCATCCCTCGTTCCAAGGCTTATGATATCATGCCCGGGAGCCAGAATCTCAGGCTTTACAATACAGCAATCGGTCGGACCTTTGCCGCTTCTTATATCATCGAAGCTTCCGACTGTAATTATCTTTCTTGAAATTCCCGGCACAGTTACAGAAAAAGGTGCAGGTCCATAATTACCCGCTGCCGCAACAACTACCACTCCCATATCCCACAATTCATCTATCAGCTTCAATATCTTAACGCGCTCTGCTGCATCAGAATATGGCAGATATCCTACAGAGAAGTTGAGTATTTTTATATTAAGTCTGACGCAGTTTTCTTTTATATACTTAAGTGCACGAATCGAATCCGATGTCTGCCCCATGCCAAGATAGTCAAGCACCTTAAACACGTAAAGTCCTGCCCCCGGAGCCATACCTATATCTGCAGCCGATAATATACCGCACACATGCGTACCATGCCCATTATCGTCATAACATGTCTCCTTACCACCCACAAGATCCATAAAATGCTTTATGCACCCATAAAGCTGTTTATGTTTAAACACCCCAGTATCAAGCACTGCTATATTGACATTTTTACCACTATAACCATTTTTATATACCAGATTTGCATTTATACTATATTTCGCATTTTTCATTATTATTTTATTTTTTAATTTAATATATGATTTGTTTTCACAATATGACACAGCTTAGCTCATAGTATGATTACATTCCACAGATGCACCTGTTTTGCCTTACATCATATCACCTTACTATTATAAAAGGACTGCACCTGCGTGCAGCCCTTTATTGGGTATTATTGTTATACTTTAACGTATATTAATTAATCCTCTTTTACATCCTTCATAGAGAAGCTGATTCTTCCCATCTTGTCCTTGCCAAGGCAAACAACCTTTACCTTGTCTCCAAGTGTGAGTACATCCTCTACTCTGTTGATTCTTTCTTTTGCAATCTTAGAAATGTGAACCATTCCCTCTTTGCCAGGAGCAAATTCGATGAAAGCACCGAACTCCTTAATGCTTACAACTGTTCCCTCAAAGATCTGTCCCTGCTCAAAATCAGTTGTGATAATCTTAATCATTTCGATTGCCTTTGCAATCATCTCTTTATCTGTTCCGCAAACTGAAACAGCGCCATCATCTGTGATATCGATCTTGACACCGGTTCTGTCGATAATCTCGTTGATTGTCTTGCCCTTCTGTCCGACAACATCACCAATCTTTGATGGATCAATTGTAATCTGCTCAATCTTTGGAGCCCACTCATTTACTTCTTTTCTAGGCTCAGCGATTGCCTTGCTCATGACCTCATCCATGATGTAGAGACGTGCCTCACGTGTTCTCGCAATTGCCTCCTCAACGATAGGTCTTGTAAGTCCGTGAATCTTGATATCCATCTGGATAGCTGTGATACCCTTATGTGTACCTGTTACCTTGAAATCCATATCTCCGAAGAAATCCTCAAGACCCTGGATATCTGTAAGTACAAGGAAATCATCATCTGTATCGCCCGTTACAAGTCCGCATGAGATTCCGGCAACCATAGCCTTGATTGGAACACCTGCAGCCATAAGTGACATACATGATGCACATGTTGAAGCCATTGATGTAGAGCCGTTTGACTCAAATGTCTCAGATACGGCACGGATAGTATATGGGAACTCCTCAATGCTTGGAAGTACAGGAACAAGTGCCTTCTCAGCAAGTGCTCCGTGTCCAATCTCACGACGTCCCGGTCCACGTGATACCTTTGTCTCTCCTACAGAGTATGCAGGGAAGTTATAGTGATGCATATATCTCTTTGTTGTGATATTTGCATCAAGTCCGTCGATTTTCTGAATCTCTGATAAAGGAGCAAGTGTTACAACATCACAAATCTGTGTCTGTCCACGGGTAAACATTGCAGAGCCGTGAACTCTAGGAATCAAATCAACCTCTGCTGCGAGTGGTCTGATCTGGTTGATTGCACGGCCGTCAGGACGCTTGTGATCCTTTAAAATCATCTTTCTGACTGTCTTCTTCTGATACTGGTAAATAGCCTCACCAAGTACCGCAAGGTACTCCTCATTGTCAGCGAAGGCTTCTTCTAACTGCTCTGTGATAGCTCTTATATTTTCCTCACGCTTCTGCTTCTCATCTGTGAATACTGCCTCCTCCATCTGCTCAGGAGTAACTATTTTCTTGATATCCTCGAACATCTGCTCAGGAATAGCACAGCTCTCATACTCATGCTTTGGCTTGCCAATCTCATCACGGATCTGATCCATGAATGCGATAACTGTCTGATTGATATCGTGGCACTTGTAGATTGCCTCAATCATCTGATCCTCAGGAATCTCATTGGCTCCTGCTTCAATCATGATAACCTTTTCCTTGGTAGAAGCAACCGTGAGCTGTAAATCGCCCTCATCCCACTGCTTCTGTGAAGGGTTTACGATAAACTCTCCATCAACAAGTCCCATCTGTGTCATTGCACATGGTCCGTCAAACGGAATATCTGATATATGAACAGCAAGAGCTGTACCGATCATTGCAACTATCTCAGGACGGCACTCAGGATCCACTGACATGACAAGGTTGTTTAATGTAACATCATTTCTGTAATCCTTTGGGAAAAGAGGTCTCATAGGACGGTCAATTACACGATCTGTAAGGATGGCGTTCTCTGATGCTTTTCCCTCACGCTTGTTAAATCCGCCCGGAATTTTTCCTACAGAGTACATCTTCTCCTCGAACTCAACGCTGAGTGGGAAGAAATCCACACCGTCACGTGGCTTGTCAGATGCTGTAGCTGTTGAAAGGACTGTTGTATCACCATATTTGATAAAAACAGCTCCATTAGCCTGAGCTGCTACTCTTCCGATATCTACAGTAAGAGTCCTGCCGGCAAGTTCCATTGAATAACTTTTGTACATATTAATTCTCCTTAAAATTCTTTTGCAGAAGTGTATTCCTCTTCCGAAACTACTAAACAATACATGTACGCTCATGCACTCTTTAGTGGTCTCGGCTTACTTCTGCTTTTCAAAAAACAATAATAAAAACAATAATAGAGCGGAATAATAATTACTCCGCTCTAAAGAAAATACTATTTTCTGAGTCCTAAACGCTCGATAAGTGAACGATATCTCTCGATATCAATCTCCTTAAGGTATGCAAGTAATCTACGTCTCTGACCGATCATCTTTAACATTCCTCTTCTTGAGTGATGATCCTTTGGGTTCTGCTTGAAATGCTCAGTTAACTCTGCGATTCTTGCTGAAAGAATTGCAATCTGAACCTCTGGTGAACCTGTGTCATTTGGTGTTCTACCGTACTCTGCGATAATAGCCTGTTTCTTTTCCTTTGCGATCATTGTTGATCCTCCTTATATTATAATGCGCCCTGATACATGTATGATGCTCAGCAATAGGTCGGAGTGTCCAACTACCGAACATGGGCAAAACCATACCTATGTAGTATAGCATAGTAAGCATTTGTTGTAAACAACTTTTTTATTAATCCGGCAAATATCTTGCAACACAAATCGGACTTCTGTAAAATGCATTTGAAACCTTGATTCCGTCTCGCTTGTTGCTGGCATGGACAATCTGTCCGTTTCCGATATAAATTGCAACATGTGAGATGCTGCTTCCACTTCCGTAGAAGAATAAATCTCCCGGCTTTGCATCAGATGCGCTGATTTTTGTGCCATATGAAGGCTGTGCTTTTGATGAATGTGGTAACGAAACTCCATACTTTCCAAGTATTCTCATTGTAAAACCTGAGCAGTCAACACCATTCTCAAGGCTTGTACCTCCCCACACATATCTGTTTCCGACAAACTGTAATGCATATGATACAACCGATGCCCTTACATCTGATACACCGTCACCATACTTCACCTGCTCAATTGTCTTTGCCGTAGGAAGTGCCTGTGCCAGTGTCACATAATCCTGTGATATATATCCGACAGAATCATCCACACTTATCTCAACCCAGCCGTCAGCAACAGAATTGACTGTTAATGCCTCTGAATTTCCAACCTGTGAAAGCACCGCAGCCTCTGTTGACTTCTCTGCACGTACATTCAGTGTTTCAGTATTTACAGTGGCAACAGTTTTAATCTCCTGTTCTGCAATAGACTCTGCCTCATCTCCTGTCACAAGATACTGCTTGCTTACATATCCTGTCACTTTGCCTGATGTAACCTTATACCAGTCTCCGGCATCCTCAAGAAGCTCACAGGCATTGTGATTGGTAAGGATACCTACCACTTCACTGTCTGTCGAAGCCTCCTGTCTGATATTTAAGTTTCCGCTGCTGATAACTGACATACCAAGATTTGTGTAACCACAGGTCTGTGCGGCTGTCGGTGTCTGGGATGCCTCATTTGCCTGTTCTGTCTCCTGTGCAGTATCGCCAACCTGTGCACCCTGAGCAGATGCAGTAACAACATTGCTGTCGTTTTGCGCTACCGATACGTCAGCTCCATAATAAGTAAGAGCCGATGTAACCCCTGCTGTGAGAAGCTCTGTGGCATCTGCCGCCTCTGTCAGATTAAGTGCAACACCCGCATTCACTGATCTGTTTTTATTTGCCTCTGCATTTGTTGTCCTGGCATCCACCGTGCTGCTTGAGCTCATAGATACCGCTCCTATAATAATAGCAAACGCTACAACGCCTGCTGCCTGTCCTAATTTTAACTTGTTTTTCATATAGCCTCCGATTCATGCTATCTATAATCCCACGATTAGGAGTATATCATAAATTGTTAAAATGTCAATATTTCTTTGTAATAATTCTGTAATATTTATCATTTTTTCGTTATTTTGGGCTATTTAGCAAAAAAACAGTCACACTAAAATGTGTGACTGCCTGCATAATTGATTGTAAAATTGATATCTGCGCTCATCTGGCTCTTTAACGCTTCTATTGAATCAAACTTCATCTCAGGTCTTACAAACTTATGAAGCTCTACCATAATATCCTGCCCATAAACATCCTGCCCAAAATCTATGATATATGTCTCTGCACCAATTGGATTTTTGCCCTCTATAGTAGGTTTACAGCCTATATTGGTCACACCAAGGTACCAGTTGTCCCTGACAAGAACCCTCGACATATACACTCCCTTTGGCGGAAGCAGCTTATCGTGCGGCACTGAAAGATTGACTGTCGGAATGCCAATAGTCCTGCCTAACGCTCTGCCATGCACTACCCTTCCTTTTATAAAAAACGGATAACCCAGCAGTTCATTCGCCTTTTTAATATGTCCTGCCGCAATCTCCTCACGGATATACGTACTGCTTATATCCCTGTCTCCATCCTTTATTTTGTCCACCACAATAAGCTCGTATCCAAGCTCTCCTGCCATCGCAGAAAGCAGCCTGTGGTCACCTGCCCTGTTGTGCCCGAAACGGAAATCATCTCCGACAATGATACACTTGACATTAAGACTTTTAACTATCCATCTGACAAACGCATCCGCCTCCATTGTCATCACCTGTGGCACAAACGGACACTCTATCAGATAGTCAATACCTGATTTTTCAAACACATACTCTTTTTCATCGTTTGTGATTATAACCTTTGACTCAATGCCAAGCACCTCCGATTTGGGAGGAATGTCAAACGTAAATATGATTCGCTTGTAGCCATGCAGATTGCTCTGTTCAATTTGCTTTTCCATCAGAAATTCATGTCCTCTGTGAAGCCCGTCAAACTTTCCAAACGAGATGACAGAAGGCTCCTCGACATGAAAATCCAGAGTTTTACTTATATATTCCATAATATCTGTATACTATTCTATTCCATAAAAATCTTTACCGGCTTAAATTCACCGGTCTCATCAAGATACGAATACACACCGACAAATATGCCCTCATGATTGTATACTCTGTATCTTATATCAGAGTCAGCACCGTGTTTTAAATAATCCGTAAGTACTGCCGGAAGCTTATTTCCATTTCTGACAAGCTTATCAGCATCTGCCACAGTATGCACTGCCGGCAGATTTTCAAACACTCTATCAACAGGCAGTACCATATCAAAGCTGCCTTCATCCACCTTCGACTGAATCTGCGAAAGTGTAAGTGCATGCTCTAAATCAAAGCCTGCCACCCTTACTCTAAGCAGTGACTTCATGCAGCCATGGCAGCCCAGTCTCTCTCCGATGTCATTGCACAGCGTCCTGATATATGTGCCCTTTGAACAGTGCACCGTCATCGTAACCTCCGGCAAATCAATGCTTTCAACATTGATGTCAAACACCTCAATATCCCTGGCTTTTCTCTCTATTACCTTGCCCTCTCTTGCAAGCTCATAGAGCTTTTTCCCATTGACCTTTAAAGCCGAGTACATAGGCGGCACCTGCTTTTGCCTGCCAACAAACTGTGATATTGCATCATACACCGCCTGCTCAGTCACATTGACCTTAGCCTGATTTAAGACCTGCCCTGTAATATCCTGTGTATCTGTCTCCTGTCCCAAAAGCAGCACAGTTTTATAGACCTTGTCCTTGTCGGTCAAAAGGTCACACACTCTGGTTGCCTTCCCAAGGCATACAGGAAGAACGCCCTGTGCATCCGGATCAAGTGTACCTGTATGACCAATCTTTTTCTGGTGGAATATGCCTCTAAGCTTTGCCACAACGTCAAAGCTTGTATAGCCCTTTTCCTTGTATACATTGATTATTCCGTTAACCATCTGCCCAAGAATCTCTCCCTAAATATTGTCCTTAATTGCCGTAAGTATGCGCTCTGTTGCCACCTCAAGAGGTCCGTCAATCGTAAATCCAGCGGCCTTTACATGTCCTCCACCGCCAAATACCGACGCAACCTTTGCCACATCATAATCACCGTTTACGCGCAGACTGCCCTTGTAGGTGCCATCCTCATTTTCGTAGAGAAATACAGCAACCTTTATATCCTTTGTCACACGAAGCTGGTTTACAATACCGTCGAGATGCTTTGGAAGCACATCGTACTTCTCCATCTCAGCTCGCGATACTGCAGACAATATAACATCACCATTCAGATACAAAGCAGCATTCAAAAGTGCCTGCCCCATAATCTGGTTCTGGGCAAATGTCTTTGTATAAAATGTATCATCGATTATCCTTGAATAATCAATACCCATCTCCATAAGGGAGCCTGCTATATCCATAGTCTTTTTTGAAGTGCATGAATACTGGAACACACCTGTATCATGCACCATGCCTGTGTAAATACACTCTGCTATCTGTATTGTGATGCGCTCCTTCGGCAGAAGTTCAAACACAAGCTCACAGGTTGAGCTCGCATCCGGAAAGATGTAATTTGCGTCTGCAAAAGCTCCGTTAGTGACGTGATGATCTATGCAAAGTGTCCTTCTTGCAGACTCAAAATACTTAGCTGCACTTCCCAGTCTGCCTGTGTCACTACAATCACATGCTATGAACAGATCGTATACGGTATCATCTGCATAGCTGCTGTCAATCTCATCTGCTCTTTGCATAAACTTAAAGATGTTCGGGCTTGGCTCTAAATAAAGCCTTGCCTTTATATCAGGATAATAATCCTTTATGTAGTTGTATACCGCAAGTGTTGAACCGACACAGTCACCGTCCGGTCTCACATGACCAGAAACAGCAACTGACTGTGCATCCTTTAAAATAGAATCAATCTCTGTCATAATCAATCCTCTTTATTAATCCTCTTTGAGATTTTTTGTTACTTCATCAATCTTTTTAGACATCTCAACACCATACTCTATAGACTGGTCTATGATAAATGTAATGGCAGGTGTATTTCTTAAATTGATGTTCTTTGCGAGAGTTCTGCGTATATATCCCTCCGCTGACTTAAGTCCTGCAAGTGTATCAGCCTGTGATTTCTTGTCACCAAGCACACTGATATAAGCCTTTGCTGTCTTTAAATCAGGTGCCACCTCGACAGCAACAACACTTGTCATGGGATTGATACGCGGATCCTTTATCTCACCGCGTATGATATTTGACAGTTCACGCATCACCTCTTCGTTGATACGAATATTTTTTATGCTGTTCTTTCTCATATAATCCCGCTTTCTTTTTATATTAAACCGTAACTATCCGAATAGTTACATTAATTCATGATAACAAATATATGATTATCTTGGAACCTCTACCATCTTGTAGGCTTCTACAATATCTAATTCCTGAATATCATTAAATCCGTCAAATACAAGACCACACTCGTAGCCTGTCTTGACTTCCTTGACATCATCCTTGAATCTCTTGAGTGAAGCAAGGTCTCCCTCGAATATCTGCTCACCCTCTCTGCTAATTCTGACACGGCAACCTCTCTCCATAAATCCGTCAAGCACATATGAACCTGCAATGTTTCCAACGCCTGAAGCCTTGAAAATCTGTCTGATTTCCGCGTGTCCGATAACCTTCTCCTCAAATACAGGATCAAGCATACCCTTCATGGCAGCAGATACATCCTCGATTGCATTGTAGATGACCTTGTAAAGTCTGATATCTACGCCTTCACGGTCTGCTGTAGTCTTGGCAACAGGATCCGGTCTGACGTTAAAGCCAATGATGATTGCATTTGATGCTGATGCAAGGATAACATCTGACTCGTTGATGGCTCCAACGCCGCCATGGATGACCTTGACCACAACCTCCTCATTTGAAAGCTTGACAAGACTCTGCTTAACAGCTTCAACTGAACCCTGTACATCTGCCTTTACGATAATATCAAGCTCCTTCATATTGCCGGACTGAATCTGTGAGAACAGATCATCAAGTGACATCTTTGCCTTTGTATCCTCAATAAGCTTATTCTTTTCCTCTGAAATATATGTGTCAGAGAATGCCTTTGCCTCCTTCTCTGAATCACATGCCACAAATGTCTCACCTGCTGATGGCACACTGTTAAGTCCAAGTATCTCTACAGGCGTAGAAGGCTTAGCCTCCTTTACTCTGCGGCCCTTGTCATCAATCATGGCTCTTACCTTACCATAGCTGCTTCCGCATGCGATAGGATCTCCGACATGGAGTGTTCCTTTTTGTACAAGCACTGTGGCAACCGCACCACGGCCCTTGTCAAGCTGTGCCTCGATTACGAGACCTCTTGCATTTCTGTCCGGATTAGCCTTGAGCTCAAGCACCTCTGCTGTGAGAAGAATCATCTCAAGGAGATTGTCGATACCCTCCTTAGTATGTGCAGATACAGGACAGAATATTGTGCTTCCACCCCAATCTTCCGGGATAAGCTCATACTCTGAGAGCTCCTGCTTAACCTTGTCAATATTGGCACTTGGCTTATCTATCTTGTTGACAGCAACGATAATCTCTACACCGGCTGCCTTTGCATGGTTGATAGCCTCAACAGTCTGTGGCATTACACCATCATCTGCGGCAACAACAAGGATTGCGATATCAGTAGAGTTTGCACCACGCATACGCATTGCTGTAAATGCCTCATGTCCCGGTGTATCAAGGAATGTGATGTTCTGGTCATTAATTGATACAACAGATGCACCAATGTGCTGTGTGATACCACCTGCCTCACGGTCTGTAACACGTGTCTGTCTGATGGCATCAAGCAGTGATGTCTTACCATGATCTACGTGACCCATTACACAGACTACAGGTGGACGAGGAACCATCTTGCTCTCATCCTCTTCATCCTCCTTGAGAAGCTCTGCAATCACATCGACCTTCTCCTCTTCCTCACAGATGAAATTAAACTCTAACGCAATCTCCTCTGCGGCTGCAAAATCAACTTCAGAGTTAACTGTTACCATCTCGCCCTTCATGAAAAGCTTCTTTACTATGGCAGAAGGCTGAACCTTCATCTTGTCAGCTAAATCTCTGATTGTAATCTTCTCCGGAAGAGAAATTGTCTTAATCTCGTTCTCATCCTCTTTTGGCTGTGCCTTAGGCTGCTGTGGCTTTTTTTTGCCGCCGTGCTTCTCGAGATTGATGTAATTCTCCTGCTTCTTTCCGAGCTTATCCTGCTTCTGGCTCTGATTGTGATTGTGCTTATTCTTTCTGTCGTTGCCTCTGTCTCTGCTCTCCTTGCCTCTTACATCATCAGGAGCTGCAACCGCAACTGTTTCTTTTCTGAAACGGTTTCTGTCATCACCTCTGCCGCCTGTTCTATCGTTATTTCTGTCAAAGCTTCTGCCACCCTCAGCAGGACGTCTGGAGTCATTTCTGAAACCTCTGTTATTATCTCTGTTGTTATCGAGGTTATTGTCGCGATTGTTTGGTCTTCTATCGCTGTTTCTGTCCGTATTTCTGTTGTTGATTCTGTCACCATTATCCTGACGTCTGTCGCCTCTTCTGTCTGCGTCAGCCGGACGTGCCGGACGTGAATTGGCAGGCTTCATATCGGCATACGGATCTGCTGTACGCTCACTTATAGGGCGCATAGCTCTCTCTCCGACCGGTCTTGGCTTAATAATGCTGTGCTGCTCTGGACGTGATGACTGATTATCGCGTCTGCCATTGCCATTTCTGCGCTCTGACCCACCATTTGCACCCTTTCCATTGCCGTTTCCGCCATTTATTTTCCTGCCCTGTTTACTATACTGAGCATTGAAAACAGTAGTGATGCTGGCCTTCTTCTTTGGTCTGTCTGCCGCCTTTGCATCATCCTTTTTAGGCTCTTCCTTCTTATCTGTCTCTTTCTTTTCTTCTGCCTTTGTGTACTTCTTTCGCACAATTTTCTGTGCCTCGTCCTCAAGACCGCTCTGCACATTCTTTACAGCAAACTGTGTGCCGTTTAATGTATCTATGACGTCCTGTGACTTTATATTTAATTCTTTTGCAAGTTCATGAACTCTCATTTTTGCCATATATCTATTTTCCTCCACTATTCAGTTTTATTCGACTGCAGCTTTTTTATCACTGCATTTGCAAGGTTTTCATCCGTAACTGCAAGGGAAGCGCGAAACTCTTTGCCTATCGCATTCCCTAATCCCACCTTGTCACTATAAAAATAAATCGGAACCTCATAGAAAGCAGTCATATCCGAAAAATGCTTCTTTGTGTTGTCCGATGAATCATCTGCAACTATCACTAAAAATGCCTTTCCTGTCTTTACAGCTTTCTCTGTAGAAAACTCTCCGCTAACCACATTGCCTGACTTTGCTGCTAATCCCAGCATAGAAAGTACTCTATCTGTCAATTTGGTTCATCTCCTTTTCAAGCTCCTCATATACCTGTTCTGATACACTAACACCAAGGGAACGCTCAAGTGCCTTTGTCTTTTTAGCCTTTTTAAAGCACTCAATGCTCTTGCATATATAAGCACCCCTGCCGTTTTTCTTGCCTGTGTCATCAAGAATGATGTCTCCCTCCGCAGTCTTTACCACGCGGATAAGTGACTTCTTTTCCTTCATCTCCTGACACCCTACGCATTTGCGCATTGGAATCTTTTTATTTGCCATTACTGCTCATCACCACTATCTGCCGCATCATCTGTCTCATCAATATCAGAAGCATCTGCTTCTAAAGCTGGCGCATCATTTTCTGTACCTGCTGCTTCGTTCTCGTCAGCCCCTGTATCAAAAGCCTCTGCCTGTTCTGTATCAGCTAATCTCTCGTTCTCAGCAAGCTCATCATCTGAATAATCATAATCGTCATCATAATCATCCTCTTCATAGTCATCCTCTTCATAGTCATTCTCATAATCCATGAAATCTCCTGACTCTCTGGCCTGTGTCTCGCTCTTGATATCAATCTTGAAGCCTGTAAGTCTTGCTGCAAGTCTTGCATTCTGTCCTTCCTTACCGATTGCAAGTGAAAGCTGATAATCCGGAACAACAACCTTTGCTGATTTCTCATCTGCATCTGCTATAACCGAGATAACCTTTGCAGGGCTAAGTGCATTCTGGATAAGTATTGCAGGATTCTCATCCCATGTGATGATATCGATTTTCTCACCGCGGAGCTCATTTACGATAGCATTGACTCTGGCACCATTCATACCTACACATGCTCCTACAGGGTCTACATTTGGATCATTTGACCATACGGCAATCTTTGTTCTGCTTCCTGCCTCACGGGATATAGCCTTTATCTCAACTATGCCCTCTTTAACCTCTGTAACCTCTGACTCGAAAAGTCTCTTCACAAGCTCAGGATGTGTTCTTGAAACAAGAATCTTTGGTCCCTTTGATGTGGACTTAACCTCAAGGATATATACCTTGATACGCTCTGTAGGCTTGAATACCTCGCCCTTTATCTGCTCACTCTCAGTCAGAAGTGCATCTGCCTTGCCTAAATTGATGCTGACATTCTTTCCGATGTATCTTTGAACAACACCTGTCACAACATCCTTTTCCTTGCTGTTGTACTCGTCAAATATTACCTTTCTCTCCTCCTCACGGATTTTCTGAAGGATAACATTCTTTGCGTTCTGTGTAGCGATACGTCCGAATTCCTTTGACTTCACCTCAACTCTCACGATATCCCCAAGCTGATAGTTGCCGTTTACCTTGTGGGCATCTGCTAATGAAATCTCCTCCACCGGATCCTCAACTGCATCCACAACTGTCTTCTCCTGGTAGCATGAGAAAGCACATGTCTCAGGATCGATTTCTACCTTTACATTGTCTGATTTACCAAAATGGTTCTTGCAGGCAGTCACAAGAGAGTTCTCAATTGCCTCAAGTAAAGTTTCTTTACTAATATTTTTCTCCTGCTCTAATATATTTAACGCTTCTAATAACTCATTGCTCATTATTTTTTCCTCCTATTTGTGTTATCGTGCGCTTTAATTAAAAATCCAATGCCTGACGTATAAGTGCGATATCACTCTTATTGAATGTAGTCTCATTTCCGTCTTCATCGGTTATTGTCACTGTATCCTTATCATAGGCTTTAAGCAGACCATAAAATTCCTTTGATTTGTTGATAGCCCTGTATGTGCGAATCTCTATTTCCTTATTCATATTGCGCACATAGTCCTTTTCCTTCTTGAGAGGTCTTCCAAGCCCCGGCGAGCTGACCTCGAAAGTGTACGAATCAGGAATATAGTCCTCTCTGTCGAGAATCTCATTCATCTGCCTTGCAACCACTTCACAGTCATCAACGGTTATGCCCCCCTCCTTATCAATATATGCTCTCAGGTAGTTCATGCCGCCTTCCTTAACATACTCGACATCAACAAGCTCAAAATTCATGCTGTCAAGAATTGGTTTTATAAAGCTCTCTGTCTTTGCCTCATATACACTTGCCTTTGACATTTTATCACCTCTCTTTTGATTATATGGCTGTAACTATTCACAATTGCTCTGAATAGCTGCCTGATGTTTATAAACGTGAATTGAGAGAGGACTTTTGCCCTCTCTCAATCTAGTCAACGTTGTTATCACAGGTATAATAGCACTATCAGAAAAAAAAATCAAGTTTTTTTAAAAAAGTACTTGCTTTTTTTGAAACTCCATGATAGTATAATACACGGTTCGTTGGTCAAGCGGTTAAGACGCCGCCCTCTCACGGCGGAAACACGGGTTCGATTCCCGTACGGACTGCTCACTGATATTTATTCAATTAAATACAGCCCAACCCGAAAGCATCGCATTTATGCGATGTTTTTTTATTGTTGTTGACGCCGGACGCACCCGCCGCACCGAAATGCACCTTGCATGCGCTAACGCTACGCCGTCAAGATACTGTACGAATTATGCTTCACAAATAGAAATGCCCCACCATGGACGGTGGGGCAAGGCGTTAGCGCATGCGAGGTATTGCGTGTCACAGAGTGTACTCCGGGCGCCAATATTTCTGATAATTAATCATCATATCCGTTAGGATTGTTCTTCTGCCATCTCCATGAGTCGGCACACATCTCCTTGATACCATACTGTGCTTCCCAGCCGAGCTCTCTCTTGGCCTTTGATGGGTCACAGTAGCATGTAGCGATATCGCCAGGTCTTCTAGGCTTTATTGTATAAGGAATCTTAACACCTGTTGCAGCCTCGAAATTCTTTACGATATCAAGCACGCTGTAGCCGTGTCCTGTTCCAAGATTGTAGATGCAAAGGCCTGCGTTCTCCTCAATTTTCTTTAAAGCCTTGACATGTCCAACCGCAAGGTCAACTACATGTATGTAATCTCTCACACCTGTTCCGTCAGGAGTATCATAGTCATCTCCGAATACTCCAAGCTCCTTAAGCTTGCCTACTGCCACCTGTGTGATGTAAGGCATGAGGTTGTTTGGAATACCGTTTGGATTCTCACCCATTGTACCGCTCTTATGAGCTCCGATTGGGTTGAAGTAACGAAGCAGGATGACATTCCACTCATTATCTGCCTTGTAGATATCCATAAGTATCTGCTCAAGCATGGACTTTGTCCAACCATATGGGTTTGTACACTGTCCCTTTGGGCACTCCTCTGTGATAGGAATCTGTGCAGGATCTCCGTATACTGTAGCTGATGAAGAGAAAATGATGCTCTTGCAGCCATTCTGTCTCATCACATCAACAAGTGTAAGTGTTCCGGCGATATTATTGTTATAGTACTCCCAAGGCTTTGCCACAGACTCTCCTACTGCCTTGAGTCCTGCAAAGTGAATACAGCTATCTATCTTTTCTTCCTTAAAAATCTTATTTAAGATGTCTCTGTCAAGGATATCTCCCTTATAGAACTTTACTTCTTTGCCTGTAAGAGCCTTAACTCTGTCAAGTGACTTCTCAGATGAATTTGAAAGATTGTCAAGTACTACCACATCGTAGCCTGCATCAAGAAGCTCCACGCAAGTGTGGCTTCCGATATATCCGGCTCCACCAGTAACTAAAATTGCCATAATAAATATCTCCTTTTCATTTTTGTTAAATTTATTGTAGCGCATTTGCTCATTTTTGTATAGAATAAAATGTAGAAGAAATATGTAAAAATGTTGTAAAGGTAGGCAATATGAACAATAAATACAAAAATTCATATATCGTAAAAGAAAAAGAGCTTGTATCTCTGTCCGTATATAACGTAGGCTTCCAGAGCTGTGATAGCCTGTATCAGTGGGGTCCGGGTATCAGAGACCATTATCTGATTCACTATATCATAAGCGGTAAAGGCCGCTACACTGTAAATGGCAGTGTTCACACATTAACTCCCGGCGATGCGTTTCTCGTATATCCAAATACCGAAGTGATTTATCAGGCTGATGCAGAAGATCCTTGGGAATATACCTGGGTTGGTTTTACCGGCAGTGATGCCGCAACCATTTTAAGAGCCACTGATTTCACAAAAGCGCACCCATACATACACAGTGTATCAAACGGAAATGAAATCAAAAGACAGCTCATGCATATATACGACGCCAGAGGCACAGAATTTGAAAACGCGCTGGAAATGACCGGGCGACTCTACACCACCCTCGCCCTCTTTGTCAGCGCCGCCACATCAAAACCACCGCAAAACAGTGCAAATTCCTATGTGCAAAAGGGCATAGAATACATCTCCGCCAACTATTCATACCCTATCACTGTTGAGGATATCGCATCATATATAGGTTTAAGCCGAAGCCATCTGTTCCGTTCCTTCCAGAGCATCCTCGGTGTATCACCAAAGGAGTATCTGACCGATTTCAGAATCAAGCAGGCATGCTATCTGCTTAAACACTCCTCATTGTCCATCACAGCAATTGCAGGCTCTATAGGGTTTGATAACAGACTATATTTTTCAAAAACCTTTCACAAAATAAAAGGGCTTTCACCGAAGGAATATCGCAGTAAATATAAAAATACTCAAGAATGACGAAAAAGCTACCGGACTTCATGTGAAGCCCGGTAGCTTTTTTCATATATCACTTTATGCTAAAACTAAGCAAGCTTAGATTTAGCAACATCTACTAATTTAGAAAATCCTGCTGCATCTGTAACAGCCATATCAGCTAATACCTTACGGTTAAGGTCAACGTTTGCTAACTTTAAGCCGTGCATGAACTGGCTGTATGAAAGTCCGTTGAGACGAGCTGCTGCGTTGATACGGGCAATCCATAACTGACGGAACTGTCTCTTTCTCTCTTTACGTCCAGCGTATGAGCTTGTAAGTGCTCTCATAACTGACTGCTTTGCTACTCTATACTGCTTAGATCTAGCGCCTCTGTAACCCTTTGCTAACTTTAATGTTCTGTTATGTCTTTTCTTAGCGCCTAAACCGCCTTTAACTCTTGCCATTTGTTGATTCCTCCTTAACTAATACTACCGATTACATGTATGGTAAAATCTTCTTCATATTCTTAACATTTGTCTCATCTGTCATTGTTGCTTTTCTGAGATTTCTCTTTGTCTTTGTTGTTTTCTTAGTTAAGATATGTCTCTTGTAGGCTTTATTTCTTTTTAACTTTCCTGTTCCTGTAACTTTGAAACGTTTTGCAGCTGCTCTGCTTGTTTTCATTTTTGGCATTGTGTGTTCCTCCTTAAATTGTTATCTCTTTTCTGCCAGCACCATACCGATGCTTCTTCCTTCAACCTTTGGTGCTTTCTCCACTACCGCTACATCTGAAAGATTCTCAGCTATATCATCAAGGATATGTTTGCTTGCATTCATATGAGCCATCTCACGTCCCCTGAATCTGAGTGTGATCTTTACCTTGTTTCCTTTTGCAAGGAATTTCTTTGCAGCATTCATCTTGGTATTCAAGTCGTTAGCCTCAATGTTAGGTGAGAGACGAATCTCTTTCAATTCAACGGTCTTCTGCTTTTTCTTTGCATCCTTTTCCTTGCGGGCCTGCTCATAACGATACTTACCATAATCAATCACCTTACATACAGGTGGCTTTGCATTTGGTGCTATCTTTACTAAATCAAGTCCTGCTTCGTCTGCAATCTTTTGAGCTTCTCTTGAAGAAACAATTCCTAACTGTTCTCCATCTGCCCCAATCAGTCGAACTTCTCTGTCTCTGATCTGTTCATTAATCATTAATTCGCTAATGGTCTTGTACCTCCATAAAAAAATAGTGGATAGGCAGACTATCCACTATACAATCTTCAACACAAATGTTTGAAAATATTAACGCTAAGTCGCGCAATTGCGCTTAGGTGAGAGTGGATACTCTACTTTGTTTTCATACAACTACTAGAATATATCACAGACAATTCCGGTTGTCAACACTTTTATCTGAATTCCTATCATTTTATCCGATTATCAGAATTTATATCATTTAATATTAATAGGTACCAAGTATCTTAAGGGCAATTGCCTCTTCTCTTATGCCTCTTAGCGCATTCTGGACAGCCGTATCCGTAAAACGTCCCTCGAAATCGACAAAGAATCTGTACTCCCATGCCTTATCGGGTATCGGACGAGACTGGATATTTAACATATTGATTCCATTGTATATAAAGTGTGCCAGCATATGATACAGTGCACCACTCTTGTGAGGAGTCTCAAAGCAGATGCTTATCCTGTCTGAATCCCTGCGGCACACCTTTTTAGCTGACACAATTATAAACCTTGTCGCATTGTTTTTATTGTTCTGTATGCAGCTCTCAAGTACCTGAAGTCCATATATATCAGCTGAGATATGGCTCGCTATGCCGGCCTGTGTGATATCTCCGTCATCCTTTACCTTCTTTGCCGAAAAAGCTGTATTCCTGACAGCTACCTGATTGATATCCTTGTGCTCATCAAAAAAATCCGAGCACTGCATAAGCGCCTGTGGATGCGAATACACTGTCCTGATATCAGAAATCTTTGCACCGGGAAGTCCCATCAGGCTGTGGTCGATACGGATAATCTGCTCCCCAACTATGTAATTATCGTACTCAACGAGCAAATCATAGTTTTCCGATACAATACCGGCTGAGGAATTTTCTATAGGAAGCACAGCATAATCAGCCTTTCCACACTTGATATCCTCCATAGCATCTTTCCATGTATCCACATTGTAGCCATTGCAGTTCTCGCCAAAGTAGGTCTTCATGGCAAGCTGCGAGTATGCACCCTCAACTCCCTGAAACACAATCCTTGCATTGGAAAAATCCAGGCTGTCTACCTCTGTAAAGTCCTCCTTTTCCACTATGCCGTGCTCTGTCATAAGCTGATATTGCTTCTTGCGACTGGTTGACATAATCTGCTCAAAAAGCTCAACTATACCATGTCTTAAAAAATCATCATCTGCAAGAGCTGATAATTTTTCAAGTTTTTCATCTTCTCTTGTCTTGTCAAAGACCTTTTTGCCGGTAGTTATCTTATACTCGGCAACATGCTTTGAAATTTCCATTCTTTCCTTATATAATCTGACTATTTCATTGTCTATCTCATCGATAGACTCTCTTAATTTCATTAAATCTTCCATCATTGTCTCCTAAAAAAGATATAGTAAAATTCTATTACAAAATTCACAGAAAGGCAAGTAATCCTTGAAAGATTTATCATATGCAGATATAATTTAGTTAAAACTGTAACTATCCAAAGCGGAGGAATTTCCATGAAAAAATATATTAAGCTGCTCATTCTGCTTTTTGTTATATGCATAGCAGGCTTTGTTGCATACCATTATTTAAACACAAAAGTTAAATTTAATTCAACCTATGTAAACGGAAACCTCTCCTGCAATCTGTACAATGCCGGTCTTTTCTGTGAAAGCAACGGTGAAATTTTTTTCTCAAATCCAAATGATAACGGCCGATTATATGCCATGAATGTTGATGGCAGCAATGTACATAAGCTTTGCAACGACTCTGTAATGTACATAAATGCTGACAAAAACTTCATATATTATGTACGAAACAATACAAATAACATAACCAGTACAATGTTCTTTGCATATGACAAAAACAGCTTATGCCGTATCAAAAGAACAGGTGGCAAGGCTTTTATTCTTGACAAGGAACCATGCATATATGCCTCCCTCATAGGCAATTATATTTATTATCTGCACTATGATACAAAGACAGCCACAACACTATACAGGGTAAAAATTGACGGAACAGAAAAAAAACAGGTATATAACCACTATCTTTTCACCTGCAATGCTTCCGGACAGTATTTTTACTACAATAATCCCGATAATGGTCAGCTTTTCAGATATGACACCGCATCACAGACACAGTCTCTCTTTTATGACTGTAACTGCTATAAGCCTGTTGTGATGGACGAAAATAATATTTTCTATATGGATGTAGACCAAAATAACGCAATTGTCCATGTCAACGTAAACAATCCGAATCCTGTTGTCCTTACCGAAGGAAACATAGAACATTTCAATGTTTACGGCAGCAAAATATTCTATCAGAGAGGTGGCGATGACGCTGCTCTTTGCATGGTAAAGGATGATGGAACCGGCTTTAAGGAATTGGCCAAGGGTGAATACAGCAGTATAAATGTGACATCCCAATACGTATATTTTACAGATTTTTCTTCAAACAAAGTATATTACACATCAATCTCAAACCCCGGTGATATAAAGCCATTCAACTAATTAAAAAACGCCTGACAGCTTTGCCAGGCGTTTTTTTATTGTCCATCCATATAAAATTCAAATCTTGATCTGTATATGTCACTCGTCTTTTTGGTTCTTTGATCTATCGCTATAACAGACAACACATTATTGCCCTCCGGAATAGGGATAGGAGCTGTATATTCTGTCGATGCTGCAGTAGGGTCTGACGAATCCCATGTATAATACACCTTACAATTTTCAGGAACTGTGATTGTGATATCAGTCTGAGCACCAAATGTTCCTCCATCAGGATCCACCTCCGGTGCTTTCGGAGCCTCAAACTCGATTTCATACCTGGCAGATGCAATTTCACTTTTTATGCCTCTTTCATCAACTGCAACAGCAGTTATCTTATAAGCGCCCTCTCTGTCAAGACTTATCGGATTACGATATCTCTCACCACGACTCAATGGGTTATCCGAATCATATGAATAGTATATTTTCGCATTTTTATCCGCACTTATTGAAAGCTCGAAGGTTTCTCCATATTTACCGCTGCTTTTACTAAATTCAGGCTCTGAAACCACATAATCCTTAAATAACTTAAGTATATCTTTATCCTTAGCACCATCTCGCAATGAAACTATCGCATCATAGTCTTTTTTTGACTCATAGATTGAAATAAGCTTTTTGTATGCCTCCTCGCTTTTCGAATCAACATTTATAATCTCCTGATACAGTATAAGTGCAGCATCATAATCCTTCTTTCCCATATATATATCAGCCAGCTTGTACATGACATCAGTATTATCAGAATCAATTGATAAGGCCTTCTCATAATATGATACAGCCGAATTTGTATCTCCCGACTCATAAGCCTCTTCTGCCTGCTTCACCTGATAATCAAATGAACTTTCATGAGATTTACGTACATTATTAGTCACAATGACAACCAGTATAACAATAGAAATGACACATACCACCGAGATAATAATCATTCTCTTCTGTTGCGCACTCTTTTCTCTCTGTCTGTCTGACTGTGGCTTCTCAGACATCTGTCTCCCCTGAGACTGTCTCTCCTGCGTCTGTTTTACCTGCTGCATTTCAGACTGTGATGTTCTATCCCGGTTCTGTCTAGTCGGCTGATTGGTATTATAGAACTGCTCTCTCGCTGCTTGGTCAAACCTGATTGTCTTATCGGATACAGACCCTACAGTCTTTTGTTCATCAGTTGACCTGTCATCGTTTCCAACCAGATTATCAAGATAATCATCAAATTCGTTGTAATCAGGCACTATCTGCACCGGATGCCCACAGGCCTCGCAGTACAGACCGCCCTCCTTCAATTCATTACCACAATTGGCACATCTCATACATCTAATCCTCTTACATACTGTCTAAAAATGTAGCATTATCTCTTCATAGCCTCGACACAATTGCTCATGAGCATTGCAATTGTCATAGGTCCTACACCGCCAGGTACAGGTGTGATATGTGACGCTTTAGGCATAACAGAATCAAAATTCACATCACCACACAGCTTATTTTCAGCATTTCTGTGGATTCCTACGTCAATGACAACAGCACCGTCCTTCACATATGAGGCATCTATAAACTTAGGCTTTCCTATTGCCACAATGAGGATATCTGCATTTTTGCACACCTCTTTTAAATCCTTTGTATGTGAATGGCATACCGTAACTGTTGCATTCTCCCTCAGCATGAGAAGTGACATCGGCTTGCCAACTATATTGCTTCTACCGACCACAACACAGCTTTTCCCATCAATATCTATATTGCTTCTCTTTAAAAGCTGAATGATACCGGCCGGAGTACATGGTAAAAAGCCCGGTTTTCCTATAACCATCGCACCAACACTCTGTGGACTGAAGCCGTCAACATCCTTCTTCGGGTCGATAGCATCAATAACCTTGTCCTCATCAATATGCTTTGGCAGTGGAAGCTGACAGAGAATACCATTTACAGAAGCATCAGCATTGAGCTTTTCGATAAGTTTTAATATCTCATCCTCCGTAGTCTCCTCTGCAAGTTCATACGAGAGCGATTTGATTCCGACATACTCACATGCCTTTTTCTTGTTGCGCACATACACTGATGATGCAGGGTCATTTCCGACCTGAATCACCGCAAGGCACCCCTCGATACCCTTTTTCTTAAGCTCTGCCACTTCTTCCTTAAGCTCATCCTTAATCTGCGTTGAAATTAATTTTCCGTCTATTAGATTAGCCGCCATATTTCCTCCTAGAATAATCCTGTGATCACACCATTGTCATCCACATCAATGCCGTATGCAGCCGGCTTCTTTGAAAGTCCCGGCATAGTCATAATAGAACCGTTTACTGCTACAACAAAGCCTGCACCTGCTGACGCATAAACCTCACGTACGTTGATTTTAAAGCCACTCGGTCTGCCAAGCTTCTTTGCATCGTCAGAAAGCGAATACTGTGTCTTTGCCATACATACAGGAAAATCTCCCATTCCAAGGTCTGTAATTCTCTTAAGCTCTCTCTCTGCTGCCGGAGAATATGTAACACCATCTGCTCCATATATTTCTTTTGCAACAGTTTCAATCTTTTCCTTAAGTGAAAGACTGTCATCATAAAGCACCTTAAAATTGCTTTCCTTGTGCTCGATTGTTTCAAGTACCTTGTTGGCAAGATCAATTCCGCCTTCGCCACCCTTCTCCCATACCTCTGAGAGTGCAAATTCACAGCCTCTTTCCTTACAGAACTGCTCTACAAAATCAGTCTCAGCCTTGGTGTCTGTGACAAATGAATTTAATGTGACAACTACAGGCACACCAAACTTGTGAAGATTCTCAATATGCTTCTCAAGATTTACGATTCCAGCCTTAAGTGCATCAAGATTCTCTGATGAAAGCTCATCCTTCGGCACGCCGCCATTATATTTTAATGCTCTGATTGTTGCAACAAGTACAACTGCATCCGACTTAAGTCCTGCCATACGGCACTTGATATCAAAGAACTTCTCTGCGCCAAGGTCTGCACCAAAGCCTGCCTCAGTAATAACATAGTCTGCAAGCTTTAATGCTGTCTTTGTGGCACGGACACTGTTACATCCGTGTGCTATATTGGCAAAAGGTCCACCGTGAACTATCGCCGGTGTATGCTCAAGTGTCTGGATAAGGTTCGGCTTTAAGGCATCCTTTAAGAGAGCAGCCATAGAGCCTGTAGCCTGAAGATCATCGGCTGTGACAGGCTTTCCGTCAAAGGTGTATGCCACGATAATTCTGCCAAGGCGCTTCTTTAAATCTGCCATATCATCAGCCAGGCAGAGTATAGCCATAATCTCAGATGCTACAGTGATGACAAAATGATCCTCTCTGACCATTCCGTCCATCTTGCTTCCAAGACCAACAACAATATTTCTCAGGACACGGTCATTCATATCCATACATCTCTTCCATACAATCTGGCGCGGGTCGATGCCAAGCTCGTTGCCCTGCTGAATATGATTGTCAAGAAGTGCTGCAAGCAGATTGTTCGCAGATGTAATTGCATGAAAATCTCCTGTAAAATGAAGATTTAAATCCTCCATTGGGACAACCTGTGCATATCCGCCACCGGCTGCTCCTCCCTTGATACCAAAGCAAGGTCCAAGTGACGGCTCACGAAGTGCGATAAGTGCTTTCTTCCCAAGGCGTCCAAATGCCTCTCCAAGACCGACGCTTGTGGTTGTCTTTCCCTCTCCTGCAGGAGTCGGGTTTATAGCTGTAACAAGTATGAGCTTTCCGTCAGGATTTTTCTTTGTACGATTGATGAGCTCATCAGAAATCTTTGCCTTATACTTTCCATAAAGCTCTAAGTCATCCTCTTTAATCCCTATAGATGCTGCTACATCCTTGATTGGAAGCATTGTAGCTTCCTGTGCGATTTGAATATCTGTTTTCATTTTTCTCTGCTCCTTTGTGTTAATTATTCTCTAATATAGTATCTAATTCCTCTTTAGTCACCAGAACCTTGCGGGGCTTTGTGCCCTCCTCCGGTCCCACTACACCGGCTTCCTCTAGCTGATCCATAATGCGGGCTGCTCTGTTGAAGCCAATCTTAAGGTATCTTTGAAGCATTCCTATTGAAGCTCTCTCCTTGTCTGTGATGATTGACGCAGCCTCTGCAAAGTAAGAATCCCTGCCATCATCCGTGTTTTCAACATCTGAAATGGTAACGGTTGTATTTGTCGTATCATTCGACAGGCTCTCCATCTTTTGTGCCACATCATTACTGTACTGTGCATTCTCATTATTTTCAATAATAAATTTCACAATATCGGAAACTTCTTTATCTGAAACGAATGCGCCCTGTACTCGAAGGGGCTTCGGAACACCCTGTGGGTCAAATAACATATCTCCCTTTCCAAGGAGCTTTTCCGCACCATTCATATCAAGTATGGTACGACTGTCAACACCGCTTGTAACCGCAAATGCGATACGGCTTGGCATATTCGCCTTGATGAGACCTGTAATAACATTAACAGAAGGCCTCTGTGTAGCTATAATCAGATGTATACCGGCTGCTCTCGCAAGCTGTGCCAGCCTGCATATTGCCTCCTCTACATCCTTTGATGCAACCATCATAAGATCTGCAAGCTCGTCCACTATAATGACAATCTGTGGCATCTTTGGCGGTTTTTCTGTATCCTTGCCATCCATTGCATCAATCATGGCATTGTAACCGTTTATTTCCCTGACACCGCTGTTTGCAAACTTCTCGTATCGGTCGGTCATCTCTGAAACCGCCCAGTTTAATGCTCCTGCAGCTTTTTTAGGATCTGTAACAACCGGAATCATCAGATGAGGTATGCCATTGTATACACTAAGCTCAACCACCTTCGGGTCAATCATAATCAGCTTTACCTCATCCGGCTTTGCCTTGTATAGTATACTCATGATAATTGTATTGATACAAACTGACTTACCTGAGCCGGTAGCACCTGCAATTAAAAGATGTGGCATTTTTGCGATATCCGTAACCTTAACCTTGCCAGCAATATCTTTTCCCACTGCAAAGGTAATCTTTGATTTGGAATTTTTAAATTCTTCAGACTCCACAAGCTCCCTGAAGGAAACAGCAACACTCTGGCTGTTTGGCACTTCGATGCCCACAGCGGCTTTTCCCGGAATAGGAGCCTCGATTCGTATATCCGCGGCTGCCAGATTAAGCTTTATATCATCTGCCAGATTCACAATCTTTGATACCTTCACCCCAAGCTCCGGTGTGATTTCAAACCTTGTAACAGCAGGACCGCAGCTTATATTATTCACCTTCGCATTCACCCCAAACACATTAAGAGTCTGTTCAAGCTTTGCCGCCGTCTCACGCAGATGAGCCTGCGAATCACCGGTTTTTCCCCTGTCAGGAGCCTTAAGCAGATCAACAACCGGAAATATATACGGCTTCTGCTGGATTGCATTTTCTGCGTCATTTATCGCTATCTGCTCGCTGACTTTTTCAACCTCTTTGGCAAGCTCATCCTTGTCTGATTTGACATTTTTCTTACCCGGCTCTGCTGCAGGTGGTTTTGTCATTACCACATCTGCAGCCGGAGCTGATAATTTTGATTGCAGCTCATTATCTTTTTGTATGCCAAAATCATCAGATATATCAGGCTCCACGCAGCCCGATATAGGTATCTGTGACACATGGCTTGCAGCTGTTGCACCCGAGCCGTCCGGTTTCATGCCATTAATCTGCTGCATGGTCTTTCTTCCAAGCTCATCTGCATTGTCGCTGCCGGCCCCTCCACCAAAAACAGGTACCGGCTCCGATGCCACACCAAAATCCGGTTCCTGCACCATCTCCCCTGCATTTCCCGAAGTAAGGCTTGTCGTCTTTTTCTCCTTTATGGCCGGTGAACTCGGATAATTCTCTATAGTTATCTCACCAAGTGCATCTGTAGTGGAAGCCCCCTGTCCAAATATCCCGGCATGTGCTGTATCACCATCAGTCACGCTTGAATCTAACGCGTTTTCACTGCCATCAATTTTTGTATCAAGTGACACTCCTGTTATCTTATTATCCATCCTGCGGCCGGCACGCTTACTCTTTCTGCCACCTTTTGCAGTATCCTTTAAGTCACTCTCTGTATCATCCGAAGCCAAAGCAGCTTTCGTCTGGCGCTCTCTTGACTTATACTCGCGATACTCCTGATATCTCTCATTATTCTCACGCGCTGACTCATATACCTTGCGGCCGCCGTTTCTCATGCCCTTCATAAATGATTTACCGGTAATGAGTACAAGGCAGATAATCATCACAACTATTGTCACCACATATGCTCCTATAATACCTACCGCCGGAACCAAAATATAGCCTATGAGAGCACCTATAAAGCCACCACCCGAATGCCTTGCCACACTATCAATATATGACTGCACCGGTGAAACCGCAAAGTCACCATACACTGCCAGATACATAAATACGCATATAAACCATATGAGAATTATGGTCATAACAAGCTTCATGATAGCATATGAATTGCCCTTATTGGAAACAGCAAAAAAGCTGCCTACTAAAAGCACAGGCGGAAAAATATATGCCACCATTCCAAATATGCCAAAAAGGAAACCGCTTACAGCGTTCCCCAGATGACCACCTATCCCAAAATTGCTTATAAATAAAAGGATTGAAACAGCTACTACTATCCATAGAAATATTTCCTTTTTAAAGGCCTGCTGCCTCTCTATCTGAGCCATTCTCTCCTTTTTCGTCTGTCTTTTTGCTGAGGATTTCTTCCTCGTTGCCATGTAACTAACCTCCGAATTTTGATTTACAGAGTATATAATAACATATTTCTTCGATTCTGTGTAATTTTTCTATAGTTATTTTTCGATTTTATATTAAAAATAGGTAACTGAATAATTACAAAAATACCCCGCCACAAACGGCGGGGCATTTTGTTTGCGAGTCCTTTCGCATACAAACTGATTACTTCAAAAATATTTATTCACCAATAAGGTAATTGTATAATCCCTCATATTTGAACTTGGAAGCATTCCAAGAGAAATCATTGGCCATGCCCCTGTCCACAATCTGATTCCATTCACGCTTCTTATCGAAGAAGATGTGCTTAGAATAATTGATCACTGCAAGCATCTCATCGGCATTGTAGTTTGAGAATGAGAAGCCATCTCCTGAATTCTCATACTCATTATAAGGCTTAACCGTATCCTTGAGACCTCCTGTCTCACGAACAATCGGAACTGTACCATAGCGGAATGAGATAAGCTGTGTCAGACCGCAAGGCTCAAATCTGGATGGCATCAAGAATGCATCAGCAGCCGCATAGAGCTTGTGAGCCAGATCATCGGAGTAACAGATATTTGCTGAAACCCTGTCAGGATATTTCCATGCATAGTGTCTGAACATATTCTCATACTGAGGATCTCCTGTACCGATAACAACAAGCTGTGTGAAATCATCCACGATACCCTCAATCACATGATTGATGAGGTCAAGTCCCTTCTGGTCTGTAAGTCTTGAAATGAGACCTATCATATACTTCTTCTTGTCAACCGCAAGGCCAAGATCCTGCTGAAGCTTTGTCTTGTTGTTGAACTTCTTCTTTCTGAAATCGGAAGCATTGTAATTGCAATAGATTCTGCCATCAGTCTGTGGGTCATAGGCATTGTAATCAATACCGTTTACGATACCCTGCATGTCAAAATGTCTGGCACTTAAGAGTCCGTTCAATCCCTCACCATAGTACTCTGTCTGAATCTCGTTTGCATATGTATCACTGACAGTGGTAATGTAGTCAGCATATACAAGACCACCCTTAAGCATATTTGCATCCTTCTTGAACTCAAGCTTATCAGGTGTGAACAGATTGTCTGTAAAACCTGAAACACCCTGTACCCACTCCTTGTCCCAGATACCCTGGAACTTAAGATTGTGGATAGTTATGATAGTCTTGATACCCCAGAAGAATGGATTTGCGGCAAACTCATTCTTTAAGTATACAGGCAGAAAGCCTGTCTGCCAGTCATGACAGTGTATAATATCCGGCTTAAAATCAATAAGCGGGAGCATAGAGAGTACAGCCTTGTCAAAGAATGTATACTTCTCAATCTCAAACTTTGTGTCAGAAGTATATGGAGAAAATCCTGTAAAGAACTCCTGATTGTCAATAAAGTAATATGTAATGCCGTCCTGCTCATATTTGAGCACGCCGACATACTTGTCCTGCACGTATGGACCTGAGCTCATGTAAAAATGGGTAACATACTCAAAATTATTACGATACTGCTCCGGTATACAGCTATAATCAGGTATTACAACCCTTACATCCCAATAGTTCTTGTCAAACTCTTTAGGAAGTGCACCGCACACATCTGCGAGACCTCCTGTTTTTATAAATGGTACACACTCTGAAGCTACAAATAGAATCTTCTTCATATTCTCCTCCCGCTAAAACCCGTGATATATAATATTTAGTTTACTCTTCCCAATTGTGGTATACTTCCTGGACGTCGTCATCATCGTCAAGAAGGTCTAAGATACGGCCGATATTCGTGATATCAGCTTCATCTGTCAGTGTGACATATGTCTGTGGAATCATTGTGACCTCTGCTGAAGCCATTGTGATGCCAGCCTCCTCAAGAGCAGCCCTGACTGCATCAAAATCAGCAGGTGAAGTTGTAATCTCGTAGCTGTCCTCCTCATCGGCGAAATCCTCAGCGCCTGCATCGAGTGCCTGCATCATAAGATCATCTGCATCCATATCGCACTCTTCCTTGTCAATGATGATCTGACCCTTCTCGTCAAACATGTAAGATACACAACCCTGTGTACCGATGCTTCCATGTCCCTTTGTGAAAGCATTACGGACATTGGCCGCTGTACGGTTCTTATTGTCTGTAAGACACTTTACGATAATAGCCGTGCCTGATGGTCCATAGCCCTCATATGTAGCTGTCTCATAGTTTACACTGTTGCCGTCTCCTGCTGCCTTTTTGATACCTCTTTCGATTGTATCGTTTGGCATGTTGTTAGCCTTTGCCTTGGCAACTACCTGTGCAAGCTTGAAGTTATTGGCTGGATCCGGTCCTCCCTCTTTAACTGCAACTGCGAGTTCTCTACCGATCATTGTAAAGATTTTGCCCTTTGCAGCATCATTTTTCTCTTTCTTATGCTTGATATTCGCAAATTTAGAATGTCCTGACATAATTTGTATCCTCTTTTCTACTTTTAAAAATAATCCATACCTTATAATATCATTTTTTTTCTTCCGGCGCAAGTTTCTTAATCATTACCTGCTTAATAACCTTATCCTCCACGCTCATGACAGAAAATTTATAGCCATACGCGCTAATAACAGTCTTATCCCCTTCCTCCGGAATCTTATCCGAAAGCGATATGATAAAACCGTTAAGCGTCTCGTAGGCATCATCATCAACAGGCAGTGCCAGCGCCTCCTTCACATCGGAAAACTCAGTCATGCCGTCCATGATAAATGTCTCGTCATCATTCTTTCTGATATAGTTTTCTTCCTCATCGTGCTCATCCTCTATGTTTCCGACAAGCTCCTCAAGTATATCCTCCATCGCGATAAGTCCCGATATCTGTCCATACTCATCCACTACCATCGCAAGATGACTCTTTTTAGACTGCATCTTCTTGAACAGATCATTGATATTTACCGTCTCGGGTATGAAGTCCACCGGCCTGATAAGCCCGTCTATGTCCTTGATACTGCTGCGGTAAACCTCATTTTTTTCAAAAAACGTAAAAGCATCCTTGATATGTAAGACTCCGATGATACTGTCAACATCGTTTTCATAGACCGGAAAGCGTGATTTGCCTGTATCTATGATAAATTCGATGGCATCGATAAAGGACATATTACCGTCGAGGCTTACGATATTCTTGCGGTGAGTCATGATATCCTTTACTTCCTTATCATCAAACTCAAACACATTGTGTATCAGTTCTGCCTCAGACGCAAGGATTGTGCCCTGCTCGTGTCCCTCCCTGACCATGGAAATAATTTCTTCCTCTGTGACATCATCATTCCCAAGTATTCCATCGAGAGTCTTTTTGTTGTTTTTCATTCCGTAGAGCAATACTCCAATACACGAAAGAAGTATCACTACAAGTATTGATAAAATTATAATTGCATATAACATAATATTTTTATTATCCTATGTAATAAGTTCTAAGCTGATTTCAAGCGCCCTGTCTATTTTAAGCAGTGTGTCCTCATCAAGATGGCACACCTTATCCTTAAGTCTTTTTTTGTCGATTGTGCGAAGCTGCTCTAAAAGTACAACCGAATCCTTCGCAAGCGCATACTCCTTGCAGGCAAGTTCCACGTGGGTAGGCAGCTTTGCTTTATGCATCTGCGAGGTTATGGCTGCACAGATTACTGTCGGGCTGTGTCTGTTTCCGACATCATTTTGTATTATAAGGACAGGTCTTATCCCGCCCTGCTCTGAGCCTACAACAGGCCTTAAATCAGCGTAATAAATATCTCCTCTTTGAATAATCATACACGAATACACTCCATATTATGGTATACAAAAAGTATCTCCAGATTTTTCGAGTGTATTCTTAAAAGTTACACTTTTTTAGTTTTTGTGGTAGATTCTTGGAACACGCGGTGTGATAAGACATGCAAACTCATAGTTGAATCTGCCTGAAAGCTCACCTAACTGCTCCATAGTGATTGTCTCATCCCCGTCTTTACCGAGCAGAGTAACTGCATCACCTATTTTCACATCGGGTATGTCTGTCACATCAACCATAAACTGATCCATACAGACCCTTCCGCATATAGGCGCCTTTTTTCCTTTTATGAGAACCCAGCCCTTGTTTGAAAGCCCTCTTGAATATCCATCACCATATCCTACCGGGACAGTTGCTATCCTCATATGATGCTCTACCGTAAATGTGCCGCCGTAGCTTATGTGCCTGCCCGGCTCAAGTTCCTTTACATAAGCAACCCTGCTGTGCAGTGACATGACAGGCTTTAGGGAGATTTTACTCTTGTCTACCTCCTCTGACGGCCACAGACCATAAAGTGTGATGCCGGCTCTGACCATATCCATATTGCACTCAGGGATTTCTACTATTCCCGCACTGTTTGAGCAGTGCTTAATCGGGATCTCGACTCCTCTTGCCTCAACAAGAGCTATCATTCTCTTAAAAAGCTCAAACTGCTCAAAGGCAGGCTCCTTTGACAGCTCATCTGCCCTTGCAAAGTGAGTGAATATTCCCTCTATCATAATATTCGGCAGCTTAGCAATCTGTGCAATAATATCTGCACTTTTCTCGGTCACCTGAAAGCCTATACGGCACATACCGGTATCTATCTTGATATGTATCTTACAGGTTTTATTCTTAGCGACAGCGATACGCGATAGCTCCTTAGCTGTCTCATATGTACATACCGCCGGGCGCACATCGTTGTCCACTATCTCCTCAAACTGCTCCGGGAAGCTGAGTCCTAAAATAAGTATCGGCTTTTTTCTGCCTGCTGCGATAAGCTGCATTGCCTCGTTGCTTGTAGCAACGGCATATCCCCACAGATACGGAAGCGGCTCCAATACCTCTGAAACAGCCTCAGCACCGTGGCCGTAACCATCAGCCTTTACGACTGCTGCCATCATTGTCCCCGGCTTTAGCTTATTGTGCATCGACTCCATATTATATAAAATTGCATCTAGATCTATATCTGCTCTGATTCTGTTAATTGCCATTTTTTTCCACCTTAATCCAAACTTCATCTAATCCATCAATAATATCACTTGCTATCATACCATAAGAGCCGGTATTGTCAAATGCCATATCACCGGCAAGTCCATGAATAAATGCACCGTACGCCGCGGCCTTTTTCGTGTCATGCCACTGTACCAGAAGACCTCCCACGATACCGCTTAGCACATCTCCGCTTCCGGCTGTCGCCATACCGCAGTTGCCGGACAGATTGATAAACATTTCGCCATCAGCCGCTGCGATAATCGTACGAAAATCTTTAAGCACACAAGTCACATTGTACAAGCTTGCAAACTCTCCTGCCACACCGATGATATCCTCCTGTATATGTGGAATACTGTATCCTGTAAGTCTGGACATCTCGCCCAGGTGTGGAGTCACTATGACAGGCATTTTATGTTCCTTAAGCAGTGCCATGCCTTCTGATATGATATTAAGCGCATCCGCATCAATCACAAGAGGTATCTCTGCTGTTTTTAGTACTGTTTCAACTAACATTTTGGCATTATCAGACTTTGAAAGACCTGGACCTATCACCACTGCATCTGCCCACTCAAGCTCTGTCTCAAGTGCTTTAGCTGACGTGATATCAGTACAAAGCAGTGCTTCCGGCAAAGCACATTGGATTATTGAGCGGTTGCACTCCGGCGTTATAATTTTCACAAGCCCTGCTCCGCTTTTATATGCAGCCTTTGCCGAAAGCACCGCCGCACCTGCCATATTGCGGCTTCCTGCAATAACTAACAGTTTTCCGAAAGTTCCCTTGTTGGAGTGTACCGGTCTGTTATCAAGCTTCTTTAAATCAGACTCATCAAGAGCCCTTACTGATGGCAGATTACCACAAAAGCTGTGGTCATCTATGCCTATAGGCACCACCTTAACCAGACCGCAATAATCACAGCCCGGCCACAGGAGAAGACCTGTCTTCTTATAAGAAAAAGTATATGTGAAATCTGCTTTAAAGGTGCATCCCATCACATGTCCTTTATCAGAATCCACTCCCGACGGCACGTCGACCGCCACCCTGTAAGCATTTGCCTTGTTAACGGCTGAAATCACATCTGCTAAAGAGCCTTCTATGGCTCGCTTAAGCCCTGTGCCAAACAGTGCATCTATTATTACGTCACTTTTACACACACTCTCAATATCAGAGACCACCTTGAAGCCATACCTTGCGTATATATTTTTCTGCAGCTCAAAGAGCTCGCTTCCTGCCTCATCTGTGCCAAAAGCATAGTACACCATGCATCTGTATCCGGCCTGATTTAAAAGTCTTGCTATCGCGATACCGTCTCCTGCATTATTGCCTCTGCCGCATATCACGGCAAACTCCTTTGATTTATCAAAACATGCAACAAGCTCCCGGACAACACCGGCCGCAGCCTGCTCCATCAGCACCACCGAAGGAACCAAAAAGACCTGTGATGTTGTATCGTCCAGAAGCTTCATTTCATTACCTGTAACAATATATTCCAATATCAATTCCCCTTATTCTCATTGTTTGCATTATCAGCCTTTGCATTATTGGCATTAAAGACCATAGGATCGTCATATTCAATATCAAAAAGATCCAAAACCTCAGCGCCAAAAATATCATGAAGATATGAATAAATCTCCCTGTTGTTGATATCTCTGTTCTGTTTCCTGATTACATTCTTTTTGAGCTCAACTCTTATATTTGCAATCCAGTCGTCAATTTCTTTTGATTCCAGTTTGTTTTTCTCGATTTTTTCACTGAAGTAATCCATCGACAAAAGCATCAGCCTGTCATTAACTGCTTTTATATTCTTTTGGATTTCAATAAGTTCTCCCTCGATATTGTCGGCTTTCTCATTTATCTCATCTATAAGCTGCTTATCCTTGTCGCGCTTTTCATCTCCGTCATCGCCCATGTTGGCGACAATATTTGTCATGGTCTTTGACTTAAGCTTCTTCAAATCCTTGAGCTCATTATTGTACTTTCCCTGCAGCTTCAACAGCTCATCCAGTTCTTTTTCCGTGGCTGATATTTCATCGGTCTTACCATGAATGGCAAAAAGCCTGTGCCATTTCTGGTCTAAAACCAGTAAAGGCACGTTTTTTCCTTTTAATGCAGCCTCAAAATCTTTTTTATCATTCATAAAACTCACCCTCTATTTATTTTTGGAATTTTTTACAATATTGTAGCTGAGCTGCATAAGGCTGTCAGACAGATGTACACTCTCCACAACCACATCCTTGTCAGGTATTTCAAGGTCCACATGAGCGAAATTCCATATAGCCTTTATACCCAGTTCAACAAGCTTTGACGCAATGGTATCAGCCTTTGACTTTGGCATGGTAAGCGCAGCAATATCCACCCTGTGTGTCCTGCAATACTCTCCCAGCTCATTTAGCATAAGGATTGGAATGCCTCGCACACTCTTTCCTGAAAGCTCAGGATTCACATCAAAGAGGGCCGTGATCACAAAACCAAGCTTTTCAAACTTTACATAATTGGCAAGAGCCTGTCCCAGATTACCTGCACCGATGATAATTATTCTATGCTCAGTGTCAAGTCCCATTATCTTTCCTATTTCCTCGTAGAGGAACTGAACATTGTATCCGTATCCCTGCTGTCCAAAGCCTCCGAAATTGTTGAGATCCTGTCTGATTTGCGAAGCTGTAACCTTCATTCTGTGACTCAGATCGTTTGATGAAATACGCTCCACTCCCTCATCTAAAAGCTCTCCGAGATATCTATAGTATCGTGGCAGTCGTCTGATAACCGCCTGTGATATTTCTTTACTCAAGTCCTATTCCTCCAATCATCAGGATGTCATTTCTATTTTAAAGACAAAAACCCAAGACTAATTATAATTTTTTGAAGGTCATCTGTCAATGTGTTAAGAATTTAACATTCAAAAAATTTATAATTATTCCCGGGTTATATCATAATCTAAAGTAAAAACCAAGTTTCAGATTAAATTGTCTTCTCAAGCTCCTCCCTGATTGCCTTGATGAAGCCCTCGCTGTTTAAAACAGTAGGATTCTCAATTGTTGTGATGAGCGCTAGATCCTTTGTCATCTTTCCGCTCTCAATAGTCTTTATGCAGGCTGCCTCAAGCTTGTCTGCAAACTCTGAAAGTGCAGGAAGCTTGTCAAGCTCTCCTCTCTTTCTGAGAGCTCCTGTCCAAGCAAAAATAGTAGCTACAGAGTTTGTTGATGTCTCCTCACCCTTTAAATGCTTGTAATAGTGTCTCTGTACTGTTCCGTGTGCTGCCTCATACTCATAGTATCCGTGAGGGGATACAAGCACTGATGTCATCATAGCAAGTGAGCCGAATGCAGATGAGATCATATCACTCATTACATCTCCGTCATAGTTCTTGCATGCCCAGATAAATCCACCCTCAGATTTCATTACTCTGGCAACAGCATCATCAATAAGTGTGTAGAAATATGTAATTCCAGCCTTCTCAAAAGCATCCTTGTACTGTGCATCAAAGATTTCCTGGAAGATATCCTTGAAGGTATGGTCATACTTCTTTGAGATTGTATCCTTTGTGGCAAACCATAAATCCTGCTTTGTATCAAGTGCATACTTAAAGCAGCTATGTGCAAAGCTCTCGATTGAATCGTCTAAGTTATGCTGTCCCTGAATAACTCCCGCTCCCTTAAACTCATGGATTAGCTCTCTTGTCTCGGTTCCATCTTCTGCTGTAAATACAAGCTCAGCCTTTCCGGGACCAGCTACCTTCATCTCTGTTGCCTTGTACACATCACCATATGCATGACGAGCGATTGTGATTGGTTTAACCCATGTCTTTACGTTTGGCTCTATGCCCTTTACAACGATTGGTGCTCTGAACACTGTTCCGTCAAGCATGGCTCTTATTGTGCCGTTAGGGCTCTTCCACATCTCCTTTAAACTATATTCTGTCATTCTGGCTGCGTTTGGTGTGATTGTCGCACATTTTACTGCGACACCGTATTTCATGGTTGCCTTTGCTGATTCAACGGTCACCTGATCATCTGTACGATTTCGTTCCTCTAAGCCCAGATCATAATACTCTGTCTTTAAATCGATAAAAGGTATTAAAAGCTCATCCTTTATCATCTGCCAGAGGATTCTGGTCATCTCGTCTCCGTCCATCTCTACAAGGGGTGTTGTCATCGTAATCTTGCTCATTCTTAAATCTCCTTTACTTAATAAGGTTTTCCCAACCAAGGTGTTCCATATTTTTCTTTGAATTGTTTATATGCTCTCTGGCGCATTTTTCTGCCAGCAGTGCATCATGATTCTTAATTGCCTCGCATATCTGTTTATGCTCGTGAGTGGAGTTTTTAGCTCTTTTTGTCTCGCCGAGTGTCACCTTTCTCACTCTGCCGACATACTCATGATAGTCCTTTAATACCCTCATAAGCTCCTTGCTTCCGCCGGCCTCATACAGCAGCTCATGAAACCTATTGTCCAGCTCAAGAAGCTTCTTTGCATTGCCCTTTTTCTCGTGAAACTCTGTGAGATAAATATTCTCATCCATGGCCGCCATGAGTTCATCCGATATCCTCGTTGCAGCCCATCTGGCACAAAGTCCCTCAAGCAGAGCTCTTATCTCGTATATATCCCTGATATCGTCCGTGGAAACACCCTCCACGAACGCTCCCTTATTGGGGATGATAGACACAAGTCCCTCAAGCTCAAGCTGACGCAGTGCCTCCCTTACGGGAGTCCTGCTCACTCCAAGCTCATCACCGATATTCTTTTCCTTAAGCTCATCGCCCTTTGCAAATGTTCCTGCAAGTATACCATCCCTGATATGATTGTATACCCTGGCACTCAGGCTGTAATTATCATGTGACATGTACTAATCCACCTCACTATAATACTATATTAAGCTTTTTACAGCAATCAGTAATTTGAACTACAAGCTCATTATCTGTGATAGTAGTCACACGGCCCTCGTCGTACTGCTCATCTACCCATTTCTTTATCATGGTCACAAGCTTTGAGTTCTTATCTACTTTTCTGTCATCCGGCAGGCGGTAGTAAGTGTTTATCCACAGCGCTATTCCTGCAAGTCCTGATGTATTGGACACAGCTACAAGAGGTGGTCTGTTTAAGAATTTACCTGTATCGAATATGTTGTAAATTTCCTCATTTTTGAGAAGTCCGTCAGCATGGATTCCGGCTCTCGTCACATTGAAGTTTCTGCCGACAAAAGGTGTACGGCTCGGCTGCACATATCCAAGCTCCTTCTCAAAGTACTCTGACAACTCTGTGATAACCGTTGTATCCATTCCATCGAGTGTGCCTTTAAGCTGTGCATACTCAAATACCATAGCCTCAAGTGGTGTGTTTCCGGTTCTCTCTCCGATACCAAACAGTGAACAGTTGACACCGCTTGCTCCGTAGAGCCATGCCGTAGTCGAATTGTTTACTGCCTTGTAAAAGTCATTGTGTCCATGCCACTCAATCTGTGATGAAGGCACACCTGCATGTGTGTTAAGTCCGTATATGATACCCGGCACGCTTCGAGGTATAACTGCTCCCGGGAAGTTTACTCCATATCCCATTGTATCACAGGCACGCACCTTAATCGGAATCTTGTACTCCTCCTGCAGCTTCATAAGCTCAACACAGAATGGAATAACAAAACCATATATATCAGAACGTGTGATATCCTCCAGATGGCACCTAGGGCTTATTCCTGTCTCAAGACACTCCCTGATGACTGACAGATACATATTCATTACCTCGCGTCTGGTCATCTTCATCTTATAGAAAATATGATAATCCGAACAGCTTACAAGTATACCGGTTTCCTTGAGTCCTATATCCTTTACAAGCTCAAAGTCCTTTTTGCTGGCACGAATCCACGATGTAACCTCCGGGAACTTATATCCTCTCTCGAGACACTTGTAAACAGCGTCCCTGTCCTTTTTGCTGTAGAGGAAAAACTCGCTCTGTCTGATTATTCCCTTAGGGCCACCAAGCTTATGTAAATAATCATAAATGGTAACAATCTGCTCGGTCGTGTACGGTGCTCTCGACTGCTGGCCATCTCTGAAGGTAGTGTCTGTAATCCAGATGTCCTCAGGCATATTGTGAGGCACTATTCTGTCATTGAATGCTATCTTAGGAACTTCTGAATAAGGAAAGAGATTTCTAAAAGTATTCGGCTCATCTACATCAACGAGCTGATAAAAATGCTCTTCAAGCTGCAGTAAATTTGTTTTTTCATTCATCAAAACTTCTCTCATCTTCGCATCTCCTGTGCTTAGTTTTATCTTTTGAATAATTGTATACAATTATACTTTTTGTGTCAATAAAAAAATTTAAATCTTAGTGTAACACTTTGTTATGTCTATCATAACCTAGAGTGTAAATAAATTTTATTGGAGGTCACTTATGAGTGATTTAGCAGCAACAAACTGTTCATGCAGCAATACAGATAACGGATGTGGATGTTCTTCTATTTTATGGATTATCCTGTTACTGTGCTGCTGTTGTGGAAATGGCAACGGAGGCTCTTTCTTCGGAGGAAACAACTGTGGAAGCGGCAATAACAGCTGTATCTGGGCTATCATCTTACTTTTCTGCTGTGGTGGCTTTGGCTGTGGCGGCAGCAGCAATAACGGCTGCGGATGTGGCTGCGGCTGCTGATTTACATTTTTACTGCGGGTCTTTTCTGGCCCGCAGCTTTTTACGATTTTTCAGTATTCTTTTTTTGCCTGCGCTGCTCTTTTTCTTTGAGCTTTTCAAGGACTTTACATTCGCCCTTCACTCTGTGCTTTTTGATGCATTCTTCATCTATCTCGTATACGTCGTGACCATCTATGATAAGCATATATCTTTTTTTTATAATATATGCTGTAAACATGCATAATGTGAATCAGGTAACATATTATATAGAAATATATTTTAAAGGATTTTTATGGACGAGAACAACCTGTTTACACCATTCGATGAAATAACCCAGACAAGGGAGCTTCAGATGCTTAAAACCATAATCCCATATATGCCGCATGACTCACAAAAGCAGATGACTCTTATGGTTCACTACATATCACTTATGAATTCAATGAGAATGATAGATTGTGCACCGGCACTGTCTGTTGCTGAGACAGAAAGTATGGCAGACAGAAGGCTTTCCATGCTCAATGCCTTAAAGAAATACTGCAGCAAAAGCGAACAGGATACGATAGACAATCTGTTAAATATTTTTTCAGTTTTGGACAATAGGGAGATTTATGACAAAGCAGGAATTTTTAAATAATTTTGCACAAAAGGAAAAACCGAAAGATACAACGAGCGCCATGCCGTTTCTCATGGAAAGTATTAAGGAAGCAAAGCGTAACGGCATAGAATTTACCAAAGAAGAGGTCTATTCCATGTGCACCGAGCTAAGCAAAAACCTGCCTGAGAAAAACCGCAGGCAGGTTGAAAGGCTTTTAAAAATGCTATAGTTTAATTTTTAAATGAATCTGTATTTATGCGGAGTATCTTGTCTATCGGTGCAGGCGAGTTTCCCTTGCCATCCGTGCCCTCAAGATACTTCTCCCCCGCAGATTCAAAAATGACATACAATCTTTTATCCACGCTGGCAAGCTCCTCAGAGCCCGGTGGCATCTCTATTGTGATGTCAGGTCTGTTTGGCCTTGACGACAGAGCTATGAGTGATTTGTAGCACTTGATATACGATGACTCATTTCTGCCATAGGAGGTGCTCAGATATACCTTTCCAGAGGTATCAAATGTCACGCCCTGCACTCTGGCAGGTATCGTATATGTGTTTAAGCTTGTGAGCCTGTCATCCTTTTTATCATAATAATATGCCACCATCTTTGACTTAAAAAGGATATTGTGAGTGGCTATCCACAGCCTGCCTCCATAGTATGTGATGCACGACGGCTTGTTGCCCACATCAAACACATCTACCACACCTGTCGCATCGATGACCTGCTTGGAATTCGCAGTGGCCATAAGAGAGATAAAATCATAGGAGATGCGCTCCACAGTTGTGTCGTAGGAATTGCACACCCATACATTTTCCCCGTCAAAGGCAATTCCTCCCAGGTGACTGTTTGCATCCATGCCAAGTGTCACAAGGTACTCTCCGTCCTCCCTGTCAAATACCATCAGTTCCCCAAGTGAGCCCTTGTCATCAGAATAGCTCGTGATAAGCACGTATTCATCCGTTATACAAATTCCCTGAGGACACTGTGCCTCACTGAAAATATAATTATTGAGAAAATCATTTTCCTTCGTCTCCGGCATGCCCGGAATATCTATTTCATCTATAAAATCGTAATCGCAATCCTTAAGCGCCAGTGTATGCGCTTTTTTATTACTCCTGTAATTGTAATGCTCTACGCTGTATTCATTGTTAATCGTCCTGACCCATTTGGCATATACCACATATCCATTTGCTTTTTCGTAGGTCAGAACATCCGCCTTTTTTGAAAAATGCTCATCCAGATACCACCCATCAAATTTATAACCGTATTTGTGTGGTTCTCTAAGTCCCATAAATTTCTGCTTTGGTGTGATGTATCCATAATTATTGATATTGTTTGCCGCACCGCCCAGATTATAGTAAATATATGAAACACCATCACTTTCTGACATATTGTCAACCAGTGTATTTAGTGATGGCCCGGAAGCAAAAGAGGCAGCTTCTGCCTCTTTTATCTCCGATGCAAACACATGAGTATTGGTAAAAATCAATGTAAGTAATATAATTAATGCTATTCTACTCTTCAACTTCAACAAGCTTGCTTGCCCTTTCTTCTATCTGTTTTGCAGCCACATCATCCGGTGCCTGCTCATATCTGGCAAACTCATATGAGAATGTGCCGCTTCCGCTCGTCATTGAGCGAAGTGTGGCATTGTATCCATAAAGCTCCAGATAAGGAATATCCGCAACTATCTCCTGATATCCATTGTCTGTCGGGTTCATGCCCATCACTCGCGCACGTCTCTTGTTAAGCTCACCCATCACATCACCTGTATAGACCTCAGGCACCACTACCTTAAGAGTGGCAATCGGCTCAAGAAGCACAGGCTTTGCCTCCATAATGCCCTTTTTAAATGCCTGCTGTGTTGCCACCTTAAAGGCCATCTCAGATGAATCAACCGGATGATAAGAGCCGTCATACAGCACAGCCTTTATACCCGTCACAGGATAGGCTGCAAGAGGTCCCTTTTTCACAGACTCTGCAATACCCTTTTCAACAGCCGGGAAGAAGTTCTTCGGTACAGCTCCTCCTACGACCGTCTGCTCAAATACATATGGCGTATCCATATCTCCTGACGGCTCAAATGTCATCTTGACATGTCCGTACTGTCCGTGTCCGCCCGACTGCTTCTTGTACTTATACTCTACGTCAGATTTTTTTCTGATAGTCTCCTTAAAGGCTACCTTTGGACGCATAAGCTCTATCTCCACCTTGTACTTTTCAAGAAGCTCACTTGCCACTACCTCAAGCTGCATATCACCGATACCATATAGTACAGTCTGTCCATTTTCGCTGTCATTTACACTGTTTAGTGTCAGATCCTCCATTAACAGTTTCTGTAAAGACTGGGAAATCTTGTCCTCATCGCCCTTTTTCTTTGCCTTATAGCGCATTGCCACATACGGCTTTGATATACTTGTTCTAAGATATGTAACAGGCATATTTCTGGTGGAAAGTGAATCTGTCGTAAGAGTCTTTGCAAGCTTTGCAAGCGCTCCGATATCACCTGCATGAAGCTCCTTCACTTCCTCCACCTTGCTGCCTCTCATCACATAGAGCTTTCCGATTTTCTCATCGCAGTCCCTGTGATAATTGTAAAGTACATCATCTGTCTTTAGTACACCCGAGTTAACCTTGATCAGTGAATACTTACCGATGTATGGGTCAACTATCGACTTGAACACATAAGCACTCTTTGATTTTGCAAAATTATAATCAGCATTATACACCTCATTTGTCTTGGTGTTAATACCTGTACAGCTTCTCTTCTCCGGACTCGGCAGGTATTTCACAATATCAGCCATAAGTGTATACATGCCTCTTGCGAGAATATTTGAGCCCATGAGCACCGGTACAATAGAGCCCTCAAGCACGTTTGCACGAAGCGCAGCCCTGATTTCATCATCAGAAAACTCCTCTCCACCGAAAAATCTGTCCATGAACTCCTCACTTGTCTCAGCTACAGCTTCAACTAAAGCCTCACGACATATTCCCAGGTTCTCCTTTGAGTACTCAGGCACATCAAACTTATCCACGCCTCCGCTTTCATTCCATCTCTTTGCCCTCTGCTGGATGACATTGACATAGCCCACAAACTTTTCATTCTCTCTGATTGGCAGATGGAATGGAGCTATTTTCTTGCCATAAAGCTCCTGCAGCTTTAATACCACATCCTTGAAGCTTGCATTGTCGATATCCATGTCCGTCACGAAAATCATCCTCGGCAGCTTGTATTTCTCGCATATCTCCCATGCTCTTTTTGTGCCTGTCTGTATGCCTGCCTTGCCTGAAACCACGATGATTGCAGCATCTGCAACCGATACAGCCTCCTCAACCTCTCCCACAAAATCAAAAAAACCAGGAGTATCGAGAATATTTATTTTGACATTATCCCACTCAATCGGTACAACCGATGTATGTATAGAGAACTGACGCTTTATCTCTTCCTTGTCAAAATCGCTGATAGTGCTGCCATCCGCTACAGTGCCCATTCTGGTGGTCTGTCCTGCCAGATATGCCATAGCTTCCACGAGTGATGTCTTGCCACAGCCGCTATGGCCTAAAAGCACGACGTTTCGAATCTTCTCAGTAGTGTAAACATTCATTTCAAGTACCTCCCTGACATTATTATAGTATGTAAACATTGTACTAATATTTTAGATAATTTACAACACTTTTATGCAATCTGACGATTATTTTTTATTATTATATTGGAATAAATATGCCAATAATTTATTGCTTTATAGTGTTAAATTGGATATAATATATTGTAAATATTCCGAACCACTATCGTGCGATTTTGCGAATGTGCGTGGGGTGATTCTGAATAGTTACAATAAATAATTAGGAGATACACATAAATGCATTTTGATAAAGTTGGCTTTATCGGGCTCGGTCTGATTGGCGGCTCGATAGCCAGAAAAATGAAAGAAAATAATCCAAAGGTCTCAATTATCGCAACAGCCGGACATCAAAAGACCGTAGATGATGCCTTTGGGCTTGGCCTGATAGATAATAATGAGCTTTTAGAGCTTAACTCTTTTAAAGACTGCGACGTAATCTTTCTGTGTGCACCGGTAAACAAAAATATCGAATACCTCACACAGCTTAAGGATATCATAAAGGATGATTGTATCATCACAGATGTTGGCAGCACAAAAACACAGATTCATGAAAAGGTCATAGAGCTTGGCCTTGAGCGCAATTTTATTGGCGGGCATCCTATGACCGGCTCTGAAAAAACAGGCATACTCAATTCAGACAAACAGCTTTTGGAGAATGCATACTACATCATCACTCCTACTACGGCCACGACTGAAGAAAATCTGAATAATTTCAGACAATTTGTACTTTCGCTCGGCTCGATAGCTCTCATTTTAGACTACAGGGAGCACGATCATGCTACCGCAGCCATCAGCCACCTTCCACATATGATTGCATACTCTCTTGTCAATCTGATTGAGCATATTGATTCCGAAAAAGAGACCATGAAAACAATTGCTGCCGGTGGCTTCCGCGATGTGACACGTATCGCCGCAAGCTCGCCTGTCATGTGGGAAAACATATGTGAGTCCAACAAAACACAGCTGCTCTCACTCATGGACCAGTATGAAGCCAATTTCCATAAGCTTCGCGAAATAATTGCAGAGGGCAGTTCTCAAAAGATGCTCGATTATTTCCAGGACTCAAAGAATTACAGGGATTCACTCACACTGCCCGGTGCCAAAATCCGCAAGGATTTCCACGAGATATTTGTCGATATTGCTGATGAGGCAGGCGGCATTGCAGTGCTTGCAAGCCTTTTAGCCTTCAATGGCATCAGCATCAAGAATATCGGCATCATGAACAACCGTGAGTTTGAGGAGGGTGTACTGCGCATAGAGTTCTATGACGAAGATGCTCTTGAATCGGCTATCAGCGTACTTAAAGAAAGAAACTATACTATTCACCGCAGATGATTTATCCTGTTATATGGCTTTAATCCAAAAACAAAGAGCCGTAAAGCGAAGTAATTTCGTTTTACGGCTCTTTTTATATCATCCGGTGCAACAGCCCTTACCATTAAGCTGCACCAATAACACTGTATTAATATACGCTTTCCTCAAGAACCTCGTAAAAATCCTCAAAGGTCTTGCGGCAGCAATAAGGGTCAATTATCTCAACACCCTCTGCCATAAGCCCCGGCAGTGTAAATGACATTGCTACGCGGTGATCGTCATACGTCTTAATTTGACAAGGCTTAATACGCTCTGCCGGATAAATTCTTAAGCCCTTTTCGGTTTCTTCAACCCTCACACCTAGTTCAGCCAGGTTTTCCTCGATGGCATTTATCCTGTCACACTCCTGCAGACGGATATGCGAAATGCCTTCTATCCCTACAGGCTCCTTTGCAAACGGTGCAATCGCAGCAAGAGTCAGCGCCTGATCTGAGAATGCAGACAAATCCCAGCTTCCACCATGCATATGAGCATTCTTTGGTGGCATACATACTATGCCGTCTGCCTCGTCAGAAAGCATGCAGCCCATATCCGCCAGCACATCAAGAAATGCCACATCTCCCTGTAAGCTGTTTTGGTGAACTCCCATCACCTGTGACTTCACATGTAAAAGCGGGCTCATGGCATAAAAATAGCATGCAGCCGACACATCCGGCTCTATATCATAATCTAAGCTGTCATACGCCGCTTTCTTAGGGATAATAAAGCTGTTATTTTTTTTGTCCTGTATCACATCAAGCCCAAACTGCTTCATCATAAGAAGCGTCATCTCAACATATGCCATGCCATGCGTTCCTGTGACATTAATCGTAAAGGTCTTTTCCATCACCATAGCCGAGATAAGAAGAGCACTCAAAAACTGGCTGCTCTTGTCTACGTTTATATCAACAGCATCAGCATACTCTCCTGTATTTCCAATGGTAAAAGGAAAATGATATTCCTTCTCATCATACTCAATATGAGCTCCCAGCTTTTCAAGCGATACAAGCAAATCCTTCATAGGACGCTTCTTCATCTGCTCAGAGGACACTATATGGTACCTGCCCTTTGACAGTCCAAGAAGAGCCGTAAGAAAACGTGCAGCGGTACCTGCACTTCCCACATCTATCTCGGCCTCATTCTTTGGTATCCGGCCTCCAAAGCCTGTTATTGTTATTTCTCTTTTATTCTCATCCACTAAAACCGGAAATCCCAGACGAATCAGTGCATCTATGAAATGTCTCGAGTCATCACTAAAAAGACACCCTTTTAAAACGCTGCGCCCACTTGCGAGTGCAGCGATTAAAAGGGCCCTGTTTGTGATACTCTTTGAGCCAGGTACACTGGTTACTATATCATGTGGATGATTTACTTTTTTTACTTTATAAATCATTGAAAATCTGATAAATATCAATCTTGAGTGCATCAGTATCTGTCATTCCGATAAACTCTGCACCATAATGATATACTCCTTCTTCATCCTTTGAACTTCTTACAATCTCAATAACTGCGTCAACAATTTCCTTTGTCCATATCTGGATCTTTGTATCATAGTATGTATGATTTGCAAGCTCAACCTTTGATGTAAATCCGATACCACTTCTGGAAATATCTTTTACATCGACATGACAATATTTGAGTGTAGTCACTCCATCCTCATCAAGTCTTTCAAGCTGCACTGACACGTCAATATCAAGACGTTTGTGTTTTCTTTTTTCTTCCATTACCTCTGCTCCCTCAATATAATATTTTTACTTTACCTTAACGGGTTACGTATTTATATTAGTACAAAAAACACATGTTTACAAGTGTTGATATTACTATTTTTCGTCCATATGCATATCGTTTGTGATAAACATCGCATCACCGAAGCTGAAAAACCTGTATCTTTCCTCTACAGCCTCTTTGTATGCATTGAGGACATGCTCTCTGCCTGCTAATGCTGACACAAGCATGACAAGTGTAGACTGTGGCAGATGGAAATTTGTAATCAGACAGTCAATCACCTTAAAGCTGTATCCCGGATAAATAAAGATATCCGTCCATCCGCTGCACTCTTTTAGCATGCCGTTTTCATCGGATGCTGCCTCTAAGGTACGTGTGCTTGTAGTGCCGACAGATATTATTCTGCCGCCATTTTTCTTTGCATTATTAATCTTGTCTGCTGCCTCCTGTGACACCATGTAAAACTCAGAATGCATATGGTGATCAAGCACATTATCCACCTTTACCGGTCTGAAGGTGCCAAGCCCCACATGTAAAGTCACCTCTGCTATATCCACTCCCTTATCCTTTACCTGCTGTAAAAGCTCCTTTGTGAAATGCAGTCCTGCCGTAGGCGCAGCGGCCGAGCCGTCATACTTTGCATATACTGTCTGGTAGCGGTTCTTGTCCTTTAGCTGATGTGTGATGTATGGCGGCAATGGCATCTGTCCGAGCTTATCAAGTATCTCCTCAAAAATACCCTCATAGCTGAACTGAATCAGCCTGTTTCCATCATCAACCACATCTATTACTTCACCGGTTAAAAGTCCGTCACCAAATATAATCTTTGTACCCGGCCTTGCCTTTTTACCGGGCTTTACAAGAGTCTCCCATACGTCATTTTGTCTGCGCTTTAGAAGAAGTATCTCTATCTTTGCCATAGTTCCTTCCTTCACGCCAAACAGACGCGCAGGAATGACCTTTGTATTATTGAGCACGAGGCAGTCGCCCGGTCTTAAATATTTAACAATCTCCTTGAACACATGATGGCTGACTTCTCCTGTATTCTTGTCGAGCACCATGAGTCTTGAGCTGGAGCGGTCCTCCAGAGGATCCTGTGCTATTAGCTCCTCCGGAAGATCATAATCAAAATCTTTTACGTCCATAATTTTCCTATTCCTAAAACTATACTAACGTCTAGCCACGAAGTGTGATACCTGCAGTATCTTTAAGATGAGCAAGAATATCCTTTACAAAGCCCTCGACCTTCTTAGCCTTAAGCTCCTCATCCTTTGGTGTAAATACTACACTGTACGCCATGCTCTTCTTATTCGGAGGAAGCTGTACACCCTCGTAAACATCAAACAGTGTAACATCTGAAACATAATCACAGGCTTCCCTGATACCGTTTTCAATCTGCTCACATGTGATATCCTTGTCCACAACAAAAGCAAAATCTCTCTTCTCATCATCAAATTTTGAGATTGGAGTAAATACTCTGTCCTTTCCATACCACTGTGAAAGTACTCTAAGGTCAAGTTCCATCACATATGCCGGAACTCTCATGTCAAGCTCATCGCATATCTCATATCTTACCTGACCGAGATATCCGATCTTTTGACCGTCACAGAATACCTCTGCGGTCTGATACGGATGAAGGAATGGCTTTTGAGCCGGCTTGTATGTAAACTTCACATCAAGCGCATCCGCTACAGTCTCAGCCAGTCCCTTTATAGTAAAGAACGATTCATCCTCACCGAATACGCCTGCGCAAAGTGTCTCTCTCTCATCCGGATACTCTGTAAGCGGAAGCTCCTTTGCGATAAAGATATTTCCCAGCTCAAAGATTCTTCCCTCCAGGATACCCTTCTTCTGGTTTCTTGCTATGGCATAAAGCATCTCAGAAGCAAGTGTTGTTCTCATAAGCGAGAGGTCAACATTGATTGGGTTTATAAGCCTGATAGCATGTCTTTCAGGTGCATCCTCCGGGAATCTGAGCAAATCAAGATCAGCAGGTGAGAAGAATGAGTAATGTATTCCCTCATACGCGCCTGCTGCACAGAGCACCTCTTTTATCTTGCGCTCTGTCTGCTGTCTAAGGTTGAGTCCTCCGAGTGTAACCTGTGCCGTAGGCATGAATGCAGGAATGACATGATCATAGCCATACATACGGATAACCTCCTCGGCCACATCCGGATAATCCTCCATATCCTCACGGTATGCAGGAATCATAAGTGTCAGCTCATCGCCGCTTACAACCGGTGCAAAGCCTAAATTTGTGAGTATTCTCACGATATCCTCTGTAGGAACCTCTATTCCAAGCACACCGTTTACCTTTGCAATAGAAACCTTCATCTCTTTTGGCTCAAGTGAGTTTCCAGTAGTCACCTCAATGTGAGTTGAAGAAACCTTACCACAGCCAAGCTCCTCCATCAGGTGAAGTGCTCTCTTCATAGCCATCGCTGTTGTGTACTCGTTTACGCCCTTTGAGTAAAGTGCACTCGAATCAGATGACTGTCCCAACGCACGTGAGCTCTTTCTGATATTGTCTCTTGCAAATTTTGCAGACTCAAACATCACCTCTGTGGTTCCGTCGTTAATCTCAGAGTTTAAGCCGCCCATGATACCGGCGAGCGCAACTGGCTTCTTTCCATCACAGATAACGAGGTTATTGCTGTTTAACTCAAATTCCTTCTCATCAAGTGTGACAATTTTCTCTCCATCGTTTGCACGTCTTACTACAATCTCATCTCCCTCAAGGTATGAATAATCAAAGGCATGCATTGGCTGTCCGAGCTCTTTTAAAACAAAGTTAGTGATGTCTACTACATTTGAGATAGAGCCTATTCCGACAAGTGCAAGACGTTTTCTCATCCATGCAGGTGACTCGAAGATTTTTACATCATGTACATAGTGAGCTGTGTAGCGAGGGCAGATGTCCTGTGCAAGAACCGAAACCTTGAAGTTTTCCTTCTTCACATCATCAGCAGTATAGTCAGTTGCAGGCTCCTTAAGCTCTTTTCCCAAAACAGCAGCAACCTCTCTTGCCATGCCATATATACACTGGCAGTCAGGTCTGTTTGCTGTGATTGCAATATCAAAAATCCAGTCATCAAGGCCGAGGATAGGTTTTACATCATCTCCCGCCTTAGCATCCTCAGGTAAAACCAAAAGTCCGTTGTAGCCTGCACCCGGATAGAGGTCTTCATTTAAGCCAAGCTCTACGCCTGAGCATAACATTCCATATGAATCATATCCACGCAGCTTGCCCTGCTTTATCTCCATCACGCCCTCTACTGTAACGTGATCCTTTGCTGTGGCATATACTGTGGCACCGATAAGTGCGAGAGGATATTTGCCACCTGCCTTTACATTGTCCGCTCCACAGCAGATCTGGAATGTGCCATGTGCTCCGGCATTTACCTGACACAGGCTTAGGTGTGTCTCAGGAATCGGCTCACATTTTTCTACAAGGCCGACTACTACGTTTGAGATATCCTTTCCCACCTCGTATGATTCCTCAACCTCGAAACCACATGAGAATAATTTTTCCTCTAACTCCTTTGGTGTTACATCTATATCTACATAATCTTTTAACCAGCTAAGTGGTGTTAACATAATTTTTGCCTCCTGTTATATATTCAAGAAAAATGAATCTAGTTGTCATCAATCTGGTCTAATACCCTAAGGTCTGACTCGAATAAAAGCTTGATGTTGTTAATTCCGTATTTGAGCATTGCAATACGCTCAAGACCGATACCAAATGCAAAACCACTGTACTCATTTGTGTCTATGCCACAGCCCTCAAGCACCTTTTTATTTACTACGCCTGCACCAAGCACCTCAATCCAACCTGTGCCCTTGCATAAAGAGCAGCCCTTGCCATGGCACTGGAAACAGCTTACATCAACCTCTACAGACGGCTCTGTAAATGGGAAGTATGAAGGACGAAGACGAGTTGTGACATTCTTTCCGAACATCTTCTTTACAAGCTGGTCAAGCATACCCTTTAAATCGCAGAGTGTGATGCCCTTATCTACCACAAGTCCCTCCATCTGTGTGAACATAGGAGAATGTGTCGCATCATCATCCGAACGGAAAACCTTACCCGGTGAAACAACCTTGATAGGTGGCTTCTTTGCTTCCATAACGTGAATCTGTCCTGCTGAGGTCTGTGTACGAAGTAAGAACTCAGGTGATAAGTAGAATGTATCCTGCATATCACGCGCCGGATGATCCTTTGGAGTATTTAAAGCTGTAAAATTATAGTAATCATTCTCGATTTCTGTTCCCTCGTAAACCTCAAAGCCCATAGATGTGAAAATCTCTGAGAGCTGGTCCTTTACCTGTGTTACAGGATGAAGATTACCCTTTTGGCTTCTCTTTGCAGGCATAGTGACATCTATTTTCTCTCTCTCATACTTGCGCTTAAGTGCCTCTGCCTCAAATTTCTTAACCTTCTCATCAAGAAGCTTCTCAACTGCCTCACGTGTCTCATTGACCCACTGGCCTACCTTTGGTCTCTCATCAGGAGCAACATCCTTCATGCCCTTTAAGACTGCTGTGAGCTCACCCTTCTTTCCAAGAATTGCAGCACGCACATCATTTAATTTTTCAAGACCGTCAGCCTTATCAATTTCAGCAAGTGCTTTTTCTCTGATCTGTTGAATTTTGTCTCTCATCGAATTTCACCTCATAATATTTTTCTTAATTTGCATAAACTCGTAACTCCAAGCTTGAATTCGCCGTTTATGCGATAAAAAACGTCCCTGCATGGCTATTAAACCATGCAGGGACGAAAATTCCGCGATACCACCCTGATTTCCATTGAAGAAATATCCAATGGACTCTCATTGATATGTGTAACGTACATAACACGTCATGAACTACTGTGCTTCATCCATGCAGCTTCAGTGTGAACTTCAATCAATAGCCTTTTTGTAAGACTGCTTTCAGCCGGTGACAATCTCTCTCTGGTCAAAGTACTATAATCTACTATGCACCTTCATTGCTTTTATTATATATATATCTGCGATATATATCGCAAATGCTTATGTCTTAATAACACATAAGTCATTTTAGCACAATCTCTATATTTTGCAAGTAAAAATTTTTCTATTTTCTTTATATTTTATTTCTAAGCCCCTTAGGATAATGGTTTTTAACCTGTGTGCCATTCACCTTGCCCCAGCCGGCCGGATATCCATCTACACATACAAGTGCCCAGCCCTTTTTGCATTCAGCCGCCTGCTCATCAGATAACATGACTGACTGACCATTGAAAAAGCCTGTTGTCTGCGGATCATCCCAGGTAAGCTTTACTACGTTTTTAGCCTCACTTAGCTTAAGCGCAAGTGCAAGCGAATGCGACGGCTCAAAGCGCTGTTTTTTGAACTCTCCTATATGAAGCCCTGCGCGCTGCACCTTAAGACCCTTAATATCCACTTCCATATCAGGCAGCCTGTAGAGCTGCTCCCCAAACATGACAAGCCTTGAGTTTTTTATCCATGCTGCCATATTCTCTGATATGGTCTCATCAAGAAACTCTGAGAGAAGCTTCATATTTTCTTTTGTGAGAGCCGGCTTTGTTTCATTTTTCCTGTTCTTACTGTTTTTGTTCTTTTTGGTTTTCCTGTCAGCTTTAAGGCCTGTGTCCTCTACTTTATTACAGCTATCCTCGCATACATCATAACCCGCACCAAGCTCATTAACACTGCCTCTTCTCACAAGCTTTGCCACAAAATGTCCCTCTCCATCCACCTTATGCGGCCAGAAGCGCTCCATCTCTTCAAGTGTAAAAACAGGATGTCTCTCCAAAAAATACTCAATTACATCCTCATTTTCTTCCTTCGAGAATGTGCAGGTGCTGTATACTATCACGCCTCCCGGCTTAAGCATCACTGCGGCATTGTCCAGTATTTCCTTCTGCCTTGCCGCACAGATTGCCACATTTTCCATGCTCCACTGCTCCACGGCCTCAGGCAGCTTTCGAAACATTCCCTCTCCTGAGCATGGTGCATCCACCTGTATAGCATTAAAAAAGCCTGGGAAATGTGAAGCAAGCACAAAGCTGTCCTCATTTGTCACAATCGCATTATTGATTCCCATACGCTCTATATTCTGCGACAAAATCCGGCTTCTTTGTGTGTTAATCTCATTTGATACCAAAAGTCCGTTGTCTCCTAAATATGTGGCAAGCTGTGTGCTCTTTCCACCGGGTGCTGCGCACAGGTCAAGCACTCTCATGCCCGGCTTTGGGGCTAAAAGAGCAGCCGCCGACATGGCACTTGGCTCCTGTATGTAGTAAAGCCCCATCTCATGATACGGATGCTTCCCCGGACGCACTTTCTCATCAAAGTAATATGCCTCATTTGCCCACGAAACCCTTTTATCTGAAGAAATTCCAAGTACCTTCAATATCCGCATTATTTCTTCAGGGCTTTGCACTTTTAAGGTATTGAATCTGAGCGCCTGAAATCTGTTATTGTCATAGCTGTATAAGAAATCATCCCACTCATCACCCAGAAAGGCCTTCATCTTTTTTTCAAACTCTATCGGTAAATTCATTGTCAAATCCTCTTGTTCTCTCAATGTATAGCACACGTGTTTAAGCACTTCGATATTACCACATTTCTACTATCCATGCTATCAATTTTTTTTAACGTAAAAATTCACCTTTAAATCGGCTATAGTGGCTGCTAAATATAATAAAACCCGAAAGTTATAATAATTGAGACATATCACTGCTCACTGCGCACACTGCTTATATCCACAACTGTCACATCCTTGTAATAATATCCAATTATATCCTTATAGCTGCTTCCTGCCTTTGCCAGCCTGTCTGCACCATACTGGCTGAAGCCTATTCCATGACCAAAGCCTCCTCCGGACAGCGTATAGTGACCATTTGCACCGGCACTCACACTAAAGCAGGCGCTTGGTATCATCGACATATTCTCCCTCACAGAGCCATCGTTTAATGTAACCTTTTTCTGATAATGCCCTAACGCCTTTCTTATATCATTCTCCGCCGTAAATGTCTGTGATTTGTTTCCATAATTTATTGTGAGCGAAAGTACATAACCAGCATCCGACGTCTTATCGACAGAAATACCTGTTGCTGTGCCGTACTGGGGATCATTGTATGCCGATAAATCAAGCTCCGAGGTCCATCTGTAGTATGGCGAATTGTCATCCACCGACTCCACCTTGTGTATGAAATCCGGTGTGCTCGAAGACCAGACCTCCATATCCTCGGTTTTTCCGGCAGACGTAGAAAAATAATAGCATGTTATTAAACTTCCCCCACATGAGACAACCTGTCCTGCTGTAGCTTTTACAGCCTCATCGGTCGACTGCTTTGCTTCTGAAGCGTTATAGACCTGAAAAGCCGTGGTATTGTCAATATTGGCTCCGTAGAGCGCATACTGTGTATTTTTCATCTGTGAATACACAAAGGTTCTCGCACAAACAGCCTGTGCTTTAAGTGCCTCCCCCTCAAATGCGGATGGCATCTCCGACGGCAGCACATAGCGCACATATGTCTCCACATCGACTGTATTCACCGCCACAATGCCTGCATCTGTCCCGATAAACTCAAATGAGCCCGGATAGCTTTTACCGTTTATGCTGACATAATTGTCTGCTGAGCTCACCTTTATCTTACTTTTCTGTACATTTGCCATATATGCTCCCACATCATCAATAGCATTGCTGCCACAGTCGGCATCATCCACATAAAGGTTAGACGCTGCACCTGCCGCAATTGTGGGAAACTCATCCTTTCCATCGTTTTTTATAAGCACCCTTATGTATGTAAGGTCTGGTGCCTGTCTTCTGACGATGGCACATATCCTGCCGGAATCAAGTATGTAGGAAAGTGTTTCACTTCCTATTATCAGGTCAGAAACCGATATTTCCTTAGGTGAAGTGCCTGTCTCATCATACACCGGAAGCTTGTCTGACTGCATTGGAATGTCACCCTGCCCTGCAATCTGCATGGTACCGTCTCCGTACGACAGCATCACACCTGATATATCATCCGGCTTTATCTGTATCTTTTTGACCTTAGAGCCACTGATTTCAATATCACAGACCCCTGTAAAGCTCTCCTCCATGGTTCCCTTAGCCCTGTAAAGCTCTCCATCACATATGAAAATCAGCCTTCCATCGTCATTTGACACAATATATGCATTCTCATACACCATATCTTTCGTCACAGCCCTCGCCTGTTTTACAAGTGTCCCTTTTTCCTTTTGTACCATAACAATTGCAAAAACAATAACCACGCATACCACGGTTATCGCAAGCATTATCCAGACCATCTGATTCGGCTTTTGCCGTCTTCGTCTTCTATTTGCCAAATTTCTGTTCTCCTTAACACCCAAATAGTGATTACTGCTCAAAAAATGGGAGCTGCAAAAACAGCTCCCCTTATCATCTGTACTTAAGAATCCTTTGTGCTTTAAAAATCTTTTGTATCTCATAAATCTTTTGTGCGTCCGGAGTTCTTTTGTACATTATTATTCTTTTGTAAGAGCCCAAAATGCCGGTCCTGTAATTTAGACTCCTAGCGCTCTTGCTAGGTGGGTAACCGCAGTCTGCCTTCTGCCTTCCGCTGCATAATGACGGCCTGACATCCAACAGCTCATATAGGAATCCCGTTTAAAGTAAATGTAGGTTCTAAATACACAGGATTGTCGAACATCTCAGGTATCTTTGTAAATTCATTATACTTTATTATGTCTCATGTTGCAATGCAAAATTCATGTTAGAATTTAACAAATTTTTCCCTTGCATTTCGTAACATATTTGAAAACCAGATAATTACTGCGACAAATATAATCATTTCAACATATGACCAGTATGGTATCTTTTTGAGGCAATCCGAAACTATCGCAACTATACTGATAACCAAAATCACAATGCCGAATACAAGTGACTTTGGATAAATATAAGCTATATAGCCGGCCGTATCCTTTATCTTTTTCATCTCATCATCAGCCACAAAGGTACTTTCAATATTGCCGCTTTTCTTCATTCTAAGTGAAACAAAGATTATGTAAATTCCAAGTATCAGCGTGACAGCGTCAATTATGATAAAATAGTTCATGCTTCTTCCTCCAGTGCTCTTTCGTTCATTATTCGCAGCTATTCCGAATAGTTACAATCAAAAGCTGTATAAAATCACAGATATAAGTATAACCTCCTATGCCTGAAATTTAAATAGTAAATAAGTCCCAACGAACTATTGAATTTTCCCCCGAAATATAGTAACATAGAACTATAAATTATTTTTTTAATATATAATTATTAATTTTTGGAGAAGGAGATTATAATAATGCCAATTGACAACCTAAAAATATTAGTTTGCGATGACTCGATTCTCGCAAGAAAACAAATGAAGGATATCATTAATTCAATAGGTTCCCCTACTATACTTGAGGCTTCTAACGGTCAGCAGGCTATTGACATGTATAAAGAGCATAAACCTGATTTGACCTTTTTAGATATTGTAATGCCGGTAAAGGACGGAAATGCAGCAATTACAGAAATTATGGAGTTTGATTCAAATGCCACAATATTTGTTGCATCCTCTGTCGGCACACAGTCTGAATTAAAAAAGGCCTTAACAGCCGGTGCATCTGATTTCATCCAGAAGCCTATTGATAAAAATCAGGTAATAAACTTAATCAATAAACATATTGGGAGGGATTAATATATGTATACTCAGTTTTTTGGCAACTATCTGCTCTCAAAGGAATATATCACAAATGAACAGCTTTTCGATGCGTTGAAAGAGAAAACACAAAAGCACACAAAGCTTGGCACTCTCGCAATACACTCCGGGCTTATGACCGCTGCTGAGGTTGACTCTGTAATTGTTGAACAGACACATCAAGACAAAAAATTTGGCGAGCTGACAATAGAAATGGGATACCTGACTGATGAACAGGTCAAAACTCTTTTAAACATACAAAGTCCTGACTTTTTACTCCTTGGACAGATTCTTTTGGATAAAGAGATTATTGATAACACAACACTCGAAAAGATAATAAAGGATTATCGTCAAGAAAATGAAATATCCGACCTGGATATGGTACTTGAAGACAAGGAAAGTGTTGAGAATCTCATAGAGCATTTTTTCAGCGAAACGTCTTTAAAGCCTTCTGCTTTAGATAAAATGTATATCGAACTGTTATTTAACAGCTTTATCAGATTTGTTGGTGATGATTACACTCCTCTGTCCGCCGAGCAGTGTGAATGTTTTAGCGCAGACTGTGTAGTTCGTCAGAATATATGTGGCGAATATGCTGTTTCCACATATATTGGAATGAATCAGGCTACCGCAATTAACTTTGCATCTCGTTATGTAACAGAGAATTTTTCTGTATATGATGAATATGTGCAGGCATCTCTCGATGACTTTTTAAACTTAAACAACGGACTTTTCACAGTAAATTGTTCTAACGAAGAAGCTCTTGAGCTGACACTTTCTGCTCCGGAGCATCTCGACGATGAACCGCTCACATTCAAAAAAGCCTATAAACTCAAAGTACTCTATCCATTTGGAACAGTACATTTTATTATAGAGTTTTAGTTTTTATTCATTCGCCTAAAAAAGGACATCCGCCGGCAAAAGCGGATGTCCTTTTATTTTACTGTACATTAAGCATTTTCTTTACTGTATTTTCCATCTGATCAACATCACATACTGTGTTGTGAAGAATCTTTGCATCCCTGATTTCCTCAATGGCATTTGGTACCTTGACCTTTCCGAGCTTTGAAAGCTCATCAACAAGCTCAAAGTCTGTCATTGAATCATACTTAGGATCAATTGCATCCATTACGCTTCTTGTGAACTTGAACGGACTTGCTGTAGATGCGATAACTGTCTTTGTAGCTGTATCGCCTGTAGCCTCTTTGTACTTACCATATACACCGGCTGCAACTGCTGTATGAGTATCAATTATGTATCCTGTATCCTCGTAAAGCTTTTTAATGACCTCTGCGGTTTCCTTCTCGCTTGTGTAATTGCCATAGAAGTCAGAAAGCTGGGCCTTCATATCAGGTGTTACAGTGTATTTGCCCTCCTTTGCAAGTGAAGCCATAAGCTGCGCATTCTTTTGGGCATCATTACCGGCGATACGGTAAATAAGTCTCTCAAGGTTTGAAGAAATGAGGATATCCATTGATGGTGAATTTGTGAGGATAAAATCTCTGTTCTTATCATACTCTCCTGTTGTGAAGAAATCATAAAGCACCTTGTTCTCGTTTGAAGCACAGATAAGCTTTGCAACAGGAAGTCCCATATTTTTTGCATAAAATGCTGCAAGTATATTTCCAAAGTTTCCTGTAGGAACTACGATATTTATCTTCTCATCCTTTGCAACAGTTCCGTTAGCATAAAGTCTTGAGTATGCATATACATAATATACAATCTGTGGCACAAGACGTCCGATATTGATAGAGTTGGCAGATGAGAACTGATAACCTGCAGCATCCATTGTCGCAGCAAGCTCCTTATCATTGAACATAGCCTTGACTGCTGACTGTGCCTGGTCAAAGTTGCCATGAATGCCGACTACATGTGTATTGGCACCCTTTTGTGTAAGCATCTGCTTCTCCTGGATTGGGCTGACACCGTTCTTTGGATAAAATACGATAATCTGTGTTCCCTCTACATCCGCAAAGCCTGCCATGGCTGCCTTTCCTGTATCTCCCGATGTAGCTGTGAGAATGACAATTTCATTCTTAACATTATTTTTCTTTGCTGAGGTTGTAAGTAAATGAGGCAGAATAGATAAAGCCATATCCTTAAATGCTATTGTAGAACCATGAAACAGCTCCAGATAATATGCCCCATCAGCCTGCTTAAGTGGTGCAATCTCTGTTGTATCAAACTTACTGTCATATGCCCTGTTGATACAATTCTTAAGCTCTTCTTCTGTAAAATCAGTGATAAAAAGCTTCATGACCTCATATGCCACCTGCTGATATGACATCTTTGAAAGCTCCTCTATCGAAACGTCAAGAGCCGGAATTGTCTCAGGTACAAATAAACCTCCATCATCAGCAAGACCCTTAAGAATAGCCTGTGATGCTGTTAATTTTTTCTCACTGTTTCTTGTGCTTGAATATAATAAATCCATTTTTTACCTCATTTCTCTTTTTATTTTATCAAAAGCCTGCCTGCCGCATAAAAATACAGACAAATAATTTCCTATATAGTATAATAAATTTCATATATCAAATCAATAACAAAAATGCTACAATAATATATATATGATTAAAAATATATGTGAAAGGAACACAAATTATATCTATGCTCCAGGGAGTTTACACCGCTGTCAGAAAAGACGGCACCATTTACTACAGGTCCAACATCACCTACAAAAGCAAACACATCAGTCTCGGAAGCTTTGACAGTGAGCTTTCTGCAAGCCGCGCCTATGCCACTGCATCGACAATTTTATTAAAAGAAACAAACAGCATAGAGGACTCTTACTTTCACACCCATGCCCTTGCATTTGATAAAATTGTAACTCTTATTAATTTCCGCGATAACGGAATGTACATCAAAAACCCAATATATCTGCGCAAAAACTATTTCAGCTACTATCTGGATATATCACATGAGCTGAAATTCGATATAGACGATTTGTTTTACTACTCTGAGCATCGCATATTAAAACGCCAGGGACATCTGTATGTCAACGACTATGGTATGCAGGTTACTGTTTTAAGCCGTTACGGCATACAGCCTCATGCGGTATGCGGCCGTGACTACATCTTCAAAAACTCTGATGAGACCGACATGCGATATGAAAATATCGAAATCTTAAATCCATACCATGGTGTAGAGATTGTCAAAACTGCAGGGCTCGACAAATATAAAGCACGCATACATATAAACGGCAATTTTGTCATAGGAACCTACAATACACTCGAAAAGGCCGCCATCGCCTACAATAAAGCTGTCGATATGGCACATGCACATGGCATAGAAAAAAACTATCCCGAAAACTATATCGAAAGTATATCAGGCAAGGAATATGCAGATATTTACACTTCTGTGACAGTTTCCGATAAATATGTGCAGTATCTGCAGCAATTTGATTTATAGAACGCATATCCCACAGTTTGCATATTACCATTACTTTTAATATTGTACTAAAAACTCCCGCGGTTATACAACCTCGGGAATTTTTATAATTACTTCTGATTTATATAGTTGACAAGTCCCTCACAGTCGATAATCTTCTGCATGAACGGTGGGAATGCCTGTCCCTTAAACTTCTCTCCTGTTGTCTCATCTGTGATGATACCGGAATCAAAGTCCACTGTCACCTCATCACCGGCATTTATTGCCTTTGCTGCCTCAGGGCACTCGATAATAGGAAGACCTATATTGATTGCATTTCTGTAGAAAATTCTTGCAAATGTCTCTGCGATAACACAGCTTACGCCGGCAGCCTTGATGGCAATCGGTGCATGCTCTCTTGATGAACCACAGCCGAAGTTCTTGTTGGCTACCATTATATCTCCGGCCTTTACATTATTTACAAAATCCTTGTCGATATCCTCCATGCAGTGTGTTGCAAGCTCCTTAGGATCAGAAGAATTCAGATATCTTGCCGGAATGATTACATCTGTATCGACATTGTCTCCATATTTAAATACACAACCGTGTGCTGCTTTCATTGTGATTCCTCCAATCTTTACATAACATCCTTTGGTCCTGAAATCTTACCTGTGATGGCACTTGCCGCTGCAACAGCAGGGCTTGCCAGATAAACCTCAGAATCAACATGACCCATACGTCCGACAAAGTTACGGTTTGTGGTAGATACGCATCTCTCGCCCTCAGCGAGCACTCCCATGTATCCGCCAAGACATGGTCCGCAGGTAGGTGTGCTCACGATGGCACCTGCCTCGATAAATGTCTTAAGAAGGCCCTCTTCCATAGCCTGAAGATAAATCTTTTGTGTGGCAGGAATCACGATAACCCTGATACCATCCGCAACCTTTTTACCCTCAAGAATCTTTGCTGCAATACGCAGATCATCCATACGGCCGTTGGTACATGAACCGATTACTACCTGGTCAATCTTTACATCGCCCACCTCATCGATGGTACGTGTATTATCAGGCAGATGTGGGAATGAAACTGTAGACTTAAGTGTGCTAAGGTCGATTGTATACTCCTCATCATACTCTGCATCACTATCAGCCTCATACTCTGTGAACGGACGCTTTGAATGCTCCTTCATGTACTCTCTTGTGAGATCATCTACAGGGAAGATACCATTCTTGCCGCCGGCCTCAATTGCCATATTGGCGATAGTAAATCTGTCGTCCATAGAAAGATATTTAAGTCCCTCTCCGACAAACTCCATTGACTTATAAAGTGCGCCGTCCACACCAATCATACCGATGATATGAAGTATGACATCCTTACCGCTGATCCACTCAGCCGGTTTTCCGACAATATTGAACTTGATGGCAGAAGGCACCTTAAACCATGCCTTGCCTGTAGCCATTCCTGCTGCCATATCAGTGCTTCCCACACCTGTAGAGAATGCTCCTAAAGCTCCGTATGTACATGTATGTGAATCGGCTCCTATAATCACATCACCTGCCACGGTAAGTCCCTGCTCAGGTAAAAGTGCATGCTCGATGCCCATTTTTCCTACATCAAAGTAATTTGTAATCTCGTTTTTGCAGGCAAACTCGCGAACACATTTACAGTGTTCTGCTGACTTGATGTCCTTGTTTGGTGCAAAGTGATCCATAACGAGTGCGATTTTATCTTTATTAAACACTCCCTCTACCTTCATCTTGTCGATCTCATGAATCGCTACAGGTGAGGTAATGTCGTTTCCAAGCACAAGATCTAAATCAGCCTCAATGAGCTGTCCTGCACTAACAGAGTCAAGGCCTGCGTGTGCAGCAAGAATCTTCTGTGTCATTGTCATTCCCATGCTTATATTCCTCCTAGCATATAAAAATATTGTATTATGATTGTATCTGAATCAAGTTTACTTAAGACATCATAACATATGATTTACCATAATAAAAATACATAATAAACATATTTACCATAACTAAATCTCATGGTATAATAAACACAGATTTGTTGATGTTCACACCTTTTTGTGACAAGCAACGATTACAGCCCATTAAAAGTACAAACCACAGGAGGTACAAATGAACCAGAATCTCTCATCTTACTGGATTTTCTATACTGTCGCCAATGCCGGCAATATATCAAAGGCAGCCAAGGAGCTCTATATCAGCCAGCCTGCCATCAGCAAGTCAATTCAAAAGCTCGAGGACGGACTGAAATGCAAGCTTTTTTCCAGAAGCTCCAGAGGTGTCGTCTTGACCGATGAGGGCAGGCTTCTTTATGATCATGTAAGCGAGGCCTTTGAGGCATTAAATGAGGGTGAGGAAAAGCTAAAGCGCTCAATAGAGCTCGGTGTCGGCCAGCTGAAGATTGGTGTCAGCTCAACACTCTGCAAATATATGCTTTTGCCATATCTCAAGGAATTCATACACAGAAATCCTCATATAAGCATCTCAATCGAATGTCAGTCCACCAATGAGACCTTAAAGCTCCTCGATGATGACAAAATAGATATAGGTCTGATTGGAAAACCAACATCCCTTAAGACTTTCAATTTCTATTATCTGGACAACATCGAGGATATATTTGTCACTACAAAGGACTATCTGCGCAACTTAAGCGCCCGTGGTGTCAAAAAGAGCGAGATTTTGCAAAACTCTACTCTCATGCTTCTCGATAAAGGCAATATGACACGTAAATATATTGATGATTATCTGCAGGAGAACCAGATACACGTAAAGGACTCTATAGATATATCAAATATGGACCTGCTCATCGACTTTGCCAAAATAGGCGTAGGTGTGGCCTGCGTCATAAAAAGCATAGTTTCAAAGGAGCTTGCTGACGGTACCCTGATTGAAATTCCTCTCGGCATACCAATCCACAAGCGTGAGGTTGGCTTTGCTTACAAGGAGTCTTCAAAGCTTTCCACCTCTCTGCAGACCTTTATCAAGTTTTATGAGAGCTACACACCAGAGGATTTTTAAATAACAAAATATGACCCCGGAGGTATTACTTTGAAAGAACAAATACACACTATCCCCATATCAGACGCCTTTGACAATGCCGGCGAATGCCCTTTCTGCTATATAGAAAAACGCACTGAGGATCACGTCATGGATTTTGTACTTGGTCATGGCGCCTCTTACATGGAGGCTGACATACGCGATATGACCGATAAGGAGGGCTTCTGCCGTGCACATTTCAAAAAAATGTTTGACTATGGCAATTCACTCGGAAACGCCTGGATACTAAAAACCATGTACATGCGCCATATTGAAGAGATGGATAAAGAATTTAAGAACTTTAAGCCTGATTCAGTGCAAAGGAGCGGTCTTTTCAAAAAAGCAAACGTCTCCTCCAATTCCATCGTAGACTGGATTAACAAGCGTGAATCAACCTGCTTTATATGCGACAGCGTAAACAAGACCTTTAATGCATACATGAAGACCTTCTTCACTATGTATGAAAAGGATCCTGAACTAAAAGAACAATTAAAGAACACAAAAGGATTTTGTCTCAATCACCTGAAAGTGGTTCTGGAAGGAGCTGACACTTATTTAAAAGGTGATAAGCGCAAAGAGTTTTACGATATCGTGCTCCCTCTAATGCACGACAACATGAACCGCATATATGAAGATGTTGCATGGTTCATCGAAAAATATGATTATAAAAATAAAGATGCCGACTGGAAAAATTCCAAGGATGCGATCCAGCGCGGTATGCAGAAGCTTCGCGGAAGTGATCCATCACTTCCACCACATGTTCTCAAAAAATAAAATCACCCGGTATTCTGCCGGCCATCTAATGGCTGTGCAAAATACCGGGTGATTTTTATTTCATTACGATGTTTACAATACGTCCCGGAACATAAATCTCTTTTACGATATTTCCTGTAAGCTTATCTGCAATAACATCCTTTGCTTTTGCGATAACCTCATCCTTAGGATCCTGTTTTCCGATTGCAAGAGTGCCCTTAGTCTTTCCGTTGATCTGTACAGCAATCTCTACTGTATCCTCAACAGTCTTTGCCTCATCGTATACCGGCCATGGCTCAAATGCGATTGTATCGTCATGTCCCATTCTTTGCCAGATTTCCTCACCAACATGTGGACATACACAAGAAAGCATCTTGATAAGTCCCTCTGCAAACTCTCTAGGACATCTGCCTGCCTTGTATACTTCATTGACAAAAATCATCATCTGGCTGATAGCTGTATTGTAGCCAAGTGCCTCAAAGTCGTTTGTGACCTTCTTTACTGTCTGATGATAGATTCTTGTGAGCTTTCCATCATCCTCTTCGATAATATTCTCCGGCTCTGTAAAGAAATTCCATACACGTGTGATGAACCTCTTTGCTCCCTGTACGTTGCTGTCGTTCCAAGGCTTTGAAACCTCAAGTGGTCCCATGAACATCTCGTAGAGACGAAGTGTATCAGCGCCGTACTCCTCGACTACATCACTAGGATTTACTACGAACTCCGGGAATCTCTTGCCCATCTTGATACCGTTTGATCCAAGGATCATTCCCTGATGTACGAGCTTCTTAAAAGGCTCCTTTACAGGAGATAAGCCCTGATCAAAGAGGAATCTGTTCCAGATTCTTGAATACATGAGGTGTCCTACCGCATGCTCCGGTCCACCAACATAGAGATCTACAGGCATCCAGTGCTTTAAGAGCTCCTGATTTGCAAATTCCTTATCATTGTGTGGATCGATATATCTCATATAATACCATGATGATCCTGCCGAGCCTGGCATGGTGGATGTCTCACGAGTACCCTTTACTCCGTTTCTGTCATACTGCTTCCACTCTGTAGCGTTCTCAAGAGGTGCCTTGCCATTCTTGCCCTTGTAATCCTCAAGCTCAGGAAGGACAAGCGGAAGCTCATCATCAGGAAGGAAATAGATTGAACCATCCTCCTTGTATACACATGGAACAGGCTCTCCCCAGTATCTCTGACGTGCAAAAATCCACTCACGGAACTTGTAGTTTACAGTTCTCTTTGCCACGCCCATCTTCTCAAGCTTGGCTGTGATAGCTTCCTTAGCATCCTCAACTACCATTCCGGTAAACTCCTCTGAGTTGATGAGCTTGCAGCCCTTTCCAAGGTAATCATGCTTCTCAAATGCATGCTCTGATACATCTGCACCATCAATTACCTGAATCATCTCAATATCATGAGCCTGTGCATACTCGAAATCTCGCTGATCATGGGTAGGAACTGCCATAACAGCACCTGTACCATAGCTTGCCAGTACGAAATCACCGATGAACATGCGCACTTCCTTGCCGTTTACAGGGTTGATACAATGAAGTCCCTTAAGCTCACAGCCTGACTTTGTCTTGTTAAGCTCAGTTCTGTCCATATCGCTCTTCTTTACAGTCTCATCTATGTAAGCCTGAACCTCTTCTTTGTTCTCGACTCTGTCCATGAGACCCTTTACTATATCTCCGTCCGGAGCAAGCACCATAAATGTGATACCATATATTGTCTCGATACATGTAGTAAAGATAGAGAACTCTCCACCGCCTACAATCTGGAATTTGACCTCGACACCTGTACTCTTGCCAATCCAGTTTCTCTGCATTTCCTTGGTAGACTCAGGCCAATCTATCTCATCAAGCCCCTCAAGGAGCTTTTCTGCAAATGCCGGCTGGTCAATAACCCACTGTTTCATGTTCTTGCGGACTACAGGATAGCCGCCACGCTCTGACTTGCCATCTATAACCTCATCGTTTGAGAGAACTGTTCCAAGCTCCTCGCACCAGTTTACAGGCATATCAATATGCTTTGCATATCCGGCCTCATAAAGCTTCTTGAAAATCCACTGTGTCCACTTGTAAAACTCAGGGTCACTTGTAGAAATCATCTTTGACCAGTCATAATCAAAACCAAGCTCTCTTAACTGCTTTGAGAAGGTCTCTATATTCTTCTGAGTGAAACCGTTTGGATGATGACCTGTGTTTACAGCATACTGCTCTGCCGGTAAACCGAATGAATCATATCCCATCGGATGAAGTACATTGTAGCCCTGCATTCTCTTCATACGCGACATGATATCTGTAGCTGTATAGCCCTCCGGATGTCCAGCGTGAAGGCCTACTCCTGAAGGGTAAGGGAACATATCAAGTGCATAGTATTTAGGCTTTGAAAAATCCCAAACATCTGTCTTGAATGTCTCGTGTTCTTTCCAGTATTCCTGCCATTTTTTCTCTATGGCCTTGTGATTGTATGGTTCTGACATACTTGCCTCCTTATATCAAAAACGCTCCGCCTCTCAAAGAGACGAAGGCGTATTTTTAATCCGTCTGATTAACATTCATAATTTTACACATCACACTATATTTTGTCAAGTTTTGCTATATAAAAAACCCGGTGCATTACTGCCCCGGGTCTTATTGTCATATATATCTGACAGATTAGTTGTTGATGAGCTTGTCGCTCTCATCATTCCAGCTGTAAAGCTTACGGATTTCCTCACCAACCTTCTCTGAAGGATGCTCAGAAGCAAGCTTTCTCATAGCCTTGAAGTGTACCTGACGTCCTGCTGGTGACATATCAAGTAAGAACTCCTTAGCAAATGTACCATCCTGGATGTCAGAAAGAATCTTCTTCATAGCTTTTTTTGTCTCAGCTGTAACAATCTTAGGTCCTGTTACATAATCACCATACTCAGCTGTATTAGAGATAGAGTATCTCATACCTGCGAAGCCTGACTGGTAGATAAGGTCTACGATGAGCTTCATCTCATGGATACACTCGAAGTATGCGTTTCTTGGGTCATAACCAGCCTCACAAAGTGTTTCGAAACCAGCCTGCATAAGTGCACAAACACCACCACAAAGAACTGCCTGCTCACCGAAGAGGTCTGTCTCTGTCTCTGTACGGAATGTTGTCTCAAGAAGTCCGGCTCTTGCTCCGCCGATTCCAAGACCATATGCAAGTGCAAGGTCCCATGCCTTTCCTGTAGCATCCTGCTCTACAGCGATAAGACAAGGTGTTCCTTTTCCTGCCTGGTACTCTGAACGTACTGTATGTCCCGGAGCCTTAGGTGCGATCATAGCTACATCTACATTCTTTGGTGGCTTAATGCATCCAAAGTGGATGTTGAAGCCGTGAGCGAACATAAGCATGTTGCCCGGCTCAAGGTTTGGCTCGATGTCCTTCTTGTACATATCTGCCTGTAACTCATCATTTATAAGAATCATGATGATATCAGCCTGCTTTGCAGCCTCTGCAGCAACATATACCTTGAAGCCCTGCTCTTCTGCTCTCTTCCATGACTTGCTGCCCTCATAAAGACCGATGATGACGTTACATCCTGAATCCTTTAAGTTAAGTGCATGTGCATGTCCCTGGCTGCCGTAACCGATAATGGCAATTGTCTTGCCCTCTAATAATGAAAGGTTACAATCATCCTGATAAAATAATCTTGGTTCTGCCATTTTGTTTTCCTCCTGTTAATTTAAGTAAACTATTTATATGTAAAGATTGTCCTGTGACTAATCCAACATAACTACATCATTGGAACCTCTGGTAAGTCCTGTGATTCCCGTTCTTGCGAGCTCTAATATCTCATAGCCGCTAAGTAAGTCTATGAAATTATCAAGCTTGTCCTGTGTACCTATGAGCTCAATAATCATAGAGTCATGAGTGACATCAACTATCTTGCCGTGGAAGATCTCAGTCACATTCATAACTGCCTGTCTTTGTGTATCGAGTGCTCTTATCTTTATCATAATAAGCTCCCTGCACACTGAGAGTCCCGGCTCAAGCTTCTTGATATCAAGTACATCCTCAAGCTTCGCCAACTGCTTCTCTATCTGCTCAAGCACCTGCTCATCACCGCTTGCAACAATTGTGATACGTGTATAGCGCGGATCTGCTGTAACTCCTGAGGAGAAACTATCAATATTAAATCCCCTGCGACTGAACAGTCCTGAAATACGACTGGTCACTCCGGGATTGTTCTCAACTAAAAGAGATAATGCCTGTCTTCTCATCGAAAAACCTTCCTCACAATTTCTATTATTTCTGTTCACATGATGATAATATTACTATAATCTGTATTTGTCAAGCAATATCGTTAATATAACTTAAATTCATATTATTAATAACAATATTTATACATCCATAACCTCGATAAATGCCTGTTTTATAACGTTTTATACAGTATCTTCAAAAAAAGCCGGGCGACATACAACCGCCCGGCTTTAGAATTATCTAATATAATTCTGTTTAATATATTATAACTGTGGTCCTGCTGCAACAAGTGCTTTACCAGCCTCATTTGTTGTGTACTTAACAAAGTTCTTGTTGAATCTCTCTGCAAGATCTTTAGCCTTTGCCTCCCACTCAGAAGCATCAGCATATGTGTCACGAGGATCAAGGATTCCTGAATCAACTCCTGGAAGCTCTGTAGGAACCTCGAAATCGAACATAGGGATCTTCTTTGTTGGAGCATTAAGGATATCACCAGAAAGGATAGCATCGATGATTCCTCTTGTATCCTTGATTGTGATTCTCTTTCCTGTTCCGTTCCATCCTGTATTTACAAGGTATGCCTTAGCGCCTGACTTCTCCATCTTCTTAACGAGCTCTGCAGCGTATTTTGTAGGATGAAGCTCAAGGAATGCCTGTCCGAAGCAAGCTGAGAATGTAGGTGTTGGCTCAGTAATTCCACGCTCTGTTCCTGCAAGCTTTGCAGTAAATCCTGAAAGGAAGTAGTACTGTGTCTGCTCAGGTGTAAGAATAGATACTGGTGGAAGTACTCCGAATGCATCTGCTGAAAGGAAGATTACGTTCTTTGCAGCCGGTGCTGAAGATACTGGCTTAACAATATTTGTGATGTGGTTGATTGGGTAAGATACACGTGTATTCTCTGTTACACTCTTGTCCTCGAAATCAATCTTTCCATCATCAGCAACTGTAACGTTCTCAAGAAGAGCATCTCTTCTGATTGCGTTGTAGATATCAGGCTCAGACTCTTTGTCAAGACCGATAACCTTAGCGTAGCATCCACCCTCGAAGTTGAATACGCCGTTGTCATCCCAGCCGTGCTCGTCATCTCCGATAAGAAGACGCTTAGGATCTGTAGAAAGTGTTGTCTTACCTGTTCCTGAAAGACCGAAGAAGATTGCTGTGTTCTCTCCGTTCATGTCAGCATTTGCTGAGCAGTGCATTGAAGCGATGCCCTTGAGTGGGAGGTAGTAGTTCATCATAGAGAACATACCCTTCTTCATCTCTCCGCCGTACCATGTATTGATGATAACCTGCTCTTTTGATGTGATGTTGAATGCAACACATGTCTCTGAGTTAAGACCTAACTCCTTGTAGTTCTCAACCTTAGCCTTTGAAGCATTGTATACTACGAAATCAGGCTCGAAGTTCTCAAGCTCCTCTGCTGATGGCTGGATGAACATGTTTGTTACAAAATGAGCCTGCCAAGCAACCTCAACGATGAAACGAACTGCCATACGTGTATCCTTGTTTGCTCCACAGAATGCATCTACTACGAAAAGCTTCTTGTTGCTAAGCTCTTTCTTAGCAAGATCCTTAACTGTTGCCCAAACATCCTCTGTCATTGGATGGTTGTCGTTTGGATACTCAGGTGTATTCCACCATACTGTGTCCTTAGAATTCTCGTCCATAACGATATATTTATCTTTAGGAGAACGTCCAGTGTAGATACCTGTCATAACGTTAACTGCACCAAGCTCTGTCTCCTTACCAACCTCGTAACCCTCAAGGCCGGCTTTTGTCTCTTCCTCGAATAATGTCTCGTAAGAAGGATTGTGAACGATCTCTGTTGTTCCGGTAATGCCATACTTTGTTAAATCAACATTTGCCATTTGAATAAACCTCTTTTCTATAAATTATGGATTTACATCCATTTCTTTTGTTAGTATATATGTTTGTTAAAAAAAAATCAATATCTACTTTTCAATTTACACCAATTTCACACTTTTTCGACATGTAAAATATATTTCTCACACATCAGCCGTTCGCATATCTGGTGAGGAACTGCCTGGTACGCTCCTCCTTCGGATGGTCAATCACCTCATGTGGGTCACCATGCTCAACAATCACACCACCGTCCATGAAGATCACCTGATCTGCGACATCACGCGCAAAGGCCATCTCATGTGTAACAATAATCATTGTGGTATTCTGCTGCGCAAGGGAACGGATGACCTTGAGCACCTCTCCGGTAAGCTCCGGGTCAAGAGCAGATGTAGGCTCATCAAAGCAGAGTATATCAGGCTTAAGTGCCAGTGCCCTTGCTATAGCTACACGCTGCTGCTGTCCACCTGAGAGCTGATGCGGATAATGGTTCATCCTTTCAGCAAGCCCCATTCTGTCAAGAAGCTCCTTTCCATGCTCATCAATACGTGTAAGGATTGCTTTTTTATCCTTTTTAAACTCAGGTGTCTCCTGTGCCAGAAGGCGCTCTGCCAGAGTAACATTCTCAAGTGCTGTGTACTGTGGAAAAAGATTAAACTGCTGAAACACCATACCAAAATGCAGCCTCTTTTTGCGAAGCTCCGCGTCTTTATCCTTGCCCGCTTCGGAAGCATCAAAAAGAGTCTCACCATTTACAATAATCTGACCACTGTCAGGTCTCTCAAGGAAATTGAGACACCGTAACAGCGTAGTCTTTCCTGAGCCTGATGAACCGATTATTGCAAGAGCATTGCCCTCCTCCATGGAAAAGCTGACATCCTTAAGCACATTAGTCCTTCCAAAGTGTTTTTCTATATTTCTAACCTCTAAAATTGCCATGTCTTCCTCCTACCTGAAATAATCCAGCTTTTTCTCGATATAATTAAATAAAAGTGTAAGGATTCCGACAAATACGAGATAAAATACACCTGTATAAAACAGCGGCCATGTAAGTCCGTCAGACTTCATAAACGCCGCTCCCGCAAAGGTAAGCTCGTATGCCGCAATAATTCTGGCAAGAGAAGTATCCTTTACCAGAGTGATTATCTCATTTGACATAGGCGGAACAACACGCTTGATCATCTGAAGCAGAGTGATTTTAAAGAAAATCTGCTGCTTTGTCATGCCTAACACCTGTCCTGCCTCTCTCTGACCGGCCGGAACACCCTCTATGCCACCTCTGAATATAACAGAGAAATAACATGCATAGTTGATGACAAACGCTACAACCGTCGCTGTAATACGTCCGGTCTCGTCACCACTCCATATAGCCTGATGAAGCCACAAGCCCGGTCCGTAGAATATAATGATAAGCTGAAGCATAAGCGGTGTGCCGCGGATAACCCATACAAACACATTCATGACAGCCTTGACAGGCTTAAACCTGCTCAAAAGCCCAAATGCAAATATAAGCCCCAGTGGCAGTGCAAATATAAGTGTCAGTATAAATATTTCAAAGGTGGTCCACAGACCACTCATAAGTGCTTGTGTAACAGTCCAGAACATTTTATTTCTCCCGCTCAACAACTACCTGTGCATTGTTACAGTATGCATTTGTGCATTCCATAGACTTTGTAACCTCATCTGTGAGTGTCATACCATTCCAGACAACGTCAATCTTCTTTGAATCAAGCTCCATAACCTTGTTGTCCCAGTCGATAACTACAAATTCAACATCCACGCCGAGCTTCTCACCGACAAGTCTAGCCATATCTGCATCAAAGCCAATCCATTTATCATCCTTATCCTTGTAATCCATAGGCTCAAACTCTGTGATACCGACTATCAGCTTGCCCTGTGACTTGATATAATCCACATCACTGTCGCTTTCAGACTGCTTGAACTCGCAAGGCTCCTGCTCAAGGAGTGAATCCTGTACTCCGTATTTCTTTGCAATCTCCTGCGCGCTGCCATCAGCATATGATTCTGCGAGTACACTGTTGATATATGAAGCAAGATCAGAACCCTTACGGCATCCGACACCATACTTCTCTGATGTAAGCTCTGTTGTATGTACTAAATCAGGGTAGCTTGTGCCATCTCCAATCATGGCTCCTGCCATTAAAAGGTCTATGATTGCCGCATCAGATGTACCTGATTTAACCTCCATAAGCGCATCAGCCTGTGATGAAACCGAATTATAATTAAAGCCCTTTTCCTTTGCCACAGCCTCTCCTGCTGAGCCTGCCTCAACTGCGTAGGTCATGCCGTCGCCCTTTTCGCTTTTTTGTGTTCCCGCACCCTTGCTGCCACCACAGGCAGTCATTGAAAGTGCTAAAGTTGCTGTCAAAAGAAGTGCTAATCCTCTTCTCATACTCATTTCCTCCATATGTTAAATAATCATTGTAATTATTCAGAAGCATCCAATAACTACAATCTTTTAACATATTAGCAAATTATCACGTTAAAGTAAAGAGTAATTATCCACCAAATCAACAGTTATGTTCTTCCATTTTATACAAGCCCCAGACTTTTAATTATATAAAGCCAGAGTGTCAGTGTAAAAGCACTGAGCAGTGTCGTGAGCATTATCGTGGTCGATGAGATAACGCCCTCATGCCCCATATTTCTTGCCATGACAAAGCAGCTCACTGTAGTAGCTGAGCCAAGCATCACAAGAATTGCAATAAGCTCACTGTCCCTGAACCCGAAAGCTACTGCAATAGGAAGAAATACTGCCACAAAGCCTACAAGCTTGATAAATGTGGCTGCAAATGCCGGCTTTGCCTTTGCTGATGCTTTTTTCAAATCAAAGGTGGCACCCATGGCCATAAGCCCCATAGGTGTAGCCATATTGCCAACGCTCGTCACTGCCTTTGCCGGTATTCCTGCATATGGCAGGCCTATAGCTGACCACAGAAGTCCTGCAACAATTCCTAAAATAATAGGATTGGTCACTATTCCCTTAAATGTCTTTTTGAGCACTGCCCTGTCTATGCCGTTTTGCCCCGGCTTAAAAAACGAAAGTACTATAACCGCCATCACATTGTAAAGCGGCACACTTCCTATAATCATGACAGGTGCCATGCCTGCATTTCCATAGATATTCTGAATAAAAGCTATTCCAAGCAGCGCCGCACTGCTTCTGTATGAGGCCTGTATAAACTCGCCCCGTATGGATTTATCCCTCCACAAACAGGAAACAAGTGTTGATATTGTAATGCTTATCAGCGTAACCACAAAGCAGAATACTATAAACTTAATGTTCCAAACCTTTGAAAAATCAACCGCTGCAAGATCGCTAAACAGCAAAAATGGTAAAGGAATCTTAAACACAAACTTATTCATCCTATTTGCAAGGTCTTCGTCCAAAATTCCCACTTTGCGAAGAAAAAGTCCAAACACCATCATCAGAAAAATAGGTCCTGTGGCATTTAGACAAAACATTAAATTTTCCATCTCAAATAAAGCCTCCATCATATCCATAATCTGTAGTTTATAATTATACTATTTTGTACATTCCAGCTACCACAATAAGCTTTGATCTTAGATATGTCAACCTTTTATTGCACTGTAGATTATTTTAAAAAATTATGGTACACTTATCGCATATTTTATTTAGGAAGGAATTAAACGGTTTGAAAATTCTTATTTTATCCTGTGGCACCGGCGAGGGACACAACAGTGCCGGTAAAGCTATAAAAGAAGCGGCAGAGCATAAAGGACATTCTGTGACAATGATAGATATGTTTCTCTTATCTGGTAAAGGAACATCGCACGCAGTATCAGGAGCATATATAGGCATTGTAAAGCATATTCCGTTTTTCTTCGGACTACTCTATAAGGTTGGCATGCTGATATCGAGTGATAAACGTAAATCCCCTGTCTATTTTGCCAATGCCCTGCTTTGTAAAAAGCTATCAGCATACATTGAATCAAACGGCTTTGATGCTGTCGTCACACCTCATCTGTACCCTGCTGAGACCCTGAGCTGCATGAAGCGAAAAAATCTGCTTCATATCCCTGCCGTCGCTGTAGGAACCGACTACACCTGTATCCCATTCTGGGAAGAGACAAATGTGGATTATTATGTTATTCCACACGATGATCTGACCGATGAATTTGCAAAACGTGGTATTCCTGAAAACAAGCTGCTGCCATTAGGCATCCCGGTACGACAGGCCTTCTGTACAAGGACTGCTAAAGCTGCTGCAAGAACAAGATTACATCTGCCATCCGATGTGCCTATCTTTCTTGTGATGAGTGGCAGCATGGGTTTTGGCAAGCTTGCTGTCTTTGCCGCAGAGCTTGCAATAAGATGCCATAATAATGAGCATATTGTAATCATTTGCGGCAACAATACTAAAATAAAACGCATACTGCAAAATGAGTTCAAGTTCAACAAACGTGTACACGTAATAGGCTACACCAATCAGGTTTCGCTTTTCATGGATGCCTGTGATGTAATCTATACAAAGCCCGGCGGCCTCACATCAACTGAGGCACTGGTAAAAAATATACCGATTGTACACACTGCTCCAATCCCCGGATGCGAGGCAGCAAATGTTGCTTTTTTCAAAAAACATCATCTGTCTGTCTCATCAAAGCGTCTGTCAAAGCAGATTGAGCTTGGGAAAATAATGATAGAAAATAAAGAGCTAAATGCAGAAATGACACGTGCACAGCGCCGTGAGCAAAAGCCCTATGCTGCCATACAGATTGTTGGTCTGCTTGAAGAACTGACTCACACTGATACAACTGACTGACTATAAAACCATGTAACTATAAAACTATAAGGAAATTATCATGCTATATTTTTTATTTACACTCTTAGGCTTCGTACTCGGAAGCACTCTCTTTGCTTACTGGATACCAAAACTATTAAAAAACATTGATATCTGCACACTTCCCGATGACCACAATCCGGGTGTGAGCAACGCATTTATGTATGGTGGCTTTTTATGCGGAATACTCTCACTCATATGTGAGCTTGCAAAAGGATTTATCCCGGTGTATCTTGGTCAGAAATACTTAGATATAAACTCACTTCTGTTTGTACCTGTTTTAGTTGCACCTGTCTTTGGACATGCATTTCCTTTTTTACAAAAACAAAAAGGCGGTAAAGCTATTACCGCCTCCTTCGGAGTCCTTTTGGGCCTGTTTCCGGAATTGCATCCGGCTGTCTATCTAGCATTTTTCTTTATATTCTTTTCAGTTGTAGTAATAATAAATCCACATTCGCTCAGATCTATTCTGACATTTGGTTTTTTTGCATTCAATGTCCTTTTGACTATAAAAACAGCCTCAATCCAGATTGGCTGCTTCATAATCGCAGGGATTGTGATATACAGACACCTGATAAAGCACAATAACGGACCGGTAAGGATAAATATACTGCATCAGCGGTAATTATGGTATCTGCTTTTACTCATTGGTTTTGCTTCTTACATAACAGTTTATTTTGCCTTGCCATCTTCATTGCCATTATGGTCTGTACAATAATCAATCTGGATCTGCAATTTATCCTGATATTCCTTGTCCTGAAGCTTTACCAGCTCATAATTTCCATCCTGATATTTTAATCCGCTTACTTTTGTATACTCTTTAACGCATCTTACACATGTTTTTTCGTCACTTACATCCAAATGCGAGACATTATATATGAAATATTGTATGATTAACTCACCAAAAAGAAAGGAGGATTTTACATGAAGGTAAGTATAGAACTTTCCCCTGAATACAGCGAACCATATGCCATCATATATGCAGATAAAATCACTGACAGCATCCAGCGTACCCTTGATATATTCGGTTCAAATGAAAGCCCCATTACAGCTTTTCAAAACGAAAATGATATTGTCATTTTACAGCCAAAAGAAATATACATGGTAAGGGTAGAAAACAAGGATACTATTATTTATGGCAAAGAACACCGCTACCGTTCCCGAAAAAGACTGTGCGAAATGCAACAGCAGCTTGGTGCCGGATTTATGCAAATTTCAAAATCAACTTTGGTCAATTGGTATAGCATTAACCGTTTTCTGCGTTACAGGAATGGTGTTTGACATCGCCTATGACGGTAATTTCAGTTTACATAATTACCAATTTTCCAAAATGGTTATCGGATGCATAATTGTAGGTCTGGGTTTTGGACTTCCGACCATGATTTATCACAAAGACAATCTTCCAATGCCTTTTAAAATAATTATTCACATGGGAACAGGCTGTATTATTTATACAATCGTTGCATATACTGTCGGATGGATAGGAGGAACAAGTTCTATCCTTCACGGAATTATTGCAGCCATATTTCAAATAGCTTTGGCCTTTATAATTTGGGGAGGCTTCATGCTTCACTATCGCAATGATGTCAGAAAAATGAATGAAAAAATCAAGGAATTATAGACTTGTTCGAACTGCGTGTCTGTGGAGTGATACTCTGCAATATCGAACTAAAAAACGAGGGCAAATCAAACCAATTTACATCGAATTTGATTTGCCCTGTAAATACCGTTTGTATTCTATATCTTTTCCGTTATTTGTGTGTATAAATATATGATACTGATTTATTTACTTTACTGCAATACTTTTTCCATTACAAAGAGGAAGCCGGTACATGTGAAGTATCCACGCCTGGTCTATGAAAAAATATAATATGAGAATTTTTTTGTTTAATTGTGTGGATGGGTTGAATAGTTCGAAGAAAACGCTAAAAATATAATAGCTTTAAATATTAGCGGAAATATTTTTACTCATATCTCCACTTATATTTTGCGAAATTTTGTTATCTCTTTCCAGTTGCACGGAAATCCCATATATTCAAAAAGATCATTCAACTTCAAATTTAAATTCTGCTTTTGATATCTGTCAAAAATATGCCATAATTGCTTTTTAAACAGTAAAAAATCAGTCTTTGGAAGTAGATAACGCAAAGTAATGACTACACTAAACAAGTCATTTTTACCATATATATATTTTGAACCGTTTTTAGAAATTCCTAATTTTTTATGTAACAATGTATCTGGAATGTCAATATATGTGTGATATGAAAACAACCTTTCGTTATGAGCACATACATTTCTGTACAGTGTTAATACCTTTAAATATTTTATCATTTCATTTTTCTTGATATTTCCAAAATCCTGACAAATTGCTCCTTGCATATTTTGAGGTAAGAATTCAAACATTTTAGATACCTGACCAAAAGTAAGGGTATTCATAATCACCCATAACGGAATATTATGATATTTGTTACGCTGATAAACAAGATATTCATGATCCTTATTTTTATTAGCCATCATATCTAGCATTTTGATTAATTTAGTAATTCCATTTTTATTTTTTGGAATATTGCCGTAATTATTGGAGTTAAGATATTCTTCTTGACGTTCTCCATGTTTTTTACAGAAGTGATAAGAAATGGACGAACGCATTTTTCTTTCTACACGACATAAATATTTAAAGAATATTCCACGTAACTCTTCATCAAATTCATAAAGAGCAACTATATCTTCAAAACATGCTTCATTAATATATTTGCGGGTATGAATATCAATAAAAGGATGCTTGTATCCGCCAATTAGTGCATAGTAACTGATATTTTGCAAGGATTCTACCGCAAAGTCATCATCTGTAATAACTAGATCTTTTTCATTTTTCAGTTTTTCAACCTGTGCGGTATATGTAATAAACGGTTTGCTCATATGTACCTCGCTGCAAAGTGTTCCAAATAAAAAAAGGAGAGGGGCCTCGGCACCCTCCCCCGATCGCAGGCTTCTCAAGTTTCTGCAATCTGATCACTAAAGATAATATAACTGATATAACTAAGAAAGTCAATCATAAATTATCTTTATTTAGATTGTATTCAATATGGTTATTTTTATGTACTATTCAAATACATTGTTTAATATTCCTTCATCGCTAAATTTGTACCTGTATTACTTTAATATCTTCCTTATCTGCTTATCCGTTGCCTCCGGATACATCTCATGCATATCTTAAAATCGCAGTTGCACAGATATGTCTGCATCATAAGATTCGTTATTGCACCATCAAATCCTTTTTCTCCATCCTTAAATTGACCATTATCTTTTTATGCTTATTAGGAGCTTTCCCATCATCATATAATGCATCAAAATCATATTTTGTTCTGTGTTACAATAAAACTACTAAAAAATGGCTAAGTCATTTTTTCATTGCCTTGTAGCCAATTAATACTGTCCAAACATATGCACAGTTTTTTGGAATCATCAGCATGCCGATCATCGGAATTACATCAGCCAGCAGTACAACCGAAATATAGAATGCAAAGCTCAAGATAATTGTCAGCCACATCCAACGAAAAGAGCTATCGTTATTTTTTTTGCACTTTTTATGCTATATTCCTCTCATTCTCAGTTACACGACACACTTTTAGCTCTCCTGCTTGAAACGACCGCTTCTATAATTTGAAATTATGGATGAACTGCATTTTACGAATACAACACATTTTGCATTTAGAAGCTGATATTTTAATCTAGGTTTAATTCATTTTATTTTCATAATCTTGCAATTCGTGAAAAATATTATCCACATAAACAATATTGTTTTCAATACGATAAAGCATAAAATATCGATGCGATAAAAAATTTATTCTTCGATATCCTAACACTCTTAGTTTTGGATTATCACAAAACTTCAGACTTCCAGCAACATTTGACAGACTTGTTTTTGTTGCTTCGAAGTCATTTAATAAATTTCTTGCAGCCTGCTCACTTTTCTTTTCAAACAAAAGATATGTGATAAATCTATCAAGATTCTCCTCCGCATCCCTCATTAAAACAATCTTATAATCCATACTTCAACCTCATATCAGAAACCACAAGATCTGCATCTCTGAACATCCCCTGTTCTCTGGACTTTTCCAATTTTGCAAGCATTTCTGCCTCCGTCATAGGTGCATATGGATTTGATTCTATCTGCCTTTTTATTTCAAAAGGAAATCCATTTGTCGCAACTGCCTGAGTTAAAAAAATTCTGATTGCTGTTGTTGTATCTGTTCCTAAATCCTTAAATAGTGCATCTGATTTACTCTTTAACTCATCTTCTACTCTGACCTGAATTGTACTAGCCATATTCAACACCTCACTTCCATCTATTTTCTTCATTATAATGCTAAATCATTTCTATTTCAATACATATGTATTGTATATACACCAGCCCGAAATCGAAAGACTATACAAGAAAGAAGAGACCCATACCAAAAATGATATGAGTCTCCAAAAAGCCTATAAAATCAAGTGTCTAACACATTTTTATTATATCATCACCATCTTTTTTCTTTAAGCCAATGTCTGAAGCTTCCACCATAACCTGCATGTGGATATCTTTTTCCCAAATCCTGCATATTGGATGCTACCGTATCTTCAATTTCCTTTACTGCAGCTTTTGGTCCGACTGCCAGGAAAGCTTCTCCAACTGCTATTGTCATAACAGAATCATCTGTAAAGCCACAGCCTTCACTAAACAAATCAAAGTTCTTTGTTTTATCTCCTCTGTCAAACTCAAACGGACTTCCAATAATATCTCCTAAAATCGCTCCGTACATGTATGCCTCCAATCCCCGGATTTCTCCGGCACCTCTCTTTCTCTGTTACAATATGAGTATAATTGAATAGCATCTTTATATGGTCGCTGTTCGGGCGACACTTTTAAGATAAAATCGAGTAGGAGGAATTTCTCTTAATAGAGAAATTCCGACCTCTCACACCACCGTGCGTACCGTTCGGTACACGGCGGTTCAATCAACTTAACAAGTAACACACCTTGTCTGTATTTATGAGACACCAGCGAATTATTTGTAAGCTGTCTGTGAATATCATAATTCATCTTGAAGTGAAACTTAATTACGAAAAAATCTTAGAAAATAGCTGGATTTCTAAAGTAAAAAGGTCTCCTGCAATATCTTTGATAGCAAAATCAAAATAATCCGATACCATCTTTATGACAAAAATCTGTATGCGATTTACCACTTTTCTAGGCAATATTTGAGTCGAAATTACCGCTTTTTTGACCATTTTTTATATCTGAAATACCGCTTAAGGAGATTTATTTTACATACAAAGAAAAACGCATTGTCTTCACAGCAACAAGAGCCTTGAAAACAATGCGTTCTAAGTCTTTGAAGAAGTAATATTCAGTTTGGATTTCAGATGTACTTGAGTAAATGTATAATATTATGACTCTTGTACTCTTAAATAATAACCGATATTACTGTATGTCTTTTCATCATTTTTAGCAATACAACTTTGGATTATTGAATTTATTTTGCACCTTACTTCATTCTCATCATAATATTTTACAATCATCCAACCTTTATTTAACATTAGGCTCAATCACAAAACTTATGGGATTTAGGATTCCTCACATAATCAACTCTGCTCATATCAATGAGTTTTAAAAAGAAATACTCATCGTCAGGATATCCATACCCCTGCCGGCGAATCGTCTT